>Ga0207828_100369_pt1 | contig 17486 bp, 15 predicted proteins | sample TtaePargueraPR_11_FD_187276 | JGI IMG/M metagenome (GOLD analysis project Ga0207828, IMG submission 187276) | Aerobic enrichment media microbial communities from Bioluminiscent Bay, La Parguera, Puerto Rico - Tt and P2 (3) (SPAdes) | ecosystem: Environmental > Aquatic > Marine > Unclassified ...
CGAACAGTTTATTTTGGTCTGGCCGCGATCAGTTTGGTTTCGGTGGTGCTTGATCTTTTGTTCGTGCGCGATACGCCTCCCGGTCATGCGGTTGTTGATCGCAAGGGCGAAACGGTCCTTGATGCCCTTAAGGGCATGGTGTCTGTCTGGAAGAATCGTCAGGTCTGGCTGTTGTCGGGTGTCGCATTCTTTAGCTATCCGGCAATCCTGACAGTACGCGGATTGTGGGGCGGGCCGTATTTGCATGATGTCTTCGCACTTGGCCCGGTCGAAGTTGGCAATGTGTTGCTGATCATGACAATCGGCATGATCCTCGGGCCGCCAGCCTATGGACAGCTTTCACGCAAATTTCCGGCCAAGACCCAGGGACTGATTGTCTTTGCCGTTCTGGTCGGGGCAGGGGCCTGTTTGCTTCAGGCCTTTCTCGGGCCCTGGGGCGTTGGCGTGGCGGCTGTTCTGATGCTGATTCACGGCTTTATCGGGTCCAGTGCAACGCTGAGCTATGCTGCTTCCCGGCAGGCTGTCCCGGAACATCAGATTGGCCGTGCGCTTACCACTGTCAATCTGGCGACCTTTGCCGGGCTTTTTGTGTTGCAGGGCGTTGCCGGTCTGATCATCGGGCAGTTTGAGGCCGGTGCACCGAAAGCGTATCAGTCAATGTTTGTGTTTTTGGGAATCGGTCTTGGCGTTGCGGGGATTACCTTCTGGTTCGGTGCAAAACGCAAAAAGGACTGATCTGGAAATATTTTTTCCATCCATATCGACCTTGACGGGGGATGAATTCATTCTCATCTGGCAGGTGGATGGAAAAAATGAACCATCAGGTTAAACATCAAGGCCTGGTTTTTTCGGGATTGGGCGGGATATCGCCCTATTTTCGGTGGGGGATTAAAAAAAACGTCATAAGGGCGAAAAAGCCGCTTGACCTGACCCGACCCAATCGCTAAAAACCGGCCTCGTTAACGCGCTGCGTCCCCTTCGTCTAGAGGCCTAGGACACTGCCCTTTCACGGCGGCAACAGGGGTTCGAATCCCCTAGGGGACGCCACTCGTTAACATGATGACTTCGATTGGTGCTATGTCCCCTTCGTCTAGAGGCCTAGGACACTGCCCTTTCACGGCGGCAACAGGGGTTCGAATCCCCTAGGGGACGCCACCAACCGAAAGTCATTTGACATTGGCACATCGTGCTTGTGTCCCCTTCGTCTAGAGGCCTAGGACACTGCCCTTTCACGGCGGCAACAGGGGTTCGAATCCCCTAGGGGACGCCATCTTTCTTTAAGAAAGATTTGGCCAAGTGGTAAATGCTCGCAGCGATCAGCTGACGGGCATTTTTCGTTTCTGGCTTGTTCCCTAAAATCTGAAGCGCTGCTGTCGCACGATTTTCTTTTTGTGCTGACGATACCGCCGTGTGAGGCTTTCACGCAGCTGTTCTGCCGTCGGGCGCGGCAGTTCGATGGGCTCGCGCGGGGCAGGCGTGCCCGGATTGGCGTCATCATCGGTCAAATCGTTTTCGGATGCCGTATCGGCAAACAGATCGACCGGGTCGGCCTGATCAGCGGCAAACAGGTCGGTGACCCCGACGCCGAGAAGCCGGTATTTTGTGCCGTCGATTTCCTTTTTCAGCAATGTCAGTGCGGCTTCGAGGATTACGTCTTCACGCAGCGACGGATAGGTCAGGCGCATATTGCGGGTGCGGAGTTTGAAATCCGATGATTTCAATTTCAGGACCACGGTATGTCCGGCGATTTCCTTGCGCGCCAGATCGCTGGCAACGCGCGCGGTCAGACGGGTGGCGATGGCGGTTAGTTCATCGAGACCCGCGATATCGTCATTGAATGTGGTTTCCGATGACAGGCTTTTGCGTTCGCTGCTTTGTTCAACACGGCGATTATCCTGCCCGCGCGAGAAATAGTAGAATCGCTTGCCGATGCTGCCATAGCGCCCCTGCAGGGCATGGATATCAAGCTCCTGAAGCTGTCCGATGCTGGTGATGCCATCGTCATGGAGTTTGCGCTCCATGGCCGGGCCAACGCCCCACATCATGCGCACAGGCTTGTCGGCCAGAAAATCAACGGCCTCGGCCGCACCGATCATGGAAAATCCGAACGGCTTGTTCAGGTCTGAGGCGATCTTGGCCAAAAACTTGTTATAGGAAAGACCGATGGAAACGGTGATGCCGACTTCCTTGCGGATGGTTGATTGCAGCTCTACCAGACATTCGGCGGCTGATTTGCCATGGGTTTCCTGTGCACCGGAAAGGTCCATAAAGGCCTCATCAATCGATAGTGGTTCGATATCCGGGGTAAGCGCCCGCATCATGTCACGAATGCGATATCCCTCGCGCTGATACTTGGCCATGTCAGGTTTCAGAAAAACGCCGTCCGGGCACAATTCCCGCGCCTTGAAGGCAGGCATGGCTGAACGTACGCCATATTTGCGCGCGACATAGCAGCAGGTCGACACAACCCCGCGATGGCCGCCGCCGATGATGACAGGGGCATCAATCAATTCCGGCCGGTCGCGTTTTTCAATAGATGCATAGAACGCGTCGCAATCAAGATGTCCGATGCAAAGTTCGGGCAGTTCGGCATGGGCAATCGCGCGTTTGCCGCCACAGGCCGGGCAAGGCATATAGGAACCCGCACCGCTTTTGGGCAGTGTCTTGTCAAGATGCAGTCGCCATTTGTGATGGCAGTCTGGGCAAAGCGCGTACAACATATCTATTTGTACTTCTTTTGTTCCTTTGGTGCCAAGGGGTGAAATGTGCAAATCCACCTGATGATCAAAGGTTCCTGTCAGTCTTTGTCAGGAGGTGGTTCTGAACAGAAAAAGCCGGGGAAATCCCCGGCCTGTTAGGTGTTGATCACACGTGGCGTCAGATCACTTTTGCTTTTGCGCAGCCTTCTGGGCACGCTTTGCACGGCGCTGACGGGCAATCATATTGTCGATATAGCGTCCCTGGAACAGGGTAATGCCAAGCGACTGGCCGAATTTTATCGCGGTCGGCGTATCGCACCGGCACAGAATAACGCGTTCACGACCGGAATTTTTCACAAGGTTGTCCATCTCGGAATATTTCTTGCGAATGACATTATCGGTCATTTCTTCGCGCCAGGCGACCTTGATGAAGTCGGCCTTTAGCCTGTTGCGATCAACAAATGAAAGCGATTCCACCGTCAGGTTATCGATCAGAATGCGATAGCCGCGCTTGTGGAAGTCATCGCGCACACTGAGATAGGTTTCAAGGTTCGAAAACAGATCAACCTGATTAAGCTCGATAATCACATTACCCGGCCATTTACTGCGCACGGTTTCATCGAACTTGTCAAAATCCTTGGAGGTCAGGGTTCCAAGATTAAGGTTGATCGAGAACGAGCTGGCATGGGTCTTGAACGTCCGCTTGCACAGGTAATTGAGCATGCGTTTGTCCAGAACCTCGGTCATGTGCTGGAACAGCCAGCGGTTCGACGCCAGATCGATATTGGGCATCAGCGCATTGCGCAAATCGGTAATCGATACAAAGAATTCGTCAAAGACCGGATGCAGTTCCTTGGATCCGCCATGGGCAAAGACGCAAACCGGTTGCTGGCGGATATGCTCGGACAAATCGGCTGTATGGATGGTTTCTTCAAGCTGGGCCAGATTTTCAGCGTTGATCGGGCTAAGCGCCTGATCCTTTTCACGTTGAAGGGCGGTGCGCATGTTGCTGCTTTGCTGCAGCTTCTTGGCACGCTCGTCAAGGTGCTGGCACAGAAGAAGGAATTCCTGAAACTCGGTATTGAGGTTGTACCATGTGCAGAAACCGGTTTCTTCGCTGTCATCCTGTGACAGGGGATCATCGCGGAACAGATAGCGCAGGGTATCAACAGCCGGTTCGACATCGGCGATCGATTTGTCTTTCCAGACAAAGATCAGATCATTGTTGGTCAGAACAAAGATACGCCCGACATACAGCTTCACATAGCTTTCAAAGGTATTGGTCGCCACACGAATGTGATAGTCGCGGCGATGGAACGGTTTCATGCGCGATAGATGAATATGCACAGCACGGTGCCCGTATTTGCGGGTTTCAAGCCGTTGGACATAATCCAGCAACAGGTATTCCTGTAGGGCCTGTTGGCCATATTGCTGCGGTTCAATCACGCGGGACCCCTGAAAGAGAATCTGTTTTTATCGTTACGGCCTCGTTCCATACACCGAAGACCGAAGTCTGATCAAATCATAATGTTCTGAAGCACTGGTTAATGGTTCTAAACCAATACCCTTTATATGAACTATACATATGGAAGGGACAAGGGGACCTTGCCCGCCCTGCATGATTTAATTCCTGTAACTTATGCCTGATTGCGGCTTTAACGAATTCTTGGCAAGCAGGATGCAAAATCAATGCGATATAGGGAAAGGGGTGCTGCTTTTTACTGGTTGAATGCAAAGCCATGCAGCATGATTTCCGGGAACAGGTTTTAGATAATAGGGGATTGGCGCCATGCAGGTATCCGCAAAGCGGACCGGAAACTGGCTGAAAATCAGCAAGGGGATTGCTGTGATCGGTATGGTTTCATGGGTGTCGGCCTGTGCGCCGCTGCTGGATCAGGACTTCTGGGACGAGGCAACGTCATTTGCCGATGACAATTACACAGCACTTGGCTTGCAGCAGCTTGCCACAGGGGACTATGCCTCAGCCGAGAAGCTTTTTAACGAAGCATTGCGTAAAAATCCGCAAGATGGCCATGCGATGCTTTGGCGCTCGGTTCTGTATCAAAATACCAATCGGCCTGATCGTGCCCGCGATGGATATGATACGCTGATTGCCATGAACCCGCCGGGCACGGTTCTGATGTCGACGGCATCCGGAACCCAGCCCCGTCCGCTACGTGATGCTGCTGAATTCAACCTGAACCGTTTGCAACGCGGTCTTCCGGGATCACTTAGCATTAATGATCAGATTGCAACCGGTCCATCAGGGCTCGGAACCGGAAGTGGTTCTGCAATCGCTACCCCCATGATGACCAATACCCAGTCTGCAATGACCGGTGCACCAACCAAGGCCATGGATATTCCCGCAGGGGCGGCTTTGTCTGGCGGGGACGAGGCAGTTGCGAAACGCTTTTCAATCCTGCGAGACCTGCAATCTACCGGCTTGATCACGCCGGAAGAATATTCGGCACGCCGTTCCGCCAACCTTGGCGCGCTTCTGCCAATGAGCCAGCCTGCACCCTCGGCGTTCCTGAATAACCCGCCGCCAGATGGTTCACAGGTCGAGCAACGCCTTAATCAGTTGAACCGTGCCTTGCAGATCGGGGCGATCACGGTGCAGGAACATGTGGCCGAACGGACTGCAATTCTTGATGCATTGCTGCCCGCACAGCCGCGCCAGCGCGCGGTGCCACCACCGGCGCCACAGGGCCTTATGGATGCTGCCCGTCAGATTGCGCGTCTTGAAGATTTGCAAGGCATGAAGCTGGTGACGCCAGATGAATTCAAGCGTGAACGCGATGCGATTGAAGCCGCGATTGTCGAACCGGCCAAGGGAACGGCAATGACGCTCAATGCCGGGGAACCGGTCCGCAAGGTCGCAACCGGCGAAAGCCGCCCGGTGCAGGCAGGTGAAGAAATGGTGTCGGATGCTGCACAACCGGCGATGGCAAGCGGCAGTAAATCGGTTCATCTGGCATCCTACCGGAATGAAGGGCAGGCAGAGCGCGGCTGGCAGATACTTACGAGCCGCTATGGACAGCTCGCCCCCTTGCAGCATGGTGTGACCAAGGCCAACATTCCGGGCAAGGGTACCTATTACCGACTGATGGCAACGGGGCTAAGCGACAGTGCGGCAAAATCGCTTTGTGCGGATTTGAAGCGTCGCGGCCAGTTCTGCGAGGTCAAGTAGCAGTCAGGGTTTTAAGCCCTATATAAAGATCAGAATAACGCCGGTGGGGATGAAGAATGACCACCGGCGTTATCGTTTTCGGTGTCATTCTGACAGGGAAATTTCCAGAAAGATGATCTTTGTCTTTAGTGATTTTGGTGTGAATGGTCCCTATAGCGGAACCATGCGCTCGGTTGTAATGCGCAACGCACCTGATATTGCCATATGTGATCTGATGCTTGATGCGCCGGATCGAAATCCCAGGGCATCAAGTTATCTTCTTGCCGCACTTGGTCGAGAATTCAAACCCGGTGATGTGGTTCTGGCGGTTGTTGATCCTGGGGTTGGCAGTACGCGCAAGGGGCTTGTGGTCACGGCAGACGGGGTGACCTATGTCGGACCGGATAACGGTTTGTTTGAAATGATCATTCGCCGGGCGGATGACGTCACAGTGCGATGCATTGACTGGGAACCGGAAACACTTTCAGCAAGTTTTCATGGCAGGGATATTTTTGGCCCGGTGGCGGCAATGGTTGCAACCGGGCAGGATTTTGCCAGCCATGTCTTGCCATCAGATCAGCGATATGATGACGCACAAGACTGGCCCGATGCGCTGGCAGAGGTCATTTATATCGACACGTACGGCAATCTGATGACCGGTCTTCCGGCGCAAAATAGTGAGATTAAACTGCGCATTGGTGATCGCATGGTTACGGCCGCGCGTACATTTTCCGATGTGCCCTTGGGGGAACCATTTCATTACTGTAATTCGATCGGTCTTTGTGAAATCGCAGTCAATTGCGGACGGGCCGATCAGGTTTTTGAAGCACAGATCGGGATGCCGGTCAGCGTGCAATAGTCATGTTTCCACAATCCTTGATTGGTTTGTGGGAATAAAATGCTATCTTTCAAGGATGTTACAGAAGTGATCCGTATCGAACTGTCAACGGATGGACGGGGTCTATTGAATGTCGATTGAGGTTAAGTTCTGGGGAGTTCGTGGAAGCATTGCCTGTCCGTCACCCGATCATGTGGTGTATGGCGGCAATACGAGCTGCCTTGAAATGCGGATCGCGGGAAAGGTTCTGATCTTCGATGCCGGAACCGGCATTCGCAACCTTGGCAAGGATCTGATTCGCCGCAAGGTGACCGAAGCCACGATCTATCTGACCCATACCCATTGGGACCACATTAACGGGTTCCCGTTTTTTGTGCCGGCCTATAACCCGAAGGCGTCCTTCAGGGTGATGGCCGGGCATCTGACCGATCAGGGCGGCGTTGAACGCGTTTTCTCGGCCCAGATGGCAAATCCGACTTTCCCGGTGCCGCTTTCTGCCATGCAGTCTAAATTGACATTCGAGGATTTCGCCGTTGGTGATGAATTGCATCCGGGCGAGGGGATCGTGATTAAAACCGCCCCGCTGCGCCATCCCAACGGGGCGACAGCCTTTCGTGTCGAATATGGCGGGCAGGCTGTGTGCTTCGTGACCGATACCGAACATGAACCGGGAAAACCCGACGAGATCATTCTGGATTTCATTCGGGATGCCGATCTTGTGATTTATGACAGCACCTACACCGACGAGGAATTCCCGCAAAAGGTCGGGTGGGGGCATTCGACCTGGCAGGAAGGAATACGGTTGTGTCGTGCGGCAAATGCCAAGCGTCTGGCGCTATTCCACCATGACCCGGACCACAATGATGCCGATATGACTGTCATTGAGCAGCAGGCAAAAGCAATGTGGTCAGGCGCATTCGCCGCCCGTGACGAGATGGTGTTGCGGATCGAATAGGCGACATTGTGACGGGAATGAACAGGATGAAAAAAAACACCGCGCATAAAGCGCGGTGTTTTTGTGTGGGCTAACGTTTGCTGCCTTGCTGCATGTTGTTGACAATCTGGTCAACATCGACCGAGAAGCTTGCCTGTCGTGGCGGGTAATCTTTGAATGATGCAAAGAACTGGTTGACCACTCCGATTGCCGGGGCAAGGGTCCATGACCGGTTTTCCTGCCATTCATCAAAGCCGCGTGCTTCGTGGAATCTCTCGAACGGATCAAGCTTCAGGTTGGTGATCAGCGGGGTCGTAAGATTGTTGGCAACGCCATTGAACCATTGGTCCTGATCGGTGAACAGGAACTTCCAGTCGCCATAGCGCAGACCGTGGAATTTGGTTTCGGTGAAATAGAAAAATTCCTTGCGCTTGGTTGGGCCGGCTTGGGTGATCAGGTCAGTCTGGTCGTAACCGTCAAGATGAACCCGGTATTTCTGATCGCCAATCTTGTATCCGTCGAGAAGCTTTTCCTTCAGATCCTTGTCGCCAAGTTGCGACATGATCGTCGGCACCCAGTCTTCCATTGTCATGAATTCGCCAGTGGTGGTACCGGCCGGAATTGTACCTGGCCATTTGACCGCCATCGGCACGCGGAAGCCACCTTCGTAACCGCCAACACCTTTTTCACCGCGGAACGGCTGGTTGCCGCCATCCGGCCAGCTGTTTGATGCCGCACCATTATCGGTCGAGAACATAACCATCGTGTTGTCTGCAACGCCAAGTTCATCAAGAAGATCAAGGAGTTCTCCGACATCGTCATCCAATTCCTTCATGCCATCTGCATAAAGGCCATATCCGGTGACGCCATCATAATCCTTGCTTAGATTGGTGCGGTAATGCATCCGGGTGGTGTTGTGCCAAACGAAAAACGGCTTGTCTTCGGCAACTGCGTCGCGAATGAACCGCTTGGATTCTTCAAGAACTTCCTGATCAAGCGTACGTTGCCGTTCGCTTCCGAAATTTCCCAAATCTTCAATGGTCTGGGATCCGTCTTCCTGATGAAGAGAATGGATGATACCGCGCTGGGCAATCTGTTCGGCAACTTTGGTGCCTGTCGGGTAATCATATTGTTCGACATATTCACCAGCATTCAGATGATAAAGAATGCCATAGAACTCGTCGAAGCCGTGGTTGGTTGGCAGATGTTCGTCACGGTCGCCAAGATGGTTTTTCCCAAACTGCCCGTTTCGATAGCCCTGCGCACGCAACATTTCGGCAAGGGTCGGGTCTTCGGATTGCAAACCGATGTCAGAGCCGGGGATGCCAACGGTACTTAGGCCAACGCGCATCGGGTACTGACCTGTAAGAAAGGCTGCACGTCCCGCGGTACAGGAAGCCTGGGCATAGTGATCCATGAACAACATGCCATCATTGGCTATCCGGTCGATATTGGGGGTGCTGCCACCCATCATGCCACGGTGATAGGCGCTGATATTCCACATGCCGACATCATCGCCCCAGATGACCAGAATGTTCGGCTTTTCTGATTTTGGCGCATCCTGGGCCTGAGCGCATAACGGTGCGATCAGCGCTAGGGCTGTCCAGAGTACTAGGCGTTTGCTCATGAGATCACCTGTCCATTCGTTGGTTGCGCATTCGCGGCCTCACAACTGCCTGGTTACAGCCTAGAACGTATGCTGTGGCGATGTGACGAGCTTATTAGGTAGGGAGTGATTTTGCCCGAGCACGGATCCCGCGATGAAACTGATACACCTCAAAAGTGTATTGTTCGACCACCGGATGGGCAAGTTTAATTATTATAAACCCGAAGTTTGGTATCAGAAGACGCGTGAGTATTTCGGGAAAACACGGATCTCGATGCGGCGGTTTGCCTCACGGTTTTCTGCGATCGGGTTGCCGGAATCATCGCGGTTTGGAAGTTTGGGTTTGGTGTCGCCATAGGAAATGGCGCGCATCCGTTTCTGATCGGGATCAACGCCAAGGGCAGAAAAGAACCGAACCACTGCAATTGAACGTCCCGCCGCCAATTCCCAGTTTGACGGAAAACGCGGGGAACTGATCGGGGTATCATCGGTATGCCCGGTCACTTCAATCTGGAAACCCAGATAGCGCGGTTCCTTAAGCAGGTCGGCAACATCCTTGAGAAACAGGACAGCATCCTTGGTCAGGTTGGCTGAACCCGGCTGGAAGAACGAGCCGCTGCCCATTTCCATCAGAATGCCTTCATCATCCGTCGAAACATTGACCGCACTGTCCATCGCCATGTTGAAGACGACGTCTTTGAGATCGGTTTCCAGAACCTGTGTCGGGCGGACAATATCGCGTTTGCCGATTTGCTCAGCAATACCGGCTTGCACCTTTTCAAAGACCGGCAACTCAACCTTGGAAAAGCTAACCAGCATGACAAAGAAGGCCATCAGAAGGGTGATGGCATCGGCGTATGTGGCAAGCCAGTCTTCGTTGACTTCTTCTTCTTCGACCTTGGGGATTTCCCGTCCGCGCCGTGCCATGATGGTGTTCCCTACTTCGCAGATTTGTCGATATTGAAGTGGATCGCAGGATCGAGGAATGAATTCATCCGGTCCTGAATGGCGCGGGGGCCCTTGCGATCGGCCAGCATGATCAGGCCTTCGGCTATCAGGTAATTGCGAAACCGCATGATTTCTTCGCGTTGCTGGATCTTGCTTGCAGCAGGCATGAAAAAGAACCGGGCCGCAACAATACCGTAAAGGGTCGTGATCAGTGCAATCGCAAGACCGGCCCCGAGCGATGTCGGATCATCTGCCATCTTGTCGAGCATGATCACCAGACCAACCAGCGTTCCGATCATCCCGAATGCCGGGGCCGCAGCCGCCATGCTTTTGAGGATCGAAACCGGCACAAGGTTGCGGTTAAAGGCATTATCGATGGCATTGTGAAGCATTTCGGCCACTTCATCACCGTTATAACCGGTAATGATCACTTCCATCGCCCAGCCAAGAAACGGCTCGTCCTTGCCCACACGCTCTGCTTCCTGTTCCAGGGCATTGATGCCCTTTTTCTGCAGCAGATAGCCCCATTTGACGACGCGGCCAACTTCGCCGGTCAATTGTCCGCGACCCATTTGCGGGGCACGGAAAATCTTGAAAATCAGTTTTAATGCAAGCAGTACATAGCGCGCCTCATAGGCAATAAAGGTCGCGGCAAGCGTGCCGCCAACCACCATCAGTGCGCTCGAAAGGCTCAAGAATACAAGATAGTTATCGGTCGAAATAAAGATCGACCCGACAAACAATCCCAAACCAACCATAATGCCTAATATCGTCGTAAACGACATTGTTCCCACAATCCCCCAGTGTCGTCATGGTCGGGCTTTTTACATGAAATCACCCAGCTTTATAATTAATCTATTAGTTTTTACGTAAGAATAGGACCCCAAAAGCTTGAAGTCTGGTTAATGCTACGCCCGGTAAAGCAAAAAAGCAGGGGTTATGCCGGTGGTTGATGCGGGCTGATGTCCGGATTTTGTCTGAATGCAGGGAACGCTGATCTTGTCGATAACGCTTGTCTACTACCTTGCTCGTTCGGACAAATAGTGTCCCTGAGTGGTATAACCATAAAATGAAGTTGGCAATTTGTCTGCCCCGAAACAAGCAAATGACACCGCCGTTCTGTGCCTGCCTGGGTAGTAAGACAGGCATTCAAATGAAAAAAAGAGCCTGCTACAGGCAGTAGCAGGCTCTTTTGGGCAGCTGTTTCAAATGGAAACTGCAAATCACGTCGTTCGGATATCGACAAGGAACCGGTCAACTTCAGAACGCAGGTTATCCGACAAGGTCCCAAGTTCGCGGGCAACATCAAGAACCAGATGGGCCGCCTGATCCGTATCGGCAACCGTGTTGCTGACGCGTTCGATGTTGCTGCTGACTTCCTGGGTGCCAATTGCCGCCTGTTCGACATTCTGGGCGATTTCATCAGTGGCTTCGGCCTGTTCGCCAACAGCTGTGGAAATGGTGTTGGCCATCTCGGTGATGCGTGAAATCACCGCAGAGATATCGCCAATAGATGTGACGGTTTTACCTGTTTCTTCCTGAATGGCGGTGATCTGTTCGGCGATCTCGTTGGTGGCGCGTGCGGTCTGGTTGGCAAGGTTTTTGACCTCGGCTGCGACCACGGCAAACCCTTTGCCGGCTTCACCTGCACGGGCGGCTTCAATTGTCGCGTTCAGAGCCAAAAGGTTGGTTTGTCCGGCGATATCGCTGATCAGGGCGACAATTTCGCCAATCCGGTTTGCAACTTCGGACAAGCCCTGAACTGTTTCCGACGATTGCTCGGCTTCTCGTGATGCTTCGGCGGCAACCTGTGTGGATTGCTGAGCCTGTTCGCCAATGCGCGAAATCGATTCAGACAAATGATCGGCGGCATCGGCAACGGTGCGGACATTGACCGTCGCCTGTTCGGATGCGGCGGCAACCGTGGTTGCGCTTTTGCTTGCCCGGTCAGCGGATTCAACCAGCCCGCTTGCGGTTGACTGCATCTTTTGGGCTGAACTTGAAACGGCACTGACGATCTTGGCGATCACGCCCTCGAAGTTGCCGATGTGACGTTCCAGGCTTTTCATCCGTTCGTCCCGGCGATGCGATTCTGCCTGTTGTTCTGCTTCCATCTGCTTTTTGGCGATGGCGTTGGTGCGGAAAATATCCACCGATTGCGCCATGCGCCCGATTTCGTCGTGACGGGTCAGGGCATTGATTTCGAAATCAGTATTGCCTTCGGCAAGGGCGGTCATGTCCCGTCCAAGGTCAGACAGGGGGGCTGTCACAATGCGCGTAAGCAAGACGCGCATGCCGATGATGGTCGCAAGGGCAATGGCCAGACCGCCAATCACGATGCCGATCAGGATATTGTTGGTTTTCTCACGTTCCGGGGCAACCGACAGGCTCGATGACAGGACGGCAATGACGTCACCTTTTTGTGCATCCATTGCGCCATGGCAACTAAAGCAGACTTCACGTTCCGCGCCCTTGGTTTCACCAAGGATAATCGGCATCGACATACGATAAGTGCCGTTTTCCGTATAGCGCCCGATAAGTTGGCCGGTTTCAATTGCTTCGATGTCGATCTCGTCACGCGGGGCCTTGATCGGTTTGTCGCCATATTCCTTCATATAGGCTTGCGTAGTGGGGCCCCAGGCGGACCATAGTTCCCCAGGATAATCACCATTACGGCTGTCAAACCAGTTGTTGAAAACCTGAATGCCGATGTCGTCGGCATCATCGGGACGGGCGGCCATAACATTGACAATCAGAGCATGAAGCGAGGTCAATTCATTCTCGCTCAGCTGTCGCAATTTGCTATCCATCGCTTTTTCTTCAACGATGGTCATCATCAACAGAGAAATAATGACAGTCGACGTAACACCGAATGCGGATGCCCACATAAAGCGCTTGCGAATACCCATGGCGTTGAAGGCAGACAGAATTTTCATGTTTCTTCCCCGGTGCGGTGACGGAAAGCAGCTTTTTGCATCAGCCGGTTTCGCGTTGTCCTGAATCGGTAAAACAATGCATGATCGTGAAAGTTGCGCCTTGATATGACTCAAGTCGATCTTCATATCGGGTCGTGTGTCTGATCTAGTTTACATTGTATCGGGGATTATCTTGCAACAAAACAGACAGTAGCGGGCTTGTTTCTGACCGGTGGAACGGGCATAACCACGCCAATGATGACATTTGAATGAAACAGGATTGCCTCATGGCGCTTTCATATAGTGAAACCCGCAAAAAGCTTGATCAGATCACAGCCGAAATGTTGGGGCTGATCCGAAAATATGATCTTGATGCTGCCAGTCCGTTTGATGTGATCGAGGTTGCGCGCACCAAGATCTCTGATCAGAACGACTATATCCGTTTCCTTGAGCTGTCGCTTGAAGGGCGGATTTATGGTGAATATGGTGATGCCCTGCAAAAGCAGATCGACGAAGAAGCCAAGGCACAACAGGCCAAACCGCTGAACTAGGTTTGCCACTTGTCGCCTGCGTGAGATGAAATAACGGTTCGTTTTCAAACATGAAGACGAGCCGTTTTTCAATTCGGGCACCCTGTCACAAAATCTTCCTGATCTTGTCACCGTCGTGCAGTTGAGTAGCCATGAAGTTCGGACTATATGGCTGCTGTAAAAGATGCACCGAAAAAGGTGTGTTTCTTTCGCAAGACACAACCCGCGAAAGTCCAACGAGCAACAGGATGGCTGACATGAAAAAGAGTTATGTCCAAACTCTGATGGAAGTCGAAAAAGTATTCGGTCAGATCAATGACCATGATTTCCGCCTTTACCGTGCTGTCTGGGGCAATCGTCAGGCCGCCCAGACCGGTTTGCCGCGTGGCACGCGTGCTGAAATCAGCAAGAAACTTGCAAATGATTTTATCGCACTGGGTAATTCAAATCACCGCACCCATCTTCGGGCGTCAGCACCGCACGCTGCCTGAACGCATTCGCGCGTTCAGGGTTTCCGGGCATAGGACCCGATGAGACTTGCCAATCCGGCAGCTTTCAGGCATCAAGTGTCGCCGTATGTACAACGGGATTCTGATATTCAGGGAACTCGTTGATTGTTGCGAAAACCACCTGAAAGCTGGCCGGAGTATTCCATGTCGATTAAGTCGTTGATCCGTACCATTCCTGATTACCCGAAAAAGGGGATCATGTTCCGCGACATCACGACACTGTTCGAGGATGCTGACGGCCTGCGCGACGTCATTGACAGCTTTGCCGCCGAATTTCAGGACAAAAAGATCGACATGATCGCCGGGATCGAGGCACGCGGTTTTGTCATTGGTCCGGCTGTCGCACTTGCACTGGGTGTCGGATTTGTCACCATCCGCAAAAAGGGCAAACTGCCTGCGGAAACCATTGGTGTTGAATACGAACTTGAATATGGCTCTGACGTCATTGAAATCCATAAGGATGCAATCAAGCCGGGCAGCCGTGTTCTGGTCATGGATGATCTGATTGCGACGGGCGGCACTGCACTGGCGGCAATTGAACTGATTGAAAAGGTCGGGGCAGAAGTTGCTGCCTGTGCCTTTATCATTGATCTGCCTGACCTTGGCGGCGCAAAGAAAATCCGTGATCGCGGCGTCGAGGAATTCCATCTGGTCGAATTTGAAGGCGACTAAACACACGCCTTTGTGACGGATTTTCGAAATTCCTGCCTTTTCCCATTATCTTGATGTATAATGCATGAGTTGAATTAGGTTTCACTCATTGCCGTGATATGGCAGGAAAAGGAAATGCTTACACCGGTTCAGACAGCGCAGACAGTCTCACAGGTCAGCCAGTATGGCCGACTTGCAGCGGCCGGTGCGCGCGGTGTATCGACAGTTGACCGCAGTACGCAGGTCGAAGAATCCTCGCAGCATTATACCTATAACCCTGATGATGACGGGATTTTGTTCAACGCCTATGTGGACGGCAAGAACAAGCGTCAGCCGGGGCAGGGCAATCCGGGTGAACAAAAGGACCAGCGCGCCGAACAGCGTCATCTTTCAGCGGCAAGGCGTTCCAGTGACCGCGAAGGGGCCGTTGATGCCGCCTCCGATCAGGACTTTGCGTCCATGCTGGACCCTTCAATTCCCTTTGATCTTTCCGCCAATAGCGGCACATCGTTCTATGCATTGGTCAATGCGGTGGCCCATGGTTATGGCATGCGTGGAACCCGGCTTGATGCATCGGTCTAGGCAGATCGTTTGACTTTGTGCCAATCTTTTCGAAATTTCCCAAATCTCTGTGCGGATGCTTGTTGGCATATGCCAATGGCCTTATGATGGCTGATATTTCCGTCAGACCATCGGGCCAAGCATGAAGAACAAGCCGGTTCTCAGTACAGTTTTCGAAGCTGCTTTCAGATTTATCGATCTCGCGCTGAACGATAATGAATATTTGCAGCCACAGAAATTGCATCGCCTTCTGTATCTGGCGCAGGCCTATTACGGGGCGAATTATCACGGCAATATGCTGATGCCCGCCATCTTCGTTGCCGAGGAATTCGGACCGGTCGAACCTAACCTTTATGCGGTGATGGAAGAAAGCCGTCCTGACGTGCGTCTAAAGGCCATTGATCCCAAAACGTCCCATTTCCTTGAAAGCATCTGGTCGCAATTTGGCCATCACACGGTCGAACATCTTAGCATGACCGTGCGCAACCATCCGCCCTTTACCAAGGCCTATAAGGAAGGGATCGGAACGATCATTCCCTTTGACGAACTGGTTGAGTTCTATGCGTCTGTTCGCAAAACGGCGACGACCCCGGAGGCAAAGGAAGTCGTGCGCCCGCGTGTCATGCGCTCGCACAAGGGCAAACCGGTTGCGACCACCGACTGGCTTCCACGCCGCATCAAATAACCTGAAATTCTGTCTGGTTTATTGCCCGGCTGTCATATCAGCACAGGGATCCTTGCGCAGGATGTCGTTAGTAAACCACAGGAAATCAATATCGTTGGGATTCCCGAAACGCTCAGCATAGTCTTGCGGTTTTGGCGGATTGTCACTTGGATCATCCGCTTCTATCAGGCTGACGACGGCAATTTCATTCGGGGGCAGGTCAGGTTCAAACCGGGCAAGGTGCCAGGGAACGGCAATCGTGTTACGCACATGCATGGCACCGGCAATCAAAAACGCACCGTCAGATCCCTGTAAGGCAGCTGCATCGACCATTGCGCGGGCAAGTGACGCATCACGCGCAAACTGTGCTGTTGCGAACCCGTCGAGCATGCTTTCGGGTAGCGCATTGCAATGACTTTCTGCCATCTCGACGCGAAACCGGGTCAGGATATCCCCGGGCATTTCAGGCAGATCAAACTTTGTCGCCAATTGATCGGGCAGGGCTGAGACGCCATTCGAAATGAGTGGCCGCAAAAGATCGTCCGGCAGATTGCCTGCGATCATTTTCAGATCATTATCGCGGGCGACCTGGGCAATCGGGGCATAGTCATGCCATGACGGCCAGCCGCGCTCTTCCCAATCGAGTTCCTGCCCCAGATCAAGAACCGGCACGTCCTGCCACTTCTGATCAAGAGAAGCCTGTTGGTCGCGGGTAAACATTTCCCAGACCACAGCTCGGTGGCGCTGATCGGATTTGCTCAGTGCATCAATCAGGTGGGACTGATGATGGTGATGAACCGGATTGTCATGTTTCTCGCCGATCAGAACATATTTCCGATCTGACAGCCGACGCACCAGTTCGTCAAACATGATGTATTCACCAGCCAGAAGATCAAATATCAGACCGGGTGCCGGGGGCAGGGCATTGATATCTGTTTCGTGCTGATGTGGTTTGCCATTTGTATCGTGGGCGGCAAGATGGCCGGGCACGATAACCGTAAACAAACCCGATGCCACCGCCAACACGCACACATTGCGTCGCATTGTTGCTGTGTAAAACCTTTGAACAGGTTGTTGTGACATCGGGCAGGTATTCCAGTTTGAAAACGTTATGGCTTACTTGCTTAACCGCAAGGCCGTTTCCAGGTCGTTAACAAGATCTTCTGCATCTTCAATCCCGACCGACAAACGCAGCAAATCAACCGGAACCGGGCTGGTCGGACCTTCGACAGATGAACGATGCTCGATCAGGCTTTCAACACCGCCAAGCGATGTTGCACGCTTGAACAGTTTGCACTGGTTATGGAAATCGACCGCACGCTTTTCACCGCCTTTAACACGCAGCGAAAGCATCCCGCCAAATCCGCCAGTCATCTGTCTTTTCGCAACTTCGTGACCGGCATGGCTTTCAAGGCCGGGATACTGGACCTGCTCGATTTCCGGGTGGTTTTCGAAATGCTTG
>Ga0207828_100370_pt1 | contig 17425 bp, 18 predicted proteins | sample TtaePargueraPR_11_FD_187276 | JGI IMG/M metagenome (GOLD analysis project Ga0207828, IMG submission 187276) | Aerobic enrichment media microbial communities from Bioluminiscent Bay, La Parguera, Puerto Rico - Tt and P2 (3) (SPAdes) | ecosystem: Environmental > Aquatic > Marine > Unclassified ...
CTAATTCTTCAAGATTATCATAATCTATTTTGATAAAACCATCTGTAAACGGCCCAAAGTGTTTGCGAGCCACAGGATCATTGGAGAATGAAATGATGGTAGTCGTACGTCCGTGAAAATTGTTTTTGCATACGATGATTTCTGCCTCCTTATTTTCAATGCCTTTTACTTCATAAGCCCATTTTCTACAGATTTTCAAAGCGGTCTCCACTGCTTCTGCGCCTGTATTCATGGGCAACAGTTTGTCAAAACCAAAATACTCACAGGCATATTTCTCATACTTACCAAGCATATCATTATAAAATGCTCTAGAGGTCAATGCCAATGTTTTTGATTGTTCCACCAATGCATTGACGATTTTCGGGTGACAATGCCCTTGGTTAACTGCGGAATACGCCGAAAGAAAATCATAATATTGTTTTCCTTCTACATCCCAAACGTGTACACCTTCTCCTCTACTCAATACTACTGGTAGCGGATGGTAATTGTGTGCACCATACTTGTTTTCTAGGTCTATTGCTTGTTGAGACCCTAATTGTTCTAAAACAGCCATTTTAAATAATTTTAAAGTTAACGCCAAGTCTTATTGTCGGTATCGTTTGTCATTAGTTCCTAATTCAAACTCTTACAACCAATATTCCTCAACGATTAAAATAACCATTCCTTCTGTACCTTTATTCTTTCGAAGAACCCGACAGCTATCGGGACGAAAAAGCAGCGTGGGAGAGAAATCATCCCTAGGACTCGCAAATTACTAAATATCTTGTAATTTTTTTTATATCCGCATCTGATTTTTAATGTAGTTGGTTAGATATGATGATGAAATGGTTATATGTAATGTACCAATGGTTATTTGTCATGAACCATTAGTGAACTGTGATGTCCCTTTTGTAAACTGTTATGCACCAAAAGTAAACTGTCATGTACCAAAAGTAAACTGTCATGTACCAAAGGTTTTCTGTCATGCTCCAATAGTTATTTGTCATGCTCCAATGGTTATCTGTCATGTACCAAGTGTTCTCTGTCATGTACCAAAGGTTATCTGTCATGCACCAAAGGTTTTTTGTTATGTACCATTAGTAATCTGTCATGTACAAAAACGCTTTGAAACCCCAGTAAAACCTCAAAAACACCCTAAAAATGACTGCAAAAACATGTCATTTTTAAATAGCAGAATTTCATCTAGTAAAATGTTTAAATTTTGGTGCAAAAACTCTCTAATCGTCATCATCTAAAATCTACAATTATAAAAAAACGGACCGCTTTTAATACCTTTCATAAAAAGCAACTATTTTTGCGGCATGAAACGAAGAGCTGCAAAACAAGTTTTTGAAAAAATTGAAGTCCTAGATGCTGGTGCAAAAGGTAAAACCATAGCCAAAGCTCCCGATGGAAGGGTGATATTTCTATCTAATACAGTCCCTGGAGATGTTGTAGATATTCAAACCTTCAAAAAACGAAAAGCCTATTATGAAGGTAAGGCCATTGCATTTCATTCGTATTCTGAAAAGCGCACCGAGCCCAAATGCCAACATTTTGGTGTGTGTGGCGGTTGCAAATGGCAAGACATGGATTATAAATACCAGTTAGATTACAAACAGAAAGAGGTTGAAAACAATTTAAGACGTATCGGCCATGTTCAACTTCCAGAAACCACTCCTATTTTAGGTTCGGCTGAACACTATTTCTATAGGAACAAAATGGAGTTCTCGTTCAGTAATAGCCGCTGGTTAACATTGGAAGAAATTCAATTTGATAAAGAACTAGACGATAAAAACGCTCTTGGCTTTCACATTCCAGGAATGTGGGATAAAATCTTGGACATTAAAAAATGTTGGTTGCAGGAAGATCCATCCAATGCCATTCGTAATTCGGTAAAACAATTTGCGATTGACAATGGCTTGGAGTTTTTCAATACTCGTAACCAGTCTGGTTTTTTAAGAACCATGATGATCCGTACATCTACAACAGGAGATATTATGGTGATGATTCAATTCTTTAAAGAAGATAAACAAAAACGTGAATTGCTACTCGATTTCATAGCCAATGAATTCCCTGAAATCACCTCGCTACAGTATGTCATCAATGGCAAAGCAAATGATACCATTTATGACCAAGAGGTCATTTGTTACAAAGGCGAAGACCACATCTTTGAAGATATGGAAGGTTTGAAATTTAAAATCAATGCCAAATCTTTTTATCAAACCAATTCGCAACAAGCTTATGAATTATATAAAGTAACTCGTGATTTCGCAGACTTAAAAGGAGATGAACTTGTGTATGATTTATATACAGGTACAGGAACCATTGCGCAGTTTGTTGCCAAGCAAGCAAAGAAAGTAATAGGTGTAGAAGCTGTGCCAGATGCCATTTCAGCAGCCAAAGAGAATGCACAATTAAATCAGATTGAAAACGTTGAATTCTATGTTGGCGATATGAAAAATGTGTTTAATGCAGATTTCATAAAGCAACACGGTCATCCAGATGTCATCATTACAGATCCACCTCGTGATGGAATGCATAAAGATGTTGTAGAACAAATCTTGAATATTTCACCTAAAAAAGTGGTGTATGTCAGCTGTAATTCAGCAACGCAGGCAAGAGATTTGCAATTGATGGATGCTATGTATAAAGTGACCAAAGTACAACCTGTAGATATGTTTCCACAAACGCATCATGTAGAAAATGTTGTACTTTTGGAAAGAAGATCATAAACAGCGATTTTAAATTATAAAATTCAACTACTTGAAACGACACATATTTTATAAACTTCTTTTACTAACTATCATCATTGCAGGCACTTCTAGTTGCGAACGCGATGATATCTGTGCAGAAGCCACACAAACAACTCCTCATTTAGTTATTGAATTTTATGACATCAATGATCCTGATGTTTTAAAAGAAGTAAGACAGCTTTCTGTAAGAGGCTTTGATAGAGACAATAATCCTTTAGATGACATAACGGTATCATCTCCTTTAAATTCAATTACATTACCACTATATTTTCTGAATGAAGGAGAAAATGTAGTTTCACGATTCTCTATTGAAAAAGACACTGATTTCCGTTTGGACACAGATCCTGCCACAGAGTCAAATGTCGATGTTATCGAAGTAAGTTATACACCTCAATTTGAATATGTCTCGAGAGCTTGTGGCTATAAAAGTATTTTTACCAATCTTTCCATTACAGTAGTTCAGGATGGCAACAACTGGATTTTATCAAACGAAGTTATATTTACAACCATAGAAAATGAAAATGAAGCACACATCTTACTTCGTCATTAGTCTTTTGCTTTTGATGTTAGTACCAATGACATCATTTTCACAAGAAGAAGACAACACAAAACAGCAGGATACATTAGTTTTTAAACAAAAATACGGATTGCGTCTAGGTGTTGATATTTATAGACCTATTCGCAGTTTTATAGATGATGATTATACAGGTTTTGAAATCAATGGTGACTACCGACTTACCAAAAACATTTATTTAGCAGGAGAATTAGGAACAGAGCAACGCAGCGATGTAACTGATTATCTTGATGTCACAGCAAAAGGCAGTTATTTCAAGGCTGGAGTCGACTACAACTTTTATCAGAATTGGCTCGATATGGAAAACATGATTTATGGAGGTTTCCGAGTTGGTGTGAGTTCGTTCAGTCAAACGTTGAACAGTTATACCGTCTACAATACAGATCCTTATTATGATGACCCTTTTACTTCTGATGTTTCGCAGGAATTTAAGGGTCTTTCTGCAATTTGGGCCGAAATTATTTTTGGGATGAAAGTCGAAGTCATCAACAATATTTATGTTGGAGCCAATGTGCAGCTGAAAGGCAGAATAACTGAAACCAAACCAGAGAATTTTGCCAACCTCTATATACCAGGATTCAATAAAGTGTTTGATAGTGGACGCTTCGGGATTGGCTTTGGCTATAACGTTTCTTACCTCATCCCTATTTATAAAAAGGATAAAAAAGTGGCTGTTGAGCAATGAGGGATTAGGAATTAGGGATTAGTGTAATATTATTCATCAGTCATCTGTCATCGGTCATCCGTCTTGGTTCTTGGTTCTCCGCTCTATATTTTGGTTCTAAAAACATTCAAGATTCATTATCGATTATTCATTTTTTCTTATCTTTTCCATAGAATTTCATCATCGATATGGACAAGGAATCTATTGCTGATTTATTGGAAGAAAAAAATCAAGCACTTCTAACATATTTAGAACAACAACCTGAAGAAAAATGGCTCGAGGGTCCTTCTGGTAAATGGACTTCCGGTCAACAGGCATTGCATCTTTTGCAAAGCATCAAACCTTTAAACGATGCTTTGAGTATGCCCAAATTCTTATTGAGATATAAATTCGGCAGAGCCAACCGAGAAGTCCGAACTTACGAAACGGTTGTGCAACGTTATCAAGAACGGTTGAAAGATGCGAAAGGTGCAACCTTTAGAGGTTCTCAAAATATGAAGATTCCGACCATTCACGAAAAAAAGTACATACTCACACGTCTTCAGGTTGAAAATAAAAAGCTTCAATACAAAACCAGAAAAATGTCTGATCAAAATCTAGACACGCTCATTCTTCCGCATCCGTTGATGGGAAAGATGCCTGTCAGGGAAATCATTATGTGGACGGCTCATCATATCGAACACCACACAAAAATTCTTCAAGAAAACTATTGAAGACACGTTACAAATCCTTTTCCAACTCGTCTACCTTAAAAACCATCAACTATGAAACTTCAACACATTCTGTTTGCGACATTCCTTTTGGGTTGGTCAACATTTATGTTTTCACAACAAATTACAGGTCAAATCATTGATGCCAAAACCAATGAACCCATTGCGTTTGCGACCGTTCAATATGGAGAAAACAGCGGTGTGGTGAGCAATATGGAAGGTTATTTTACTTTAAGTATGGAGCGATTGACCGATGAAACTATGCTGACCGTTTCTTTTATGGGTTATCAATCTCAAGAATTATCCATCAAAACATTGGAGAGTCAAAATAATCTTATCAAACTCAAAGAAGCCGTCAATCAGTTGAACACGGTTTATATTACCAACAAATTACCGAGTGTTGACAGTGTGATGGCGAGAGTTCAACGAAATCTTCCAAAGAATTATCAGTTTTCAAACGTCAAACAGACATTGTTTTCAAGGGAAACTATGTTTTTCAAAGCCAATAAACTGGATGTTGACATTGATAAATCTTCAGGTTTTAGCAAAAAACAATTGGAAGCATCCAATAAAGAATTCAATCAACTGACCAATCAGATTGTGAACAATCCGCCTACACAGACCTTTACCGATGTGTTATCCGAGTTACATTTAAAATCTGACCTCAACGGAAAAATGGATGTGAAGCAGGCCACAAAATTGAAAGACCGTAAAAACAGTCTGTCGCTGGAAACCATACAGGCGAGAGTCACTAACATTGCTTTGCAACATTTGGATACCTCTAAAACTTATAAGGTAAAAAGCGGCTGGTTTAAGGTAGATGATTCTCTATCACTCAAGAAAAGCAAGGAAAAGAAACAGGATTTAGATGACAACAGTTTCAACAATCTAAAATCAGAAAACATTAATTATCTGGCGGAACATTTGTTCAAAGACAAATCTATGATGGATTTTGTGCTAGATACAGAACTATATGATTACGAACTTACTAATGTTACTACGATTGATGACAAGTTAGTATATGTTGTAAAGTATGAGCCACGTAAACGCAGTGCCAAGTTTACTGGCACGATTTACATTGCTGATGAAGATTATGCCATTTTGAAAATGGATTATAGTTATGCCGAAGGGAAAATCGGTGAGAAATTAAACCTGAAGCTGCTATTGGGTGTCAAATATGTGGAAAATGTGAACAAAGGAACCGTCATCTATAAAAAGAATGGTGAGCAAAATTATTATCCATATTACATCAACCACGAATCTGGGAAATATGTGTATGCACACAGACCATTTAAGTTCACTGAAAATGATGATGACAGCAAGAACAAAGTTTCGTTTGATGTAGTGATTGAAGGAAACATTGTAGAAAAATATGAATTGATGAGTCTTGGTTATTCCAGTTCAGATGATGCCACATTTAGCGCTGTAACCGAACCGAAGAAAGTAGATTACATACAATTAAAGCAATACGATCCAACACTTTGGAAAGATTATAACATCTTGGAACCATTGGATGAATTGAAGAAATTTAAGGTTGAGGAATGAGTTTAAAATTCAGAGTTTAAGATTTTATGTTCTAATTGAGGATTGAAAAATAGCTCGCAAAGACGCAGAGGCGCAAAGTAAAAACTGAATACTGCGACTGAATACTGCGACTGAACACTGAATACTAATCATTATACTTCGCTTTCTTACTGCCTTCATACATCACATATTTCACCAAACGTGCTTCGAGCTTGGCATTTACGAGATGAATTTTTCTAGAAGGTCTTAAACCTACGTGTTTTAGGGCATCCAAATTTGAAGTGATGAACCAAGCATCTGTACCAGGATAATTTTGCTTTAAGGTGTCGCCAATATTTTTATAGAAGGTCTCCATTTCGATATCCAAACGTTCGCCATAAGGAGGATTGAACACCATATGAAGTTTATTATCGCCTCCTTTTTGGGTCTTGAAGAAATCTTCGTGCTTTACTTCAATGAAATCTTCCAATTGTGCATTCTTCACATTGTCTTTTGCTTTGGCAACTGCACTCGGACTTTTATCATAACCAACTATCTTATGATGGAAATCTCTGGTTTTATTCAGAAGTGATTCTTCTATTTTTTCAAATAAATCGACATCCCAATCGTTCCAACGTTCGAATGCAAATTCCTTTCTCATTAAATTAGGAGGAATGTTGCAGGCGATCATTGCTGCTTCAATCAAAATGGTACCACTGCCACACATAGGATCCATAAAATCAGATTGGCCATCCCAACCCGACAACATCACCAAACCCGCTGCCAGCACCTCATTGATAGGCGCAATATTGGTGGCTGTTTTGTAGCCACGCTTGTGTAAGGAATCGCCTGAAGTATCCAAAGAAATATTACAGAAATCCCTATCGATATGGACGTTGATTTTAAGATCAGGAAACTTTAAATCGACATTAGGACGCTGCCCAGTCGTGTCTCTTATCTTATCTACAATGGCATCTTTGGTTTTCTGTGCGATGTAAAGTGAATGCGTAAATAATTTAGAGTGAACCGTGGCATCTACCGCAAGCGTCCCTGAAGGTTTCAGCAACTGTTGCCAATCCATTTTATAGAGCTTGTCATAAAGATCTTTTTCACTCTTAACTCGAAACGAATTGATAGGTTTCAAGATTTTGATGGCTGTGCGCAAACCTAAATTGGCTTTATACATAAATCCTTTATCACCCACAAAACTGACACTTCGCACTCCGGTTTTCACATCTTGTGCACCCATTTGGGTCAATTCTTTTGCCAAAATATCTTCAAAGCCAAACAAGGTTTTGGCCACCATATTAAAATTATTCTCCATAGTTCGCTCTCTGTAGATTGCAAAAATAAAGTATTTTTGCAGGCAGACGAATGATTCGATGAATAAAGACACTACACAGTGGTACGCTTCTTGGTTTGACACACCTTATTACCACATTTTGTATAAAGATAGAGACCACGCGGAGGCTCATCAATTTATGGACAATCTTACCAACTATCTCAATCTACCTGCACAAGGCAAGATTTTAGATTTAGCGTGTGGTAAAGGCCGTCATTCGGTTTATTTGAATTCTTTGGGCTATGATGTGACAGGAGTAGATTTGTCCGCCAATAGCATTGCCTACGCCAAACAATTTGAAAACGAAACCCTTCATTTTAAGGTACACGATATGTGCAAACCGTTCCATCAGAAGTTTGATGCCGTTTTCAATCTGTTTACCAGTTTTGGGTATTTTGATAATGAGGAAGATAATTTGAGTACCATCAAAGCCATCAAGGAAGATTTGAATGAAGCAGGTTTTGGGGTGATTGATTTTATGAACACCGATTATGTCATCGAGAATTTAGTAGCTGAAGATGTCAAAGTGATTGAAGGTATTGAATTTCATCAGAAAAGATATGTCAAAGATGGACATATCATTAAAGACATTGAATTTGATGCGGATGGAATGCATCATTTTTATCAAGAGCGCGTGAAGGCGTTTACCCTAACTGATTTTGAAACGCTGTTTGAGGAAGCAGGTGTTTATCTGCTGGATGTTTTCGGTGATTATAAACTGCGAAAATTCCACAACGGTTTTTCCGAACGATTGGTAATGATTTTTAAATAGGAAAAATGTTAATTTAGCAATATGACTAACTACCTTTTACCTATCCTTGCCGTTGTTACTGGAGTTGTATTGGCTTTTGTATTTAAGCAAAAAAAAACTCTTTCTACGAAGCTCCTACTCTCTTTCAGTGGCGCATTTTTATTGGCATTGACACTTTTTGATTTGCTACCCGAAGTTTATGAGCATCTCGAAGGTAAGCAGACAGGATTGTTCATTATGAGTGGTATCTTGCTTCAGATTCTGTTGGAATTTTTCTCCAAAGGTGCTGAACACGGTCACATCCATATTCATAAACACGTTACAGCCTTCCCGTGGGCGTTGTTCATCAGTTTGTGCATCCATAGTTTTTTGGAAGGTTTTCCTATTCATCAACACAATGATATGGTGTATGGCGTTTTGATACATAAAATCCCTATTGCGGCGTTGATCACTTCTTTTCTATTGCAATCGAGTTTTTCAAAAATGCAGATTGTCTTGTTTTTGGTAGTGTTTGCCTCGATGACACCGCTTGGAACGTTGATTTCCAATACCGTGGAATTGATGGAAGGTTATGTTTATGATATCAATGCCATCGTAATTGGTATCTTTTTCCATATCTCAACCATCATATTGTTTGAAAGTAGCGAAGGCCATAAATTCAATCTGTCGAAGTTAGTGGTTATCGTACTGGGCGTTGTAGTGGCTTATTTGATATGATCATTGAAAGTCTTTTGCAGTGGCAGTAGGCAGATAATAACAGGTTAATAATTATTTATAAATAAGGAATTATATTTAATTCCATTTAAATCAAGAGATTCCTGCTTCCGCAGGAAGTTAATATGTTTTCAAAAGAACAGAGCCGTCAATTACGTGAAGAATTTTGGATCAGTTTTGGGAAATCCTTTCCGAGGAAATGGATTTTGTATGATACCAAAATCAAAGGCTTATCTTTTAAATTTCACTTTGATACCAAGACTGCGCTTGTGGCTTTGGACCTTGAAGATGATTTGGAAAACCGTATCAACTATTGGGAAAAACTGCAATCTTTAAAATCCATATTAAAGGAAGAATTTTTGCCTGAAGCGATTTTTGAAGAAGAATACTATCTTGAAAATGGCAAGGAGATTTCACGCATCTATGTACAGCTGGAAGAAAAAGTATCCATTCATAATAAAAATACTTGGCGCGAAGTGATGGTGTTTTTCAACGAAACGATGGCTCTATTTGAGGCTTTCTTTGATGAGTATAAGGATATTCTTGAGGCGTGATTTAAGTGATCAGTCGCAGTTTGCAGTCGCAGTCGCAGTCGCAGTCGCAGTCTTCAGTAATTTCAATATATTCGGTATTTTTGTTTAACTTGTTCTTCTCGACTTCAAATCTTGAATTTTGAACCTTAAATCTTGAACACTATGATCATCGACGTACATACCCATATCAACAATTATCACGAAGAACGTGTCACCAGCATTAACGAATCGTTAGACCTATTGGTCAAAGCTATGGAGGAAAATCTGGTGGATTACTCCTTGGTGCTCTCAAGCTATAAAGTGAATGAGCACAGGCCAAGTACCAAACAGGTGGTTGAGGCGATTGCCAACCGAAAAAACCTAGGTGTGGTGGCTGGTGTGAGTTATCTGCATCATAACCATCGTGATCTTCGCGAAATCAGTGAGTTTCTCGATGATGGATTGGTAAAAGGTTTGAAATTCTATCCAGGCTATGAACCCTTTTATCCCAATAATGAACGTTTAAAAGTGTGGTACGATATGGCCATTGCCTATGATGTGCCTGTGATGTTCCACTCTGGAGACACCTATGCACCTCGCGGCAAGGTAAAATATTCGCATCCCATACACCACGATGACTTGGCAGTTGATTACCCAGACCTAAAGATTGTGATTTGCCACGTTGGAAACCCTTGGATCAAGGACTGTATGGAGGTTGTTTACAAAAACGATAATGTGTATGCCGATATATCCGGGCTGACTTTGGGTGATTTCAATGATAAGTTTGAACGCTATATGAAGAGCGAGATTGAAGAGATGATTACCTATGCTGGCGACCCAAAATATTTGCTGTATGGCACTGACTGGCCCATCTGCAATATGGATTCGTATTTAAAGTTCATGAAAAACATAGAATTGCCTGCTGATAAAAAAGAACTTATTCTATGGAAAAATGCTGCGGAGCTATTTAAGATAGATGTCCATACCTTAAAATAACAGGCCTTACACCTTATGGTGTTTTAAGATTTTTTTAATTTTGAAACTAAACGAGGTTGATTTTATGATAAAGAATGTAAACTTCACAATAAAAGTGTTCCTCAATATACTATTTTGATTCGATTTCAATTCAAATCACTTTTTTTGAACACCTATTAAATAGCTAAAAAACAACCTGTTATTCAATTATTTTTCATAAATCCACTTTACCTTACTTTATCGTTAATTGATAATCTAAAATGAATAAAAGTGAAAGCAATAATATTAATCATAGGAATTTTAATCGGTGGCATTTTAGGATATACCACAACAAAATTTTTAGATAAGCCTACTGAATCAGAATCTTCTACAGAAAATTTAGACGCCAACATTTCAAAGAAATGGGAATGGGCTGATAATTTGGATGCCTTAATTGCTGCTCCCGACAATCACAAAGTGGTGTACGAAGATGAAAATGTTAGAATCCTGTCGGTTATACTTGATGGCAAACAATCTGAACCAATCCATACACACAAATGGACTAGCGTTATGTGGATTTCAAAACCAATCACACCTTGCCAAATAAACAGCTACAAGAAAAATGAAAATGGCCAACTTGTTGTTTCAGATAGTTTGGTCATAGAGCAAATGCCTACAAACATTGGTCAATTAATTAATCCTGAAGGACCAACTTCCATTACCAATTTGGGCAATGATAGTGGAATTGCGTACCGAGTTGAATTTAAGCGAGAATTTGTAAAGTAATTAGATTATTGAAATTGGCATCACAACCTAATTCCCTGTAGATTTCAAGGAATCTATTTTTCTTTGTAAACGTTCAATTTCAGCCTTATCCTTATTTATACTCTCATTAAAACCAGTTGTATCAAGTGCTTCAAATGATTCTTGAATTTGCTGCTGAATCACATCGATATCCTTTGTTTCCTCAACATAATAATAACCGATGCCTTCACTTGCACGCCAAGCTTCATTGAGTTGGTCATAAACCGATTTATCCCACTGACTCGGATGTTTGACGTCAATCCATACCACATCTCGATATTCGCTGTCCACCAAAGCCAAATCTGGAGTTGCAGAGCCATCGAACTTTGACGAATCGTCCCTTACCGCAGATACCGTTCCCAAAAAGAACATACGCTTACGACCTGCAATATCCTTGATATATGGCCTAAATTCCACAGGTTTGTTTACTGACCAATCGAACTCCTTACGAGATTCTATAATCTTTAAAGGCATTGCCGAAACACCAGCGTAGCCCTGTTTTTTGGCCGCGTGGTCATAATAAAACAATTGATCTGTACCATCTGCTGGAATAAAAACACTATATGTCAAACTGGTGCGCTCATCTCCTATCGGTTCCAAACCAAACCAATGATATAAACCGTTGTAAGCCCCAACATTGGTACCGTTAAAATCAAAATCAGTCACAAAAGGTTGTTGGTTTTGATCGTCCGGCAAATCAGGTATTTTTACAGCAGTTTCCATTTTCCAAGGCAAAGGATCTGTAAAACCTCCTAAAAACTTGAGTGATTCTGCTTGTAGCCTAGAAACTTTTTCAGATAAGGTATTCTGCTTTGTCAAAAATGGATGATTTTTCATCTCTTCTGGGCTAATGTAAGTTCCTTTTCCTATCAACACTCGCTCTACATAATCGTTAAAATCGTGTGCGCCACTATCAATAACCATCACACCACCAAAGGTTGGATATGGAAAAAAGAAGCCTTTCCACTTGATCAAACTGACTACTTCAACCCATTGACCTGAATCATTTTTCATATAGAACGTATCACTAGGTTCCATTGTGAACAATTGCAAGATATTGAAGCGTTGAACGACAGCATTATAAGTATTTCTACTGAATTTCAATGATTCTCCAATTGAAAAAACAACCGGAATTCGGTTTTCGCTCGAAAAGCGCGGAAAAGGAGATGTACTCGATACCGCAAAAACTTCTTCGGTATTGTCACTTATTTGCTGCAAGGTGTATTTTTCTGATGGCTGTATGGCCATCGTCCACTTATTCTCGCCATCTACTCTTACCAAATGTGGCAAAGACACATCTTTTGTTTCACCTACAGATTCATTCGCCATTGAGAAAATGTTTTGTAATGGCTGTATACGTTCGTTCTGTGTTAAAGGCAATTCATTGATTTCAACTCTATTCAAATGATTGAATACATTGTAGGTCTTCATATAATCGTACATTTTAAAATGCCAACCTACCACATAAAGCAATCCGAAGAAAGCAATCAACAAGCCTAAAATTCCCAATCGTCTCCCTGTGCTGGCTGAATTTCTAAACGCCTTCAATCCAAAAAACAATACAATTCCGCCCAACAAAATGACGAAGATGTATTTCCTAACAAATAATAAGAATGGTTGATAATCGTCTCGAAGAAAAAACAACAATAACAATAAAATGAAACCAACAATGATGGAGATTGTCTTTTGTTTCCGTCCTCTATTCCAATAATTTTTTATCATGGTTATAGTTAGTTATGAGTTTTGAGCGATTAGTTTTGAGTGATTGTAATAAAGATGTACTATAATTCTTAATTCTTAATTATTTACATCAACCCTTTGTCTTTCAAGCGTTCGCGAGCACTTTTCTGATTTGGATCTTTCTCAATTTCCTTTTCGGCTTCTTCTATAACTTTGGGCTGACGCGTTGTAATATCTTGAATAAAGTCCTTTCCTTGTTCGATAGCGTGATCAAATTTTTCCTCCAATGATTCACTTTGAGCATCAATCACTTTTTCAGATTTCAATACAAATCCACCAATGTAAGTTCCCAACAATGTGCCAACAATCACAGATGCAAACACCGAAATCGTAGCAATATCAATAGGAATCAAAAATCTCGCGATGACGATTCCGACCAAGACAATCGCAGTGATGAACACCAATCTCAAAATAAATTTTTGTTGGTACAAAAAGCCTGTTGGGTCATTTGGCGACATCTGCAATTTCTTTGAATACATCAATTTATTAAAAAAACGATATAAACCATTACCATTGGATTCGCGCCAATAAATCAATACGCCAAATAAAATTGAGCTGATAAATACTATGAGTTCTAAAGTTATCATAATTTAAGTTTGAAGCTCGAAGCAAGAAGCTTGAAGCTGGTTAATTTTTAATCCTGTTTCTGAAAGCAATAGTCATATTCATCAAATCGAAAGAGTCTTTGTAAAGCTTAAAAAATTCTTCCTCCAAAATATAATTTCTATTCTTCGTTTTGTGTAAACACGTTATAACTTCAGCAATTGATCGAATTGAATAAGTCAAAAACTTTCTATACTCTGCATCTGATTGTAAAATAGAACCTTCAGAGATATTTAGTGCAATTGAGTCGGAAGCTTGTCTTATTTGTGAAGATAAATTATAGATCTCGCTCTTCGGAAATTTATTTGATAAATGGTTTATTTCCTCTGCTAGCAGCATAGCTTTCTGCCATATTAATAAATCTTCAAATTTGAACTTCATAAACTCCTTTATAAAGATATAAAACTTCTAGCTTCGGGCTACCAACTTCCTGCTATATATTGTTACCAATTACTTCTATAACCCAATCTTGAAGTGATTCGTCCCAAGATTCGTAATTGATGTAAAACTGCTCTTTGTCAAACCAATATAAATGTAGAACATCCAACATTGACACATTTACCAACAACATCCAAATCAAATCTTGGTGCTTTGCTTGCAATGATGAATGTGGTTCTTGAAGCGCATTGAACAATTCGGCATCAACAATATCTCCGATTTTATATTGATTGCTAACTTCCAATTTTTCAAGATACAACTCCACTCCCATCAGTTTTTTACGAGATTCGATATCTAGTTTATTCAAATAACTTTTGAATAGCACAGAATCATTCAAAATATCTTTTATGGGATGCTGTGTGTCCTTCAGCAATTTGGCAAACATAAATTTCTTGATGCGCTCGTAGCGTTTACTCTTCACAACACCTTCCAAATCATATTCTATAATAACGTGATCGCGAAGTTTTTCCATCAATTCTGGTTGCGAAATGTGAAAGATAATGACCTCGTGAACGGTATCTTTTATGGCTTCTTTATACCATTTTTCATCTTCAAACACCACGATGGGCGAAATAAAATCCCTCAACAAATACACACCATTGAAAGCCTTGGTATAAAATGAATCCGTTTGAAATTTCAGATCGTTCAATATCAAATCGCGATTGCGCAAATCGCCATACGTTTTTGCGGATGTTAGCAACTTTTGATGCAGGTTTTCATCAATAAAATTGTTTCCTTGTTTGAACTTTTCAATTAAAGCCAGTTGTTGCTTTTGAACTTTATCCAAATCATTGATTAAATGAAACTTAATGGTAATGCTTTTATATTTCAAAACATCCAAAGGCTCATAAAACGCATCAATCTGTTGATCAAAATCCAAACAGATGGCACAATCCCGAGTGATGTCGTTGATTTTCTGACCATATTCAGCAAAAACCAATTTCATCATATCTCTATCGAACGTATGAAATGGATTGTACACAGGTTTGCCTTTTTGCAAAGGAGAAATGATGATGCCGTGAGGATTGGCTTCACCATTGTTCAAATAATGGACTACCTTCTTTTCTTCAGCAATTTCTGGGCTCCAACCAATTCCATCGATAGAAAAAGACGTCAGTTCTGTTGGTGCAAAACCAAGTTTCGACAAACATTGATTATAACGTTCCACCAACTTTCCACTGATTGGGATGAGTTCACTTCGATATAAATTTGCTGCTTTTAGTTTATCCATATCAATTAAAAATCCAAGATAAAATTTCGACAAATCCAATAATACCACAGCCAACAAGTAAGATAAAAAATCCTAAAATCAAATAACCAGTTGCTCTATCTTTGAATGTCTCTTTAGTAGTAGGCTTGTTAATGATTTTACCTCTTGTACAATATATTGGTTCAATATATGGTGCAAAAACATTTCCATCAATAAACCAGTCGTTAGTTTTAATATCAATAGAAGCATATTGAGTATGGCTCATTTCTTCAAAGTCTTCAACGCTCCTTAACAACTCTTTCGCAAACACTAAAATTCCATCCTGATTTGATTTTATATGGCAGTAATCATCATTTTCATAAGTAAACTCAAAGTATGCATCCTTTTCAGAACTGTTTTCTTCCAAAGTTTGAATTATTCTATCTAAATTTTCTTTATTCATTTAGCAGATAGAATTACATTAACTTATTTATTTGAGCATACTGCAGCAAAATGATGGTTTTCGTGTCTTTTATATCTCCAGTTTCTATCATCTTGAGTGCCTTTGAAAATGGCAATTCCAGAACCTCAATTTCTTCATTTTCAGAAGCAACGCCTCCTCCACTATTCACCTTCATATCTTCAGAATACTCACCAATAAAAAAATACATCTTTTCCGTCAAGGCTCCTGGTGAACTATAGGCTTCCATAATTTGCTTGACATTCTGAATGCGATAACCAACTTCCTCCTCTGCTTCTCTGATAACAGTAACTTCAGCAGATTCATTTTTGTCAATGGCACCAGCACAGACCTCGATGGACATTCCATCATTTTGGTCATTATGATAAGCTGGCATTCGAAATTGTTTGGTCAAAATCACTGTTGATTTTTGTGTGTTGTAAAGCAAAATGCACGTACCATTGCCTCTGTCATAACTTTCTCTTGACAACCTTTTCCAACTACCATCTTTAAACTGAAAGTCATAATCAATTTCATACAAGGTTGCCCATGCTTTTGAAAGGATTTTTTTAGTGATGTTTTTTACCGAATTACTGTTCATTTTCAAATTTCTTTCTCGCTTCCAGTTCCACATTCAGTTGGTCTACTCTTGCTTCCACTTTTCGTTTAAAATCGGTATCGGCAATAGTTGCCACATTATCAATATATCTTACAACTTCCTGTCGTCTGATTTCAGAAAAATCCAAACCTTTCATATTGGCACGCATCAACTCTTGAAGCATATTGAATTTGGTTTCATAATTCTGTTTGAAATAAATTTCAGGTTTGTTGAACCAATCTTCTTCCAAATCAAAATCGGTCAGTCGCAATGAAATTGCCGATTGAATATTTCTCACATCACGAGACGAAAAGAATGGAAATACCTTTTGCATATCCTTGTAAAGATTGGCGTAAAACAGATGTTCATTGGTGCTGAACTGTTTCTCAACTCTATCATAAATGTCGTGAACGCGTTCTTCGGAAGGTTTATCAACCTTATTCAAAATTTCACCCATATTCTTCGCCAAACCTTGATTTTGCAAGTAGCTGTAATTTTCTGGGTTTTTCATATTGACGAAATTTGGCATTGTATCATCCAGTTTTCGCCACCAAAGATGATCTTGATCCAAAAAGTCGTGTTCTGTGCGTGCACCATCAATCTTAAAACGACCTTGAACCCTTGAAATCACCGCTTTATCCAACATTTCCGGCAAATTTGTGAACAATCCGATGGAACTGTTACCATAGTTGACAGCATAAGCGCCTTCTGTATATCTCAAAAAGACACCTATCACTTCCTTGACACCAGCTGAAACACCTTGAGCCGTTCGCTCCTGAAGATTATTTTCGGCATCATCAATAGGTGCAAAAATCAATTTTGATGGATCTTGCAATGGCTTCATCCATTCCACCATTTTTTCTGCAGAACCACCTTGAAAGGTAGAAATCAGAGTGTCAGGCATTGGATGAAACAAAAACGGGATTTCCAAAGTGTCGCAATGTTCCTTCAGCCTGGTGGCAATGGCTGCAATGAGCATACTTTTACCGGTTCCTGGAATTCCATAGCCCATAAAGACAGGCATAAATCCGCCCAATTCCTGAAACGGATTCTTTTTTGCGGCGAAATCATAACTCAACAAACGTTCGGTCAATCGACGTGCAAAGTGTTTTGCATCTCGGTTACCTACAATTT
>Ga0207828_100373_pt1 | contig 17300 bp, 12 predicted proteins | sample TtaePargueraPR_11_FD_187276 | JGI IMG/M metagenome (GOLD analysis project Ga0207828, IMG submission 187276) | Aerobic enrichment media microbial communities from Bioluminiscent Bay, La Parguera, Puerto Rico - Tt and P2 (3) (SPAdes) | ecosystem: Environmental > Aquatic > Marine > Unclassified ...
ATCCCGCTTGATTTGAAGACGCAGGATCAGATCGTGCAGCGCGCGCTTTTGATCATGCAACAAAATATCGACATGCCGATTTCGGTTCAGGAAATTGCGCGCCGCATGGGAAATAGCAAACGTCAGATCGAACGGCATTTCAGAATGGCACTTGATACATCACCGCAGGTGGCGTTTCTGAATATCCGCCTTGATCTGGCCCAGCACCTGATCGAGAAAAGCGACAAGTCGGTTGCCCAGATTGCAGTTGATTGCGGTTTTTGCGACTCGTCGCACCTTAGCCGGATGTTTCGCCGTCGTTATGGCTGTACGCCACAGGCATTGCGCCGCCCGATCCCGGATTCACTGGCGACCAGTGCGATGGTCGAAGACGCACCGCAGCTTGAGGCCGGCGCATAAGAAAAACCCCTGCTTACTTTGATGGTAAGCAGGGGTTTTGAATTGATGCGCCAGAGATTGCCGAGCGTATTAAATCTCAACCTCGACATCGGAAAGCGGGGTCGAGCAGCAAATCAGGATCTTGCCCTGATCAATTTCGCGCTGACGAATGCCGCCACCATGATTCATATCGACTTCACCGGACACCAGTTTGGATTTGCAGGTACCGCAAATGCCGCGCTGACAGGATGACATCGGCATCAGACCTGCTTCCTTGGCAGCTGACAGGATGGTCATCCCCGGGCTGCATTCGACCACATGACCGGTTTTGCTGAAGCTGACACGGAAGGTTTGCTCGCTGATTTCCGGTGCGACAGAGGCGTGCTCTTCGAAGGTGCCCGCAGTCTCGGCCCCGAAATCAAAGCTTTCCTCGTAGTATTTGCCCATATCGAAGCCGGCTTCTTCGAGCATGTTGCGAACCCCTTCCATGAAGCGGCCCGGTCCACAACAAAACACCTTGCGATCCTTGAAGTCGGGCGACATCAGCGACAGCATCGGCAGGCTCAGACGGCCGGTATAACCGGTCCACTGATGGCTTGCAGAGGCGCTGTCGCAGGTCAGTGCAACCTTGAGCGTCGGGTTTTGTGACGCCAGAAGGGCAAGTTCATCACGGAAAATCAGATCAGACGGCGTGCGCGCTGCATGAACGAAATGAAGGTCCGTCGGTTCTGACAGGTCACAGGCGGTACGTGTCATCGACATCATCGGGGTGATGCCGCTGCCTGCTGAAATGAACAGAAGTTTCTCATCGCCGGTGGCATCGGCGGTAAATTCGCCGCCCGGGCCAGAGACATTGATTTCCTTGCCCGGGAGCATGTTGTCATGCAGCCAGTTCGAACCCGGGCCACCCGGAACCCGTTTGACCGTAATTTCAATACGGTACGGTCGGGCTGCCGAGGCCGAGATGGTATAGCAACGGGTAATCATGCCATCGACCGGCAGTTCGAAGGTCATGAACTGGCCGGGGTAAAAACGAAACGCCCGCGGTTCGCGCGCAGAAAAGACGAAGGTCTTTACGTCATGGGTTTCCTGACGCACCTGACGGCAGACAAGAACGTCGTCATTCTCCGGGTCCCAAAGCGGGACCCGGGTGACTTCGGTCAGAATTTCTTCGACCGGGGCTTCCTTGCCCTTGTTGCTGTCGGTGGTGTTCTTGTCGGTCATTCTGCGGCAATCCCGGCTTTGGTCGATGCAAAGTGGTCTTCCAGACGCTTGATGTACCAGTCACAGAACGCCTCGACATGCGGTTCGGTAAACTTGGAATACGGGCCCGGTTCGTATGCAGGTTGTTCACTGCCAATCTGGGCAAGACGCACAAGGTCTGCATCCTGCTGGTTGGTCATGTTCCACACATGGGTGAGGTTATCAAGGTTGTAATCCTCGTTCTCGTGCGCGTCCTTGTGAACCAGCCAGGTCGTGCGCACCAGCGTTCTGTTCGGGGACAGCGGCAGGACACTGAACGTGACCACATGGTCGGCCATGAAGTGGTGCCAGGAGTTCGGATGCGTCCAGAAGCTGAGCCCACCAAGTTTGGCATCGGTGAAATTGCCGAGCAGCTTTTTGGAGGCCGATTTTGTATCAAGGGTATGCGATTCCCCTTCACGCATCAGCGGCAGACGCATGGTGCGGAAACCGGTCACGCTTGACAATTGATCCTGTTCGGCAGACGGCAGACCGCACGCTTCCCAGCGGGCATGGTCATTGGTGATCGTTTCAGAATATTTGACAACGTCTGCTGAGCGGCGCTGATCAAGTTCATCTGGCGAGAAGCCAAATCCAAATTCCGAGAGAGGCACGGTCAGCTGCGGGTGGTTGCCCTCGCAGTGATAGCACTCGCGGTTATTTTCCATGGTCAGCTTCCAGTTTCCTTCCTCGATCAGTTCGGAAACGTGGGCCACCTTGCAGTTGGCGAGATCGTGCGGTGCAAGATAGGGTTCCATCACCTTGGCCATTTCTTCGATATCGGCCGGTGCATCCTTGGCAAGGCAGATAAAGATCAGGCCAGCAATGGAACGGACATGAACGCTCTTGAGGCCATGACAGGATTTGTCAAAGTCTGATCCCATGTGTTCCGCAAGGATAAGGTCACCATCCTCGTTATAGGTCCAGCCATGATAACGGCAGACGATATTGCCGATCGTGGTCTGGCGTTCGTCGATCAGTTTGGCACCGCGGTGACGGCAAACGTTATGGAAGGCACGAATCCCCATGTCGTCGCCACGCAGGATCAGGATTGACGCGCAGCCGATTTCAACGGTGACGCAGTCGCCTGGTTCCGGAAGTTCCGGCTCTACGCCAACAAAAATCCAGTTCTGGCCGAAGATCACTTCCATATCCAGATCAAGAATACCCTGGTCACTGTAAAACGGTGCTTCAAGGCTTTTGAATGTCTGGCGGCGGGCGACGAGTTTTTGAATGTCAGAAGAATGCATGGTCGGATACCTCGGCTTTTCTCAATGGTATCTGGATGGAATCCTGTGCATGGCTAGCCGTTTGCATCAGGGCGTAAGCATATCACCGAACGCGTTCATCGGTGTACAGACAATTGAAACCGGTTGTCTCCGGCCTCGGGCTTATTTCCTGGACGTCTTCGGTGGCTAACTGCGCGCGAGTAAGTTGGTATTGCCGAGGTAGCTGACAGTTTGGTGTTCTTGCACTGTGTGTTGAACCCGAACGCAGTAACCCGTGCCAAGCAATCCCCAAGGTGCAGGCACGATTTGTATTCGCAACCAAAGGCGAATACGAAAAGTGGTTCACGTACGCATTACGTGCTGGTCTGCGGGCTGTCAGTTGCACCCAAAGTCTCCCTCTACTCCGCCGGCAGGTAACCTGCTCTTTGGCACGCCCACAGTAAAGAGTGAGCGATCCGAAAATCTATTTCTAAATGAGGTCGCTAAGGGAGAAAGCATAAGTCAATTGGGCAGTAGTTTTGCGACGCAGTTATCATTGTCAGGCACGCGATACCGGCTAGGTGGCCTTTGTCTGGAGAAATTTCAATGTGCAGCGGCAGATTTCCTTGCCTTTTTGACCTTGCTGGAGGGCAATGGCATCATCATTACAACAAACTGTGAAATTTGGGGATTCGGTTGATGAAAGTCGGAATTGTCGGGGCCGGAATGGTCGGAAGTTCGGCGGGCTATGCGCTTGCCGTCATGGGACTCGCAAGTTCGGTGGTTCTGGTTGATCAGAACCACGATCTGGCAGTCGCCCAAGCCGAAGACATTGCGCACGCAGTGCCCTTTCTATCCTCAACAATCGTCGAGGCGGCTGACTATGTCGGGCTTGCCGAGGCATCGGTGATCATCCTTGCCGCCGGGGTCAGTCAGAAACCCGGTGAAAGCAGGCTGGCTTTGCTGGAAAGAAACGCCGCCGTTTTCAAGGACGTGGTCGGCAATGTTCTTGCGGTGGCGCCTGACGCAATTCTCCTGATTGCGTCGAACCCGGTCGATATCATGACCCAGATCACGCAACGGATATCCGGATTGCCTGCCAACCGCGTGATCGGTTCGGGGACCATCCTTGATACTGCCCGTTTCCGCAGTCTTTTGGGGCGTCACCTGGGCATTTCGCCGCAATCGGTTCATGCCTATGTCCTTGGCGAACATGGTGACAGCGAAGTTCTGGCCTGGTCGAATGCCAAGGTCGGATCGCTTTCACTGGCCGATATTGCCGCCCAAGTCGGATCCCCGATTACAGAACACGTGCGTGCCACCATTGATGATGGTGTGCGCAATGCGGCCTATAAAATCATCAAGGGCAAAGGGGCGACCTATTACGGGATCGGGGCCGGATTGGCGCGGATCATCAAGGCGATTGCTCAGGATCAGCATGACGTTCTGACCGTATCGTGCGTGACCCCCGAAATTGTCGGGGTCAAGGACGTTGCCCTGTCCATTCCCCGCGTGGTCGGGGCGGAAGGGATTGAGACAGATCTGATGCCTGACCTTGTCAGTGCAGAGTGTGACGGCCTTGAAAAAAGTGCGCGCCTTCTGAAGGACAGCGTTGAGTCGATCCGGCTATAACCCGGTTGGTCATGCACCTATGATCGTGGTAGGTCGCCGTTTACTGCGCATGGCGCGCAAGGTTGTGCCAAAGGCCTGCGTATAGGCCCGGCTGAGTGCCGCGTGGCTTTTGAACCCGGTTTGCAGGGCGATGTCGGCAAGCTTCATGTCGGTTGATCGTGCCAGATCACGGGCCCGGCCAAGCCGCAGCATCTGATAATATTTGCCCGGCGCCATTTGAAGATTTTCCTGAAAGGCGCGATCAAGGCTGCGCAACGAGCACCCCGCTTGTTTCGCAATTGATTTCAGCGCAATCGGGGTTTCGATATTGGCAATCATTTCGCCGACCGCACGTCTGACATGATCTGCACCCGGACCATGCAAACGATCCGCCCCGCGTGCCGTGGCGTCGGGATCGGCTTTCGCTTGGTGCCGTGCGTCATAGACAAACAGGTTGCTGACATCAAAGGCGACCGTCGGGCCGAATTGCCGGCCAAGGATATGCAGCATCAGTTCCATAACGGTTGCGGCCCCGCCCGCTGTGATCATTTTACCATCCTCGACAAAGCGATCTGTTAGCACAGCAACATCCGGGAATTGTTCAGAAAACTGATCAAGTTCCTGCCAATGGATTGTTGCCGATTTTCCGGCCAACATATCGCAGGACGCCAGCAACCATGCGGCGGTATCGACACCGATCACGGTGTTGGCATGTTGCGCAGCATTTTGCAGTCGTGCGCGGATACGCGAAGACAAATGTTGACGCATATCATAGCCCGATATCACCACCAGATAATCAATCCGCGTCGGATCGGGGATGGCATTCAGGGCAGCCCTGGGCGTGATGACAAGATCACTGGAACTTGTCGCGGGTGTTCCGTCAATTGTGCAGATATCCCAACGGATGTCGGGTCCGTTCGGCAGGCCTGCGGCCGCACGCAACGGTTCCAGCGCGCTGGCCAGAACCAGATTGGAAAATCCGTCAAACAGTACAAAGACAAATCGATGATGCGTGCTTGGCATGATCAGAAAAGTAAATGACGGAATATGTAAAATCAATATCGTCAATCCGGATATCCTGATGGCAGAGAATGATTGCAAAAACAGTGAGGCCATCATGCCACTTTCGATGAACAAGGAAGTCTTCATTACCGCCGCCGTGACAGGATCGGGCGGAACACAGGACAAATCCCCGCACGTACCAAGATCCCCCGAACAGATTGCCAATAGCGCGATTGAGGCTGCCAAGGCGGGGGCCGCCGTGGTGCATTGCCATGTGCGTGATCCCGAAACCGGGGCACCGTCTCGTGATTTGAAATATTACCGCGAATTGACCGAACGGGTGCGTGCGGCGGATGTCGATGTTGTTCTGAACCTGACCGCAGGCATGGGCGGGGATATCGTTTTTGGCTCCACCGAGGCGCCGCTTCCGGTTAATGAAGCTGCAACCGACATGATCGGCGCCACAGAACGTATGGCCCACATCGCCGATTGCCTGCCGGAAATCTGCACCCTTGATTGCGGCACGATGAACTTTGCCGAGGCCGATTATGTCATGACCAACACGCCGGGCATGTTGCGCGCCATGGGACAGATGATGACCGATCTTGGCGTCAAGCCCGAGATCGAGGCATTCGATACCGGCCATCTGTGGTTTGCCAAGCAACTGGTAAGTGAAGGCATTCTTGAAAGTCCGGCTCTGGTGCAGTTTTGCATGGGCATTCCGTGGGGCGCGCCCAATGACCTCAATACCTTTATGGCGATGGTCAATAATGTGCCTTCTGACTGGAATTGGTCGGCCTTTTCCATTGGACGTGATCAGATGCCCTATGTTGCGGCATCGGTTCTGGCCGGGGGCAATGTTCGGGTAGGTCTGGAAGACAATATCTATCTGTCCAAAGGCGTGCTTGCCACCAACGCCCAATTGGTCGAGCGCGCGGTTGGCATCATCGAAGGCATGGGTGCCACCGTTATTGGTCCGGACGCGGTTCGCAAGAAGCTTGGCCTGACCAAGCGGGAGCCACGCTAATGAGCCAGGAAACCAGGAAAAAAGCCGCCATTATCGGTGGCGGTGTGATTGGCGGCGGCTGGGCTGCACGGTTTTTGCTGAATGGCTGGGATGTTGCGGTTTTTGATCCCGATCCACAGGCAGAACGCAAGATTAACGAAGTGTTGGCCAATGCGCGCCGCAGCCTGCCCGCACTGTATGATCGCTCCTTGCCTGATGAGGGTACGCTGACTTTCCATGACGACCTGGCAAAAGCCGTTTCTGGTGCGCAGTGGATTCAGGAAAGCGTGCCCGAACAGCTTGCGCTTAAACACAAGATCCTCGCACAAATTCAGGCCCATGCCCCGTCGGACTGCCTGATCGGCTCATCAACATCGGGCTTTAAGCCAAGCGAGTTACAGCAAGGATCGATCAAACCCGAACAAATCGTTGTAGCCCATCCGTTTAACCCGGTTTATCTGCTGCCCTTGATCGAAGTGGTGCCGTCGGCTGCGACCGACACATCGGTACTTGAGGCAGGGTGTTATTTGCTGCGATCTGTCGGGCTTAAGCCACTTGTCGTGCGCAAGGAAATTGACGCCCATATTGCCGACCGTTTGCTTGAAGCGGTTTGGCGCGAAGGGCTTTGGCTTGTTCATGACGAGGTCGCGACCACCGAGGAAATTGATGACGCCATCCGTTATGGCTTTGGATTGCGCTGGGCCCAGATGGGGTTGTTTGAAACCTATCGCATCGCGGGCGGTGAAGCCGGGATGGAACATTTCATCGGGCAATTCGGACCAGCCCTTAAATGGCCTTGGACGAAGTTGATGGATGTGCCGGAACTGACCCCGGAACTGACAGCCCGTATTGCGCAGCAATCAGATGATCAGTCCGGTCATATGAGCATCCGCGACCTAGAGCGCCTGCGCGATGACAACCTTGTTGGTATGATGCGTGCGCTCAAAAAATCGGGCAGTGGTGCCGGCGGCACGATCAATGATCATGAAGCGTCCCTGCCTGAACCGATGCCAATCAACGATCTTCCCGTAACGGGCGATCGCCAGATTCCGCAAAGCTGGACCGACTATAACGGGCACATGAACGAAGCCCACTATGTTGAAGTCAGCGCACAGGCAAGCGACCGCTTCATGGAGATGGTCGGTGCGGACGCCGATTACATTGCCAACGGCGGCAGCTATTTCACCGTGGAAACCCACGTTTGCTACCTGCACGAAATCAGTGCCGGGGATCATATTCGGGTCACGACACAACTGATCAACGGCGAAGGCAAGAGGCTTCATCTGTTCCATCGCCTGATCAATGACGAAGGGGCTGTGGCCGCAACCGTGGAAACCCTGTTGTTGCATGTGGACCTTAAAACCCGCCGCACATCCGAGCCCGGCGGCGTCGTGGCAACCAACCTTGCCGAAATGGCCAAACGCCATGCAAGCCTTCCAAAGCCCAAACAGCTTGGGCGGGCAATCGGTTAGCCCGAACGCATGACCCGTTTTGCTGGGAACCATTTCACAATAACGGCATGATGTGCCCCTGCAGTCTTTAACTGCGGGGGCTTCCGCGTTAGGCTATCCAATCACGTCTTTGACCAAGGACCCGTTGATGGCCAATTCCGATCAGGTTTCTTCCAAAATGACCTATGACCCAATGCCAGAAGAAGAAGGTATTCGTGCCTTCATCGCCAAATGCGACGGGTTTTACCCGCCAGATGCGGTGGCGGCATCAATTGATCAGCAGCGCAGCTGGTATGATGCGTTATGCGCCGAATTTGCTTTTCCACATCCAGAAGGGATGCAGGTCGAAGACGATGTGATTGCCGATGTACCGGTGCGCCATTACCGCCCTGCCGACTGCACCTCTCACCACAAGATTGTCTATATGCATGGCGGTGGTTTTGTCGTCGGGTCGCGCGACAGTCATGATGCGATTTGCGCCGAAATCTCCGAGGCGGCAAAGGCCGAACTAATCGCGATTGATTACCGTCTTGCGCCGGAACACATCTGGCCCGCTCAGCATGAAGACTGCCATCGCGTGACCCAAAGCATCCTGGCATCGGGCAAGAAGATCGTTCTGGTGGGCGACAGTGCCGGTGGCATGTTGGCCGCAGGTATTGCCGTTCGGGCGCGCGAAGAAGGATTTGGTGATCGCGTGTTGGGGCAGGCCCTGATTTACCCGGCCCTTGGCGGCGATTTGAACTGGCCAAGTTACGGACAAATGGCCAGTGCACCTGGGCTCAGCACCGATGACGTTATTTACTATCGTGATGTGCTGAAAGCGCCGATGGATGATCCGTTTGCACATGCCTTATCGGTTGATGATTTACGTGGGCTGCCGCCGACTTTTATTACCGCGGCCTATTTTGACCCGCTGCGCGATGATGGTCGGGAATATACCGCCCGTCTTGCCCGTGCAGGTATTTCCGTGCAGTACCGCGAAGAACCGCAAATGATCCATGGCTGGCTGCGGGCCCGGCATATGAGCCCGGGCGCCAAAATCGCGTTCGGGCATCTGTGCGATGCCGTTAGTGCGATGGCCAATCAGGCATAAGAAAAAATGGCCGGATGACCGGCCCTTTTTGCGTCAGTTTACATGAAGTTTCGGGGAATGGTCTTTTCCCACTTCTTTTCAAAGACCTGTTCGCTGCCCTCATAGCCGATGACCCAGGCCGAGACATACCAATTGTCGTGATCACATTTCAGTTCGGCATGGCAATCGGTGCGGACTGACCAGCCATCGCGTTCAAGATCGCAGGTCCAGGCGGCCTCACCCGTGACAGAGGTCGGGTCAAGCGGGTTGATCGTCCATGTTTCGCTGCGCACTTCACGCGTCGACAGGCGCGAGTCCGGATGTTCGAAAAGACCGGTATCTTCATAGATGCGATAACGGGTTTCGTTCTGCGTCAGATTGCGTTGCACGCTGCGTTCCGTCCGGCTGGGTTTGTGTTCGATATATTTGGGCAACGGATCGGGGTTGTCCGGTTCCTTGACCTCTATCGGCTCATAATCGCCCAGAAGTGGCAAATCAAACGCGATGGAAGACGGCGCGATGGTGAGTCCCGCGTCAAAGGGCGGTGGCAGGATCATCGGCCAATAGGATGTCGAAAGTGCCAGACGCATCCGATGTCCGGGTTTGAACCGATACCCACAGGCATCAAGAAACAGCGTGATGGTGACCTTTTTACCGCGCGGCATCGGTTGCGGGTTGGCGTAGTTCGCGTCGAGATCGCGATGAGCAAGGTTAAGTACCCCAAATGATACGCGCGTTGCGGTGCCATCAGGATGGACATCGACCAGACGCGCACACAGGTTTGACCAGTCCGCATCACATTCAAGATCAATCCGCAGCACCGGACGCCCGAGAAGATCAATCTCGGCCTCAAGCGGGGCGGTTTCAAACACCAGCGATCCGGCGTCATCAGGACGCTGATCAATTGCCATTTCGGCATCGGGTTTAAGTGTGAAGTACTCGCCCGATGCCGTGCCGGTATCAAGCGGTGATTTCAGGTAAATGTCGGCTGCATTTGGCTCTTCATCGGCCGCATCAAAGGCAAGCTTGCCGTCATTGACATAAAGGGTTTTGGTTTCGGGTTGCGACCAATTGTCCTTGGCAATCCAGAAGCCCGGATCAAAGTCGCGCCGCGTGACCGGTTTGGGCCCATCAAGGATATAGGCGCGCATCTGTGGCAGGTCGTCGATGCCATTGTCTTCGTCGCGAAGCCATTTATTCCACCATTTGATGGCTTCGCCTGTGAAGTCGGCACGCGGCTTTGGCCAGGCGAAATGCGGATATTTGTGCACCCACGGGCCGATCAGGGCCTTCGCGCGATCGGGCATGCCTTCAATCGCGCGCATTGGCGTATTGCGATAACCATCGGCCCAACCGGCCAGAACCATCGACGGGATTTTGACGGCATCAAAATCCTCGCAGATCGATGCATGCTTCCAGAAGTCATCGCGGGTCTGATGTTGCAACCATTCTTCAAGGAAGAACGGTTCGTCCTTCAGGCGATGCAGCCACATTGCGCGCCAGTCATCACCGACAAGCGCCGGGTCCGGTGTCCGTGACTGATAGGCCAGCATGGTTGCCGCCCATGACAATTGCACGGCCAGCTGACATCCGTTTTTGTAGTGAATATCGTCGTTATAGCGATCCACAGTCGAGGCGATGGAAATGACGGCTTTAAGGGCTGGTGGATTAAGGGCGGCAACCTGCAGGCAGTTAAACCCGCCCCAGGAAATCCCCATCATCCCGACCGAACCGTTGCACCATGGCTGATCGGCAATCCAGGCAATCAGTTCGCAGGCATTGGCAAGCTCAAGTTCGGTATATTCGCCGTCAATCACACCATCGGATTCACCTGATCCGCGAATATCAACGCGCACACCGGCAATACCGGCCTTGGCAAATTCGGGATAGGTCGACTCATCGCGCGCGCAGGTGCCGTCACCCTTGCGATAGGGCAGAAATTCGAACACGGCCGGAACCGGATCATTTTCGGCATTTTCAGGCATCCACATGCGTGCCGCCAGTCGGGTGCCGTCGGCGATGGTGATAAAGGTGTTTTCAATAACGGTGTAGTTTCTTTCGGACATAGTGGGGCGTCGTCCTTTTGGTGGCGAGTTGTTGGGTGTGGGGCTTATTTAAAAAGGCGACCCGGATCATGGGCCGCCTTTTTGTGTTTTCACACGGTTTTTAGTGACCGGCACTTTCCATTTTGCGCGTGGCCAGAACTTTTTCCAGCCAGCCCAGTTCCATTTCCGGCACCGACTTCAAAAGAAGGTCGGTGTAATCGTCAAATGGCGGGTTCAGGACCTCGGACCGCGGGCCGAAATCAACCAGCTTGCCCTGCAGCATCACCGCAACGGAATCGGCAATTGCGCGTACAATTGCAATATCGTGGGTGATGAACAGATAGGATACTTGGCGTTCCTTTTGCAGCCGAAGCAACAGATCAAGAATGCCTTCGGCAACCAGTGGATCAAGGGCCGAGGTTGGCTCGTCACACAGGATCAGTTCAGGCTGTGCGGCCAGGGCACGTGCGATGGCGACACGTTGTTTCTGACCGCCGGAAAGTTCGGCCGGATAACGGTCATAAAACGCCTGGCCCATCTCGATCTCATCAAGAAGTTTGATGACTTCCTTTTTGCGTTCTGCCCCGCGCATGCCGAAATAGAACTGCAACGGGCGACCGATGATCTGCCCGACCGTCTGGCGCGGGTTCATCGCGGTATCAGCCATTTGATAGATCAACTGGATACGGCGCAAATGATCGCGCGAGCGGTCCTTTTGCGCGTTGGACAGTTCTTCGTCGCCGAATGTGACGCTACCCTGAAAGGGCGGCAAAAGCCCGGTGATAACGCGTGCCAATGTTGACTTGCCCGAACCGGACTCGCCCACGACAGCCAGTGTCTGTCCACGCGGCACATGCAGCGATACGTCATGAAGAACCTGAACCCCGTTTCCATAGGCCGCCGAGATGTTTTCGACTTTCAGCAACGCATCGGACTGATCGCGGGCTTCGGTCTGTTTGGTCTGGCGGACATTGACCAGCGCCTTGGTATATTCCTGGCGCGGGTTTTCAATGATTTGCTGAACCGGTCCATATTCAACCGTTTCACCGTTACGCAGCACCATGATGTCATCTGAAATCTGGGCGACAACGGCCAAATCGTGGGTGATGTAAAGTGCGGCAGTACCGGTTTTTTCAATCGCATTCTTGATGGCGGCCAGAACGTCAATCTGGGTCGTTACATCAAGGGCGGTGGTCGGTTCGTCAAAGACGATCAGTTCCGGTTTGGAACACAACGCCATCGCGGTCATCGCACGTTGCAACTGGCCGCCCGATACCTGATGGGGGAACCGGCTTCCGAAATTCTTGGGGTCTGGCAGACCCAGAATTTCAAACAGGTAATCGGCCCGTTTGCGGGCTTCGTCGCGCGACATAATGCCGTGTTCGACCGTGGCTTCAATCACCTGATCGCCCAGTTTGTGCGCCGGATTGAACGAAGCCGCTGCCGATTGTGCAACGTAACAGACACGCGCACCGCGGATCTTGCGAATGCCCTTTTTATCAAGTGGCAGGATGTCCTCGCCATCCAGCAGGACCTCGCCGCCGGTGATGCGCACCCCGCCCCGACCATAAGCCAGGGCAGCAAGGCCGATGGTGGATTTGCCCGCACCGGATTCCCCGATCAGGCCAAGAACCTTGCCCTTTTGCAGATCAAAGGAAACACCGTGGACAATCTCGATATCCTGCGGGGCTTCGCCCGGCGGGAAGATGGTCGCGCCAATGCGCAGATCGCGGACCAATAAAAGATCAGACATCGCCGCGGCCTCCTTTCAGGCTGGATGTGCGTTTAAGCAACCAGTCGACAACCATGTTCACACAGACAGCCAGGGCTGCAATCGCACCACCCGGAATAAGGGCGGCCTGAATGCCAAAGATAATGCCATCCTTGTTGTCCTTGACCATGCCACCCCAGTCGGCAGCCGGCGGCTGAATGCCAAGGCCCAGAAAGGACAGGGTCGACAGGAACAGGATCGAGAAGGCGAAACGAAGCCCGAATTCCGCCAGAAGCGGCGAAAGCGTATTGGGAAGAATTTCGCGGAAGATGATCCACATCCGGCCTTCACCGCGCAGTTTGGCGGCTTCTACGAATTCCATCACTGCAACATCAAGGGCAACGGCACGGCCCAGTCGATAGACACGCGTTGAATCCAGAATGGCCATCACGGCAATCAGGATGAAGATGTTTTGCGGCAGGACAGCCAGCACCACGAGGGCAAAAATAAGGGTCGGGATCGACATCATCAGATCGTTCAGACGCGACAATCCCTGATCAATCGGGCCGCCGGAAACAGCGGCCGTAAAGCTCAGGAAAATGCCGATGGAAAACGACAGGATCGATGCCGCAAGCGAGACAAACAGGGTTGTCTGTGCACCGTAAATCAGGCGTGAGAGAAGATCACGGCCAAGGTTATCGGTACCCAGAAGATAAAGGTCACTGGCCGGTTCCCAAACGCCCGCAACAATTTCGCGTTCCCCATAGGGCGCGATGAGCGGGGCAAAGACAGCACAGCCAAAAGCAAACAGAATGCCCAGAATTCCGATCCAGGCGGTCAGCGGCATTTCACGTAATCTCATCGCGGATGCCTCAGTCTCGGATTGGCGACAATGGCGACGATATCGGCCACCATATTGAGTAGGATATACACCGCCGCAAAGATAAGCCCACACGCCTGCACAACGGGCATGTCACGTACCGTCACGGCATCAACCATATACTGGCCCATGCCGGGATAGACGAAGACAACCTCGACCACGACAACACCGACCACCAGATAGGCAAGGTTCAGCGCCACCACGTTGACAATCGGGGCGATGGCATTGGGGGCCGCGTGTTTGACGATCGCCTTGAAGGCGCCAAGGCCTTTAAGCTCCGCCGTTTCCATATAGGCCGATGACATCACACTGATGATGGCTGCACGGGTCATGCGCATCATATGTGCAAGCACCACCATTACCAGTGTTGCCGTCGGCAGGGCAATGGCGGCCAGTCGTTCTGACCAGCTCATATTGTCATAGACCGTGGACGGGAAGGTCGCGACCCCCATCTGAACGGCAAAGAACACAATCAGGATATAGCCGATGAAGAATTCCGGCAGGGAGATCGCGGCAAGTGACAGAACGTTGATCACGCGATCAGGAATACGGTTGCGATAGTGAACCGCCACCATGCCAAGCCCGACTGCAAGCGGGACGGAAATCGCCGCGGCGAAGAACGCAAGAAACAGCGAGTTGCCAAGGCGTTTGGTGATTTGTTCGGTTACCGGCGCACCACTGGCCCAGCTGTTACCAAAGTCGCCTTGAACAACGCCGCCAAGCCATTCAAAATAGCGCGTGGTAATCGGGCGATCCAGGCCAAGGTCGGCGCGGATATTGGCAATCGCCTGCGGTGTTGCAGACTGACCAAGATAGGTTTCGGCAAAATCGCCCGGAAGGGCTTCGACTCCGGCAAAAATCAGAATTGATACAGCCCAGAGCAACAACAAACTCAAACCCAGTCGTTCGGCAATCAGCACCGATAACGGATGGGTTTCTTTCAGTCTGTGTCGCGTGGCTCGTACGCCGGCCAAGGGATTGGCCATGAACACATACTCCCCCTTAATGGCCTGAACGGAAATTCAAGACGGGTGGGACGGCAAAGGATATTTTGCCTCCATCTGGAAATTTCGATCAGACCAAGTGTCAAACAAACAGGCGAACAACAAGACGGGGACCACGGTTACAAGAACCGTGATCCCGCAAGTCTTCAATCATCGGGATGGAATGCACCCCAACTGATTAGCTGTTGATCCACAAACGTGTCGCAACATAACCGTTCGACATGTCGTTACCGATGTCATCGACAAAGCCGGAAACGTTGGTCGTGGTTGCGTTTACGAAGTCGTTGAACATCGGCAGGATAAGACCACCGGTGTCACGGACCATAAGTGCCATGTCGCGATACATTTCCTTACGCTTGGCCTGATCAAGTTCAGCACGCGCTTCGAGAAGGATCTTGTCGAAGTCGGTGTTGAAGAAGCGGGTGTCGTTCCAGTCCGCACTCGACAGATAGGCGGTCGAATACATCTGGTCCTGGGTCGGGCGACCACCCCAGTAAGAGGTCGAGAACGGCTGAACGTTCCAGACGTTCGACCAGTAACCATCACCCGGCTCGCGTTTGATTTCGATGTCGATCCCGGCCTTTTTCGCGGTTTCCTGATACAGGACCGCGGCATCAACAGCGCCCGGGAAGGCAACGTCGGATGTGCGCAGAAGAACCGAACCGTCATGGCCGGATTTCTTGAAGTGGAAGGCCGCCTTGTCCGGATCATAGGAACGCTGTTCGATGCCTTCCGGGAACAGGGCATAGGTTTCGTTGATCGGGAAGTCATTGCCGACCTTGCCGTAACCGCCAAGGATCTTTTCGACCATGGTTTCGCGGTCCATCGCGTATTTCAGCGCCAGACGCAGGTCGTTATTGTCAAACGGCGCGGTGTTGCAATGCATGATGAAAACATAGTGGCCACGGCCCGACGTGGTCTGAATTTCGACATTCGGTGCACGTTTCAGAAGGCCAACGGTCTTCGGATCAACACGGTTGATGAAGTGAACCTGACCCGATGACAGGGCCGCCATACGTGCGGTCGCATCGTTCATCACGATCATTTCGACGGAGTCAACAAAGCCGCGATCGGTGCGCCAGTCATTTTCGTTCTTCACGAAGGTTGCGCGCACGCCAGCTTCGAAGTTGTCGATCTTGAACGGACCGGTACCGATACCGGCATTTGGGTTGTCATACCCACCGCCCGGCTGGATTACGAGGTGATAGTCACTCAGCAAAAGCGGAAGGTCAGCGTTGCCTTCCGAAAGCGTCAGAACAAGATCGCCACCCTTGTTTTCGATGCCCTTGATCGAGCCCAGAACACCCAGTGCACCAGACTCAGACTTTTCGTCGGTGTGGCGGTTCAGGGTTTTGACAACATCGTCGATGGTCAGTTCGGAGCCGTCATGGAACTCGACACCCTTGCGGATCTTGAACGTCCAGACCGATGCATCGGCATTCGGTTCCCAGGATTCTGCAAGCGACGGTACGGCAAGGCCGCTGGTCGGGTGCGATTCAACCAGGGTGTCACCCCAGTTACGGTTCATGGCAAAGGTGAATTGCGAAGAGGATTTTGCCGGATCAATAACGTCGGTCGAAGCCCCGCCCTGAAGGCCAAGTTTCAGATGCCCGCCGCGCTTGGGTTCCTGTGCCATGGCAGCCTTGCCATAAAGGCTGGTAGCAGCGGCAAGGGTGAGGCCGGCGGCCATCGAACGGCCGATGAATTCACGACGGTTCATTTCAGATGCTGTGACGCGTGACGCGAAATACTTGATAGGGTCAGTCATCCCTGTTCCTTCTCTGATGCTTTTGATTTTGCTGAATTATTTAATTTGGTGTGGCAGATCCTACCCGCGATTTGGTTGTGCTTGGTTGTGCAGGTTGGGGTGTCGTTCGGACACAAACGGGCATGCAGCATGAAGATATGCTGTTGTGCCATGGCACCGTTATTGCGCAGTTGATCAACTCCCCCGTTGGCCACAATAAATTCCCCTTTCGGGTATGTGCACGGCCATGGATGCCTGCCTTTCACAAGACGGATCCAGCAAATATGTCCATTCAGAACTTATGGTGTTCTGATCCGGAGGCACATGTTGTGTGGGACAGACAGTGCACAAATCGCGCACATCGTGACACGAGTTTGGGGGCTTCATCAAGCCAAGTGCGCATGAGCGTGCGATTTTTCGGCATCCGGGGATAGAGTTTCACCAGCTGAAAATCTCTAAAAAATAGAATAGAAATCCGATGGATTTTGCCAAGAAACGCCTTGCCAATTAAGGGGTTTACGGGCGGAAAAGCCGATGGGTTGGATAGGCTGATTTTGATTGAGAAAAAATTTTTAAAATTTTCAAGTTCGAACATCGAAAATTCGCTTAAAGGCACCGGATGTTCTGTTTGGAAACCTGAAAAATAATCATTTGGCGATTCGACTTTAGGCGCAGTTTCCCAATGTGGTCAGGTCAATTTTCGACAACGAGTACTGTCAAACGGTGTGACGAAACTTTACAGCAAATATTGCTGCATTGCTTGTTGGCACTTTCGAAAGCCCGTTTTTGATTTTGCAGACCGTCAATGTTAGGCTGTTTTCGCTGCCCTGATATTTCGTGAAAACGCGGACTTCAGGGGTGGTGCACATAACGGAGGAATGAATGTATCAGAAGATGCTCGTGCCTGTCGATTTGGCCCACGTTGAAAAATTGGATAAAGCAA
>Ga0207828_100374_pt1 | contig 17273 bp, 19 predicted proteins | sample TtaePargueraPR_11_FD_187276 | JGI IMG/M metagenome (GOLD analysis project Ga0207828, IMG submission 187276) | Aerobic enrichment media microbial communities from Bioluminiscent Bay, La Parguera, Puerto Rico - Tt and P2 (3) (SPAdes) | ecosystem: Environmental > Aquatic > Marine > Unclassified ...
AAGATCATTCTGTGTCTGGATCAGGCCGGAAAAATTGGCATAAAAGCTTCGGATGATCTGAACGATCATCACGGACACAAGCGCCATATTGACCGCAATCGCGACATAGACTTCGTTGCCACTGGTTCCGAAAAATATCACGAAGGTGCCCAACACAATCGCAACAACCAGCAGTGCCGCCGGCGGAAAATTCACCAGACAGAAAATACAGCCAACAACCGTGATCGATATGAAATAGGCGACATGGCCACGCTGATACGCATCGCCATAATCAAACATCGTGATCGCCCAAAGGGTGAACAGGACGGATATCATCGCCGCCAGTACCCTGATGCGCTTCAGATGTTTGATACAGACATCAACGTCATCAATATCAACGCGGGCACGGTTCCAGGCAACCGCACGAAAAATACAAATGACACCGAGAACAATCACAGCATGGACTGTCATCCAGTCCGGTGCTGTTCCGTAATGGGTATAGGCAAGGGCCACCGCGTTGGCCAGAAGGAGCATATAAAGGACAGGTATCTGACGCGAGAGAGCACCAACCTGCGCGCGCACGAGTTCCGGCTTGTCTGTCCGAATTTTTAACGTATCGGCAAAACCTTGCCAGAAACTACCGGCTGCCACTTGTCCCAGACCTAACGCGTTCTTTATCCCGAATAAAATACTATACAGAAAAAGTGCGACCGAACATCACTGATTACAAGCATTTCCTTAAATACTACGCCTGCAATCAGAACCCGTGAGATCTATTCAGATTGGCTTCGAGCGTGTTTCTTCTTTATCGTCGTCTTTTGCGTCCCGGCTCGGTGTGCTGCACCCAGCGCCATATGTGCAAATTCAAGCAGTTGCTCTTCCTCATCAAGCCATTCACCGGGCACCTCGAAATAAGACAAGGTCATTGGCCTCCCGGACGGTACAGCAAACGGCTTCATCGCCATCGCATCAAACCGGTCCTTGGTCTGCGCGTCGCCTTTAAGATACAGGACATCATCGGAAATGATCGCAAAGAAGGCACCGTCACAATAAAGCCCGACGGCGCCAAACATCCGTCTGGGCCTGATCTGTCCCAAAGGTGCCAGCAGCTCTGACATCAGCAGAACGAACTCGCTATCGACCGATACCATTAAGGATCTCGCCTTCAACACCTTCGGAAATCAGATAATCACGCAATGACCGCCCCGGAACCGGGCGAAAGCGCGATGTCGATATCTCCATATGGGCAATCCGATCAGCTCGAAAAACGCGAAAGGCCTCGCGCAATTCGCACCAACTGGCGAGAAGCCACGTACTGCCAAAAAACAACATGCCAAGTGGCCAGACACGGCGACGGGTATTGTCGCCCTTTGCATCGGTGTAATCGATATCAATCAGAAACCGTTCGCGAATGGCCCGCCTGAGGTCGGGCATCGAAATGGCAATCGGTTCCTGCGCAATTTCGGCAATCGCAATCGGAACACCCCCGACCAGACCACGGATTTTCTCGGGCAGCACCGCCTCGATCTTGGTCAGGGCATCACCGGCGGCACGCGCCATTTGCGGATCGGTCCAGCTTTGAACCATGCGGGCGGCGACAACAAGTGCCTCGATCTCGTCAGCATCGAACATAAGCGGCGGCAAGTCATATCCATCGCGCAAGATATAGCCAACGCCTGCTTCCCCTTCGACCGGAACACCCGATGCGGCAAGGTCGCGAATGTCGCGGTAAATCGTGCGTTCGGAAACTTCAAGTTCCTCAGCCAGGTCACATGCGCGGCACAGTTTGCGGCGGCGCAAGATTTGAACAAGGCGAAATAATCGGTCAGCCCGTCTCATGATCACTCCTTTGTCATCCTGCCCCAAAAATTATCATACCGCTCCTGACAGGCTCCTGTCAGGAGGGATGTGCAACCATTGACAAATCGGGACAGGATTTACCCCCAACGTCAGGAGCATGACGATGAAAGTCACCAACGCCTATCAGATCATCATCAGCGAAAAATTCACCCAAAGCCGCGCCTTTTACAAAAAGCTCGGCTTCACACCGGTCTTTGACGGTGACTGGTATTGCCAGCTTGTCTGGCCGTCCGCACCATCCGTTCAGCTTGGCCTGATGAAGCAGGGACATGAAACCCAGCCCGCCATGTTCCAGGCGGCCACCGTTGGCGAAGGAACGGTTCTTACGCTGGAAGTCGAAGAAGCCCGCGATGCGGCGGATGAATTGCGCGAAGCCGGGTTTGAATTCGCCCTTGATCTTCGCGATGAACCATGGGGCCAGCGCCATTTTGCCCTTCTTGATCCCAATGGCGTGCGCATCGACATCGCAAGCGCCACCGCCGAACTTTCCCCGGAATATGCCCAGCAGTTCAAGGAAAACGGCGAAGGCGTGCTTGCCTGACCTCCCTCGCGCACCAAGCCCCGCAAACTTTCTGCCAACGGCCTGCCCAAGTGGCGGGCCGTTTCTTTTAACCGAGCATCTTTGCAAACCGGGATATGGCCGTGGCGGCATCGGCGATGTTCTGGCTTTGGGTACGTCCGGAACTTTTGCGCGGCTTGAAGTCATGTTCGCCGTCTTCAACCCAGTGAAGGGCAATACGATCTAAAAGCCCGTAACCCGCAATCTCGTCGGGACTGCCAAACGGGTCGCGCGTGCCATGACAAATCAGGCTCGGCGTTTTCAGGGTTTTAAGATGTTCTGTACGCAGGTTTTCAGGTTTGCCCGGTGGATGGAACGGATAGCCAAGGCAAACAAGACCGGCGACACCAAGATCATCTGCCACCATGCTGGCGATCCGTCCGCCCATGGATTTTCCACCGATGATCAACTTCTCTGCCCCGCCAAGTGCGCGAACAACTTGGCCATAATAGTCGATCAATACCGGTGCCCGATCCGGCCCGCGCTTTTTGCCATCAATCCGGCGTTTGGCCATATAGGGGAACTCAAAGCGCGCAACGCGTAACCCCGCCTTGGCCAGTTCGCCTGCCATTTCGTTCATGAACGGGCTGTCCATAGCTGCCCCTGCCCCATGGGCAAGAACAACCGTTCGGGCAGCGTTTTCATCGCCATCAAACTGAAAATGGATTGGATCGGTGCTCAAAACAGGCTCCCTACTGACTGGCGCATATTGTTTACCGTCATACAGAACATGGCGATATTCACCAAGTCCGACATGGCCTTCATCCACCGGGATCACGCAAATACTCGCATCCATCGCACAAGCTGGCTATAATTGTGATCCCCACCTTGACGCCCCCCCACAGGCGCCAGCACGCCATCACATCGCGCTACCCGCGATCAGATGCCTTCCATAAATGACAAAGGCCGCATCGTGTCATCCGAACCAACGTCACCGATCATAAATCCCCCCAAAGAACGGCTTGGCCGTCTGCCGAAACCGGTTCAGTGGTTATTGCTGATTTCGACCTCCGTCGTGTTTTCGGTTCTGCTCCATCATTGGCAAGTCCCGGCCTCCCTTCTGGTGGGCCCGATGATCATCGGCATTCTGATGGGGACCAACGGCGCAACCATTGCCGCCCCCAAACAACTTTATCTTGGCGCACAATCGGTGTTGGGCGTGATGATCGGTGGCTCAATGACCATCGGGATTTTGACATCCTTTGCTACGGACTGGCCGATGATCCTCGGCGTTACCAGCATCACTTTGCTTGCCAGCAGTTTTTTGGGCTGGATCCTCTGCGTCAAACAAGTCCTGCCCGGAACCGCAGGCATCTGGGGATCAACGCCGGGTGCGGCATCGGCCATGGTAATCATGGCAGACGCCTTTGGCGCCGATGCAAGGCTTGTCGCCTTCATGCAGTATGTGCGTGTGGTGATCGTGGTGGGTGTCGCGTCCAGTGTCGCCAATTTCTGGGTTGATCCGGAAACGCTGGCTGCCATGGGACCCCATGACTGGTTCCCGGCTTTTGACCCGGTCGGTTTTGCCCTGACACTCTGTCTGGTGGTTGTCTGCTGCTTTGTCGGTCAAAAAGTACGTTTGCCATCCGGTCCGCTTCTGGTGCCGATCATTGTTACCATGATCCTGCATGTCAGTGGTTTTTTGGATGTTGTCCTGCCCGAATGGTTTCTGGGCCTGACCTATGCCATGATCGGTTGGGTAATCGGTTTGAAATTTACCCCACCGGTCCTGCGCCACGCAGCACACGCGCTTCCCAAAATCCTGTTATCGATCTTTGTTCTGATCGGCTTCTGTGCCGGGATTTCGGGGCTTTTGGTGTATTTCATGGATGTCGATCCACTGACCGCCTATCTCGCGACCAGTCCGGGCGGGCTTGATTCTGTGGCCATCATCGCCGCCAGCACGAATGTCGACCTGTCCTTCATCCTCGTGCTGCAGGCAACACGCTTTTTCATGGTGCTAGCCTTCGGACCGCCTCTGGCACGGCTGGTCGCCCGACGCACCGCCTATTTAACAGGCCAGAGCGCCGGGCAATAAAATGTATCGGGCTTAAACCCGAATGCGGCGAAATACGCCCGATGCGGTCATCACGCCAAGGATCACCAGAACCACCGCCAGAACCAGTGCCAGGTTGCCCGGTTCACTCAGCAGGATTACACCGCCAAGTGCTGTCAGGGCCGGTGTCATCGCGCCGAAGGCGGACGCACCGGTCGATCCGATATGGCGCACGGCAAGGCCATAGGTAATCACGGCAACACACCCGGCCAGAAGCCCCTGGGCTGTCAGCAACATCATGATATCCCCCATCGGCGCATCGCCAATGGTAGTGCCGGTAAACAGCGCAATAATCGCCATAATGACAAACGACCAGAAACCGACAAACGATGCGGCTTCAAGCGCGCCAAGGCCGCTTTGACGCATCGCATGGGTGTAGCACGCCCACATAAAGGCCCCGGCTGAAACAAGGCCATAGCCCATCAGCATGTCATCACTAATCACACCGGCCGGTTTGAGCGCCACCAGCGAAGCAACGCCAATCACCACGGCGGCATAGCCAACAATGCGAACCCTGCCCGGACGTTCACCAAACAGAAGCATGGCAATCAGAACCGCCCACACGGCCATCACACCGGGCAAAAGAATGCCAACATGGCTTGCCGGAACGAACTCAAGGGCGCTTGCAACCATAAGGGTATAAAAGGCGCCGGAACCAACGATCATCAAAAGCCCGTTGGTCACTGAAAGGCCCTTGGGCCAGATGCCTTTTCTAATCCAGATCGGGGCAAGCAGGACAAAAGGCACAACAAAACGCATCAGGCCAATATCAACAGCGGTAAAGCTTGACGTCATGGCATAGCGGGTGGCAATCAGCCAACCGGCCCAGATGCAAACCGTCGCAAGTGCGGCGGTTACACCAACCAGTCGGCTTTCCGTCGCACCGGTGGCAGAGAGCGCGGAAGTTTCAGACATAACAGGTTATCCAGCAAGGGGTTGATTTTGCCCAATACCATCACGCATCTGCGAAGACGGCAAGACCTTTGACCTGAGGTCAGCTATGCAAAGCAAAAACGGCGCGAGGTTTCCCCTGCGCCGTTTTGGATATTCAGTGAACCGATTTCTGATCAGATGCCGAATTCGGCGAAGAAATCATTGCCCTTGTCATCAATGACGATAAAGGCCGGGAAGTCTTCGACTTCGATCTTCCAGACGGCTTCCATGCCAAGTTCCGGATATTCGTGAACATCGACCTTCTTGATGCAATCCTGCGCCAGACGCGCGGCCGGACCACCGATGGAGCCAAGATAGAACCCGCCATATTTGGCACAGGCATCCTTGACCGCCTTTGACCGGTTACCCTTGGCCAGCATGACGAACGAACCGCCAGCGGCCTGGAACTGTTCGACATAGGCATCCATACGCCCGGCTGTGGTCGGACCGAATGAACCGGACGGCATGCCTTCTGGCGTTTTTGCCGGGCCCGCATAGTAAACCGGATGGTTTTTCAGGTATTCCGGCATCTCTTCGCCAGCATCAAGGCGTTCCTTGATTTTGGCATGCGCGATGTCACGGGCCACAATCACGGTCCCGGTCAGCGATAGACGGGTTTTGACCGGATATTGCGACAGCTGCTTGCGGATTTCATCCATCGGACGGTTGAGGTCAACCTTGACCACTTCGTCATCAAGATGCTCGTCGGTGACCTGCGGCAGGTATTTCGCCGGATCATGTTCGAGATCCTCGATAAAGATACCGTCCTTGGTGATCTTGCCCAAAATCTGACGGTCGGCCGAGCAGGACACACCCAAACCAACCGGGCAGCTTGCACCATGACGCGGCAGACGGATCACACGCACATCGTGGCAGAAATACTTGCCACCAAACTGCGCACCGATGCCCATTTCCCGGGTCATTTCAAGGATCTTCTGTTCCCATTCCAGATCGCGATAGGCCTGACCATGATCGCCACCTTCGGTCGGAAGGTTATCGTAATAACGCGCCGATGCCATTTTCACGGTCTTAAGGCAGGCCTCGGCCGACGTCCCGCCAATAACGACCGCCAGATGGTAAGGCGGGCAGGCAGAAGTCCCAAGTGTGCGAATTTTCTCATCGAGGAACTTGCGCAGGCTTTCCGGGTTCAGAAGGGCCTTGGTCTGCTGGAACAGGAAGGTCTTGTTGGCAGACCCGCCGCCCTTGGCCATGAACATGAATTTGTATTCATCGCCCTTGGTCGCATAGAGGTCAATCTGTGCCGGAAGGTTCGAGCCGGTATTCTTTTCCTCGAACATGTTTTTCGGCGATACCTGCGAGAAGCGCAGATTGTGTTTCTGATAAGCCTGCCAAATGCCCTTTGACAGGGCTTCTTCATCAGAACCATCGGTGATGACCTTGCCACCACGCTTGCCCATGACGATGGCTGTCCCGGTATCCTGACACATCGGCAAAACACCGCCCGATGCGATGGAAGCGTTTTTCAAAAGATCCATCGCCACGAACTTGTCATTCGGGGTGGCTTCTTCGTCATCAAGGATTTTGCGCAGCTGTTCGAGGTGCCCCGGACGCAAAAGGTGCGAGCAATCAAAGAATGCCTGAAGGGTTAGTTTCTCGATCGCCTCAGGTTCGACTTTCAAATAGGTCTCGCCATTGACGTCAACGGTCGAAACACCCTCGTCACCGATCTTGCGGTAAGGGGTGGTGTCCTTCCCCTGCTCAAACATGGGTTTATAGACAAAATCACTCATCGGAAGGTTCTCGTCTCTCTCAAAAACAAGGTGGGTTTGTTCTTTATGTGGCAGGTTTTAGCGCCAAACGTATCAAATTGCCACGATACATTAGCGTAATACGCCTGACATTAGCGTAATACGCCTGCCCCGGACGCGGGAAACATCAGCGGGGATCGGGCAAAGAAAAAGGGCGGATCAAGCCCGCCCTTTAAACAGCTTATTTCTTGCGGAACGCATCAAGTGCGATGACCTCGCCGGTTTCATTGGCATCCGGCTTGGGCTTTTTGCGCGATTTGGATTTGGACGGCTCAGCGACAAGTGTTGGCGTGCCGTCTTCGTCTTCGATCAAATCAGCATCAAGATCATCATCTTCGTCATAGTCGAAATCGGCGTCATCCATTTCTTCTTCGACGCTGAATGTCAGCATGAAGTTGGCAGACGGATCGACAAAGGCCAGCATCGCATCATAGGGCACAACAACCGTGGTCGGCATGCCGTCAAAGCTCATCCCCACCGAGAAGTGATCTTCTTCGGATTTCAGATCCCAGAACCGGTGTTGCAGAACAACCGTGATGTTGTCCGGATGCGCCTTGCGCTGACCTTCAGGCAGGGCCACACCGGGATGGTTGGTCTGGAAGGTGATATAATAGTGATGCTCGCCGAAAAGGCCCTCTTCGGCCACACGCGCGAGGATATCCTTCACCACGCCGCGCAGCGCCTGGTCGACCATAAGATCGTAGCGGAATTCTTCCGGTTCTTGCATCAGTAATCCTGTATCTGGCGGAACCACCGGCCATGTCCGGCATGTCCCGTCATTGTCATATGGCATCGCTACACGCCGATTACACGTCGACGCGTTTCACAATCACTCTATTCATAACGAAGCGGGGAATAAATACAAGAGTGGGGCGTTCTGTTGCTAGGTGCCCCGTCCCCCACCAAATTACCGCTCCCGGCAATCGGAATTTCGCTTTGGTGCTAGTACCGCTTAGGCGGCAACAGCAACCGGAGCATTGTTGTCGTTTGCATTTACAAACATTGGCCCGATGCGGTGGTACCATGCCGAGCGCCCACATTGACTTTTACTGCTCACGTCGATCCTATTTCGGCCCCACGAAGATTGTCTGAGTCGGACAACCGATAAATTTGGTGGAGCCGCCGGGTACCGCCCCCGGGTCCGTAAAGCCTATTCTGTCACGCAGTTTAGCGCCGTAGTCGGGTTGCCCCGACAGCCCCTATATAGGGCAAACCGCCCCCTTTTCACAAGGGGAATCGGGAAATCTTTTTTTGATTTTTGCGGGAACATTTCGGGGTCCGGCATCGTCCAATCGTCCACTTTTGCGCGATCACACCCGACGGAAGGTATCCGGATAATCGATCACGAGCCCGGCATCATCGATCTCAAGCTCGGCAGAGAAATTGCGAAACAGCCCCTCATAGCGATAGCGTTGACCCGGAACGAGGCAGGTATAACGCTGTGGCGCACTACGGGGCAGGAAATCACCCTCTATCTGGCTTGGAAGCGGTACATAGGCCGCCGAGATTTCCCGCGCTTCGCCCTCGGTCAGTTTTAATCGTTTGATCGGAAGCATGTTCGTCGCGGGCGTTATGCCGATATCGACATCAAAGCACCCCGCCAAAGACGGCAATTCCCGCTTTGCAATGCAGTCAAACCAGTTTCCCTTGCCATCCGAGGTCACATGCATCTGCGCCCCGCCGACATAACTTACCTTCACTTCACGGGTGGCAAACATCGCATCCGTCACCACAAGGTAAGACCCGCCATAGTGACCATTTCGCGTCCCGACCACGACTCCTTCAAGCTCTATCCCGTCTGGATCAAACTGACAGACACAGTGCTCAAGCCCCTTTCCGTCCCAATCAACCCACTGAACAGTTTTTTGCAAGATCAACACTCCCATACGGCAAACGTGCCCAAAATTCAGATAGTTGAGTATATCCACTGTTCCCAAGTTTACCTGATCACTCCTGACACTTCCTGTCAGCAGAAACAGTTCAAATATCGGTCCGGCAAAGATCGGATGGCGTCGCTTGCCCGTGACCATCGACCTGACTATGCTGCGACAAAAGTGATTCTTAAAATGCAGGACTAAGCATGCAGCAATATCTTGATCTGATGCGTCTGGTGCGTGACACCGGCACGCGCAAGGAAGACCGGACGGGCACCGGCACTGTTTCGATCTTTGGTCACCAAATGCGTTTTGACCTTTCTGAAGGCTTCCCGCTGGTCACCACCAAAAAGCTGCATCTGAAATCGATCATTCATGAATTGCTGTGGTTCCTTGATGGCGACACCAACGTCAAATATCTGCAGGATAATGGCGTTCGCATCTGGAACGAATGGGCCGATGAAAATGGCGACCTTGGCCCGGTTTATGGTGGCCAGTGGCGTTCCTGGCGCGGTGCCAATGGCGAAACCATCGACCAGATCACCGGCCTGATTGACCAGATCAAAAACAATCCCGATTCCCGCCGCCTGATTGTGTCGGCCTGGAACGTTGCGGACGTGCCCAACATGGCACTGCCGCCCTGCCACTGCCTGTTCCAGTTCTATGTCGCCGATGGCAAATTATCCTGTCAGCTCTATCAGCGCAGTGCGGATATCTTCCTGGGTGTGCCGTTTAACATCGCGTCCTATGCGCTGCTGACCATGATGATCGCGCAGGTCTGTGATCTGGAGGTGGGTGATTTTGTCCATACCCTTGGCGATGCGCATCTTTACACCAACCATCTGGAACAGGTTGAAGAACAGCTGTCGCGCGATACCCGCCCGCTGCCGACCATGAAGATCAATCCGGACGTCAAATCGATCTTTGATTTCAAGTATGATGATTTCGAACTGGTTGGTTACGACCCGCATCCGCATATCGCCGGCAAGGTTGCTGTGTAATGATCGCTACAAAAATCGAACGGGTGGCCGTGGTTGCCGCCGCGCAAAATGGCGCAATTGGCAAGGATGGCTGGATGCCATGGGAACTGCCCGAGGACCTGAAACGGTTCAAGGCGCTGACCCTTGGCAAACCAATGATCATCGGGCGTGTCACGTTTGAGGCGATCGGCCGTCCTCTTCCGAAACGCACATCGATTGTTGTCACCCGCGACACCGACTGGTCGTTTGACCACGAAAATGTGAGGGTTTGTCACAATATCGAAGAAGCCATTGAATTGGCCGACGAAATCGCCGTGCGCGATGGCATCAATGAAGTGATCATTGGCGGAGGTGCGCAGATTTATCACCTCGCCCTGCCGTTTACGACCCGTTACGAGCTGACCGAAGTCCATGCCGAGATCGATGGCGACACCTTCCTTGATCCATTGCCCGCCGATCAATGGCGCGAAACCAAGCGTCAGAAGATCGACAATCCCGATGGCCCGGATTACAGCTTTGTCACGCTGGACCGTATCGCGTCGTAAGCCCCCATTTTCCCGCCAGACAAAAGCTGTTGTTGATTTTGCGGCGCAATAGTCCCATCTTGAATTTAATTACGGAACATTCGTTCCAAAGTACGGATCTGATCGAAGGAACTGCCGATGCCACGGCCACGCGCATTTGATGAAGAAAGCGTTCTTAATAACGCCATGAACATCTTCTGGAGCAAGGGGTTTGAAGCCACCTCTATTCAGGATCTGGTGGATGAAACCGGCCTGAACCGGGCGAGCATGTATGCAAGCTTCGGTGACAAGAAGGCCCTGTTTCTGCGTGTTCTTAACCATTACAGTCAGAAAATCAGTGCTGAACGCTTTGCCGATCTGCGCAATATCGAAGATGGCCGCAGCGCAATTGAAAAAACATTTCGTGACGCGGCCAAAACCGGCTGTACTGAAGGCCGCCACAAAGGCTGCCTGATGGTCAATTCAGGCATGGAACTGGCCCCGCATGATCCGGAAACCGCCGCCATCGCCCATCAGTCCTTCCGCCGGGCGGAGGATACCTTTAGCGCCGCACTTAAACGCGCCATCGGGCAAGGCACGATTCCAAAGACCAAGAATGTCCGGGCGCTTGCGCGCTTTTTGGCCGGATCGTTTCAGGGCGTCCAACTGATGTCACGCCGTGGCGCGGATCAGGAAACCCTGCAGGACTATACCGACACCATTCTGGCTGCACTCGACTAAACCAGTGCGATTTTTCGCAACCGTTTCTGGTTGCGCATTGCCCTTCACTCCTTGATAGTCACGCGCATATTTCAATGCCCGCAGATCGGGTGCAAAAGCCGGACATATCATGAAACGCAGCGACACGTTCTGGGACCTTGCCGCAGATAAATACGCCCGCAAACCCATCGGCAACGAAGCCGCCTATGCGCAAACTCTTGATCGCACACGCGCCTATCTTTCCAGCGATCAGAATGTCCTTGAAATCGGCTGTGGTACAGGCACCACGGCCCTGAAACTTTGCCCAGATGTCAGGCACCTTACCGGAACCGATATTTCCGGGCGCATGATCGAAATTGCCCAAGGCAAGGCCAAAGATCAGGCCGCAAACAATGTCACATTCGCGAAACAAACGATTAATGACATCGCCAGTGGACCAGGGCAATATGACGTGGTGCTGGGCTTTAACATCCTGCATCTGCTCGATCAGCCCGAAGACGCAATTGCCACCCTGCATAAGGTCATCAAACCGGGTGGCATGTTCATCACCAAAACACCCTGCCTTGGTGAAAAGCTTGGTTATCTCAAGCCCCTGATCTGGCTCATGCAGAAACTTGGCAAGGCGCCGCACGTTCATTTTCTGAATTATGCCCGCCTTGAGGGCATGATCCAATCTGCCGGGTTTGACATCATCGAAACCGGTTCCTATCCGGTCAGCACCGGGTCACGTTTCATCGTCGCCAAACGGGTTTAACAATACCACCGCACCAAAGAGTTCCCATCACAGTTCAGTGATGGCAGTCCTTTGTTGTTGATTTATAGAATGACCGTTCCATAATTGCTTTCAATTAAACCTGACCCAAGTCATGAGGAACGAAATGTCTGTCATTACCCCGCTGATGCCGCGCCAGAAGGTGCCATCCCTGTCCGTCCCGCTTGTCGGTGGCGGCACATGGTCGCTTGCCGACCAAAGCCCGGAAAACTTCACCATGGTCGTTTTCTATCGCGGCCTGCATTGCCCGATCTGTGGCAAGTATCTAAAGGATCTCGATACCAAGCTTGCAGACTTTGCCAAGCGCGGTGTGAATGTCGTTGTCGTTTCGTCCGATGGCGAAGATCGCGCGACCGAAGCCAAGGCAAAATGGGAGCTTGAGAACGTTGATCTTGGCTATGGCCTTGATCTCGATAACGCCCGCGAATGGGGTCTTTATATCTCGACCTCCAATGGTGTGACGTCGAGTGGCTATGAAGAACCGGCTGTTTTCTCGGAACCTGCTCTGTTTCTGGTCCGCCCGGATGGCACGCTTTATTTCGGCACAGTCCAGACCATGCCGTTTGCTCGTCCGGCGTTCGATCAGATCCTTGGCGCGCTTGATTTCGTGATTGCCAAAAACTATCCGGCACGCGGCGAAGTGATTGATCATACAAATCCCTAAGCCCACGACCAAATGCCGATAAAATACCAAAGGGCCGGTTCCAAAGCGCAGGAACCGGCCCTTTTATTCTTCATACAATTGGATTGATGCGGTTAGCCGGCCATCGCAGCAGCAAAATGCGGTGCATCCAGTTCCTGTGCACGCTGATAGGCCGGGCGGGCGTCAATCCGGGCGATGTAGGCCTCGAATTCCGGATATTTCGGCAGAATGCCAAACATGCAGCCAAACCGAATGGTCGAACCAAACACCACATCAACGGTGGTGAAGTTCTTCCCCATCAGCCACGGGTCGGCCTTGCCAACAACATCGACCAGAATGGGCACCAGTGTTTCCCAATCACGATAGGAATTCTGGCTGCTGTCTTCTGCCTTGTATTGGCGTACACGGTCAATCAGGGCCGGTTCGATGGTGGATGGCGAAAAGAACAACCAGCGCAGATATTCACCGCGTTTTGGATCATCCAATGCCGGGGCAAGGCCGGCCTCGGGATGCAGATCGGCCAGGTAGCAGCAAATGGCGGCAGCCTCGGTTACGACCGTGTCGCCATGCACAATGGTTGGCACCTTGCCAAGCGGATTGAGTGCCAGGAACTCCGGCGTTTGCCCTTCTCCACCCCGGATGTCGACAAGTTTGACATCAAACGGAATGCCCAGTTCCTGCAACATCCAATGTACCGTACCGCTTCGTGATGGAACGGCGTGATAAAAGGTCAAGTTCCGTTGTGATGGCATCGTTAAGGCTCCTGCGTTTGCGCGTGTGATTATGTTTGAAATCCGGCGGCAATTTCCCCTTGTTTTCCAGCAATGTAAACCACACCGCCGTGAAGTTCCTGACAGCTATATGTCAGGAGGATGTCGGGTATCAGACAGGTCCTACTTCAAGCCCACAGCCTTTTATTATATGCAATACCGCTTAATAAAATCACCCTTGAGTTGTATAGTGGCATTCACAAAGATCCAAAGAAGATCGCCCGGCATCACATCACACAGGGGACTTCACATGGCCAAACGCAGACTGATCGTATTTTTCGACGGCACCTGGCAGGAACCCGCCAACACACCCGAACCGACCAACGTCGTCAAACTTCTGCGTGCGGTGCCGAGCAGCGACAAGGATGTATCGCAGATCGTATTCTATGATCGCGGGGTCGGGACCGGCGATGTGATCGATAAGATTCGCGGGGGTGCTTTTGGTAACGGGTTGCTGGAAAACGTCGTTGATGGCTATCGCTTTCTTGGCAACAACTATCAACCCGGCGACGAAATCTTTATCTTTGGATTTTCGCGTGGCGCGTTTACCGCGCGCAGTCTGGCGGGATTGATCGGGCTCTGTGGTCTTTTAAAGCCCCCCTATCTTGGCCATCCGCTTCAGACAGATATCGCGAAAATTGCCAGCTCGGATCTATCGCCAGAGGCAAAACACACCAAGATTTCGACCCTTGATATCGAAGCCCATCCGGATGTGCCAATTGAATGCGTCGGCGTTTGGGATACGGTCGGGTCGCTTGGCATTCCGGGTGACCTTGGACGCCGCCTGATCCCGACCAAGTATCATTTTTACGATGTGCAGCTTGGCGGGCACGTTCGGGTTGCCCTGCATGCAATGGCGATTGACGAGAAACGCAGTGCCTTTTCACCAACGCTGTGGGTCAAGAAAAAGGGCACCAAATTGCCAGATAAACAGATTGTCGAGCAGGTCTGGTTCCCCGGCGTGCACAGCAATGTTGGCGGGTCTTACGATGATTGCCGGCTATCTGACATCACACTCGACTGGATGATCAAGCGGGTTAAGAAACATACCAAGCTCAAGATTGATGAGGCGTACCTTAAGACCAAACTGGCCCCGTCGGTCGAAGGGCGCGGGTATGAAAGCCGGACCAAGATGTACTTTTCATCACACTTCTATCCCTACCAGCGGCTGATCAATCAGATCGCGCCAGATGGGAAAGGCTATCTTGATAAATTGCGTCTCAAATGCCCGGCATTTGATCGCCGCAACATCATTCCCGAAGGTCTTGAGACGATCAATGAGGTCATTCATGTGAGTGCGTTGGAACGCTGGAACATCTCGACAGGTGTTCTCCACGATAACTCGGACGAAGGATCAATCGAACGTATTCTGTATCGTCCGCCCAATTTGAATGCGGTGCTTAAGGCTCATTATGCCGGTAAACACACGCCCAACATCATCAATTGGACCGGTGCGACCATGCGCAAGGACATACCATGGCCCGATCAATCGACGTTGGAATAATCGGCGGATTAATCGTCGCTGTCTGATGTCTTGCGCGGGCGCAGTACGATCCATGCCGCCACCAAAGTCAACAAGGCCAAGCCAAACCATGTCAGCGCATAGGTCAGGTGGTTGTTGGGGAAGCGAATTTTGGTCAGGCCGCCCAACGGCAGCTTGGCCGGATTTTCTGCACCGTCGCCGTCAATGAAATATGGCGCGACGTTGGTCGCGTCCAGCCCCCGCTTGGTGGCCATCGCCTTTACATCGCGTGAATACCAGCGTTCCTCAGAGGGTACATTATCACGGATAAAGGTGCCAACCGGCTCGTTGATCCGAAGCAGGCCGGTCACGGTGACTTCGCCCACAACCATGCCCTCAGCCCGCGTGTCAGGGGCTCGCTTTTCGGTCGGAACGAAACCGCGATTAACCATGACAATCGTGCCGTCATCGCGCATGAGTGGCGTCAGAACCCAGTAGCCCGCCCCGTAATCAGTGGCAGTATAGACCTGCGTTTCAAGATCGTTGCGATAGGTGCCCGTCACACTGACCTTGCGATATTCATCGCGTGCGCGGGTTACATTTTCCCAGTCATCACGCGTGGGTGCGGCAACCGCATCACCATGCACACGCCCATCGACCCGTTCGATCAGATCAAGTTTCCAGGCCCGGCGCTCCACCTGCCAGTAACCAAGGGCGCAGAACCCCGAAAACAGGATGGCTGCCAACATCAGAACGACAATTCTGGTCGTCGTTGACGGGCCTCTTTTCGGGCTATCGGATGCAGCAGCAGAAACGGGATTGTCGGACATGCCGGGGTCTTTCAAATGGCGGTATGAAGGCATTTAAACAAAAAGGGCGCGATCCCCATACAGGTATCGCGCCCCCTTTAAATATCAAGCCAGACTTAGCCGAAACTCGGGATCATATCGTGATCCATCTGCGGCATCATGTTGGTATTGAGGTGATACATCACCCACAGCGACCCGGCGATGGCAATCGCCACGATCACAAGGGTAAAGATCAGCGCCAGCATGTTCCAGCCACCCTCGGATTTGGTGTTCATGTGCAGGAAATAGACCATGTGAACAATGATCTGAATAACCCCAAGCCCCATTACCCAAAGCGCGGTTGCGACCTTGCTGTCAAGAACACCGTCCATCACCAGCCAGAACGGGATTGCGGTCAGAATGACCGACAGGACGAACCCGATCACATAGCTTTTATAAGTACCATGCGAGGCGCCGCCATCATGATGGTCATCATGTGCATGTGAATGTGCGCTCATCCCAGAACTCCCAGCAGATAAACAACCGAAAAGACACCGATCCAGATCACGTCCAGGAAGTGCCAGAACATCGACAGGCACATCAGACGACGCTTGTTCTCAACGATCAGGCCGCGCTGGGCCACCTGAACCATCAGGGTCACAAGCCAGATGATGCCAAAGGTCACGTGCAGGCCGTGGGTTGCCACCAGCGTATAGAACGCAGACAGGAAACCACTGCGCATCGGGGTGGCACCCAGACTCCAAAGGTGATGGAACTCATAGATTTCCAGCCCCACGAACGCGACACCGAAAAGGCCGGTAATCGCCAACCAGACCTGCGTACCCTTGATGCTGCCTTTTTCCATCGCCAGCATGGCAAAGCCATAGGTGATCGAGGAAAACAGCAGCATGGAGGTGTTGATCGCCACCAGTTCAAGATCAAACAGATCAGCCGGTGCCGGACCCGCCGCATAGTTCTGACCAAGAACGGCATAGGTTGCAAACAGGATCGCAAAGATGAGGCAATCGCTCATCAGATAGATCCAGAAGCCGAGCATCGTACCCGTTTCCGGGTGATGCTCTTCTTTCAGGTAAAAGACCGGCGCTTCGGTCTGCGCGGCAGTTGTATTCGCCATTGTCATTCCCTTACGCCTGCTGTTTTGCCAGAAGGGCGGTACGTTCTTCTTCGGTCTTCACAACTTCGGATGCCGGGATGTGATAATCGCGGTCATAGTTGAAGGTGTGAGCAATGGAACCGGCAATCAGAACGATGAAGCTTGCCGCAACAAGCCACCAGATGTGCCAGACCAGGGCAAAGCCAAGAACGAGCGAGATCGCAGCCAGGATAAATCCAGCGCCGGTATTTTTCGGCATGTGGATATCCAGGAAGCCCGACGTCGGACGGACGTAACCACGTTTCTTCATGTCATCCCAGGCGTCCAGATCATGAACAACCGGGGTAAAGGCGAAGTTGTAAGCCGGCGGCGGCGACGAAGTCGACCATTCCAGCGTACGACCACCCCACGGGTCACCGGTTTCATCGCGCAGCTTGTCACGTTTGATCACCGCAACAACGATCGACATGATGAACGAACCGATACCACCG
>Ga0207828_100375_pt1 | contig 17256 bp, 10 predicted proteins | sample TtaePargueraPR_11_FD_187276 | JGI IMG/M metagenome (GOLD analysis project Ga0207828, IMG submission 187276) | Aerobic enrichment media microbial communities from Bioluminiscent Bay, La Parguera, Puerto Rico - Tt and P2 (3) (SPAdes) | ecosystem: Environmental > Aquatic > Marine > Unclassified ...
GCCAATTTTCTGCGAAACCGTGCCACCAAAGCGTTGCATAGCAAGGGCTACAAGGTTATAATTTTGTCGAAAACGAGCTTCCTTCAATGAACGGTTGATAAGCGCAGAGCCAGGCGTAATCAAGAGTTCGGCCATCACGATGTTTTCATGCTCCATTTCGGTGCCTTTAATCGTGTCTGAAAATACATCGAGTTCAGGCGTTTCCTTGATACGTATCAGCTCGTCGACGCTACATTCCACCAGCAGGATGTCTTTGGCTTGAAAGATGCTTGCTGAATTGGGTATAAAATCTTCTTTTCTTCGGATGATTTTTAGGATACGCACATCGCGTTTTGCCAAATCACTTTGAAATACCACTTGGCCTACCAATGGTGATTTTTCAGAGATGACAATTTCAGAAAGATATTGTGCAATGTCGTAGCGTTCATTATAGCCACCTTCACTGTAATCTGGCAAGAGTTTTTTGTAAAACAGTAAAATAAAGATGATACCAGTTGCCAAGAAGATGATTCCAATAAGCAAAATTTCAAAAAAGTGAAGCGCTTCCATGCCTTGTTCGGCAATGTACCCACTTACGGCGACGTTGGTAGAGGTTCCAATAAGTGTACAAGTACCACCGAGAATGGACGCGAATGCTACGGGAATCAATACTTTGGAAGGACTTAAGGAAAGTTTTCGGCACATCCCAATCACTGGTCCGGTCACCAAAGCGGTCACTGTGGTATTGTTCATGAATGCTGAAAGAAAACCGGTGATAAGCATCGTGTAGCCTACAAAAAGCGTTTTGCTTTTCACTACTTTGATGAGTTGGGAGCCTACCTTGTCCAGCAAGCCAGTTTCTGACAAGGCACCCGAAATCACAAAAATAGAGGCAAGGATGATGATAAAATCGCTGCTGAAGCCCGCAAATGCTTCTTGAGGTGTTATGGTGCCAGCGAGCGTTAAAACGAGCAATAAACCGATCGTAACAACATCTACAGAGTATTTTTCTGTGGCAAACAGAATGATGGCAATAATGAGTAAGCCGATGACCAGTGCGATTTCCATACCTTCAAATATCAAAGTTCAATCTACCGTGTATGAATGGGGGTAATCATCACCTAGATGTTGTACTAAAGGTATGAAATTTCCGATTTGGCAAATAGGGTGGTGTGAAAATATTTTATAGGGTAGAATTACGACTCTTCATTAAAATACACTTTGTAATAGTGCATCCTTTTGGCTTCATCATAACCTCGTTCTAGATATTCTGCGGACGCATCTGGTGCATCAATGTCTAATTTGATTTGGATGTTGGTGTCGAGTTTTATTTCGGTTTTGATTTTCTGTTTCTGCTTTTTCAGGACGCTTTCAGATACGTCAAATTGGTTACGGATAACCACGGCTCTATTGCTTTCAAAGCCTTTTTTATAATCATCAAACAGGTCCTTGAACTTATCATCTTCAAACACATCCTCTTTAAAGTTTTCTACATTGATGACTTCATTTTCCTTAAAGAAGTCGATGGTTTTTGCTAGGAAACTGCTTTTCTCTTGGACGCCATACGACGGTTTCAGGATGTCTTCTGAAAATTCACGGCACATTTCAATGTAGTTCTTCGTGTGCTGATTGGCGTCATCAGGATATTTCACATTGAGGAAATGCTTGGTCCAATATTGCGTATCATAACTGTTATTGTCAACGCTCAAAACGATATTTCCTTCTGTGTCGGCTGTGTTCAAAATAAGTACGCCTTTGTCCACTTTTTTCGTCGGAATACCGCGTTGTGTAATGATGTCGTAACTTCCATTTTCAAGATAGGTCTGGAAGAATTCGCTTTTGTTTTCAATCTTAAAAATTCCTACGGCATTCACAAAAAGATCTTCATACTGAATGTCATTAAAAAGGCATACCAATACATCTCCAGTCTTTATTTGTGCAGAATTGCTCTGTTCAAACAAATGCGTCACAATGTGCTTTGAAACGTCTATAAAGTCGCCGTCGTCTTGAAGCAATTGCAAAGCATAGCTGTTGATTTCGTTGAGGTTGATGTTGCTATGATGGTTGAAACGATAACTTTCCACCACACTCCCAAAAGGACGCAACAGATAGCCCAACATCAGGTCATAGCTCACCTCATCAAAGTCGATTTCACTTTCTGAAAAGGCATTTTTGGTGCTATTGAACTTATTTCCAACCTTATGAAGGATGCATTTGTGAAACGAGGCTTTGTTCCTTTTAATCATGATTTGCTATGCATTTTGATGATTGCAATACTACACAATTTAGCATCGAGATAAAAGAAAAAAACGCCAAAGAAAACTCTTTGGCGCCTTCATCGAGATTAGGGCGTCGATTTGGTTATCGTTAGATTTTAATAAATTCCACCCTTCTGTTTTGTGACTTGCCATCAGCAGTGCTATTATCAGCTACTGGAGCAGATTCTCCTTTCCCATCCGTTTGTAATCTCTCTGGTGAAATATTATAAATGTTTACCAAGGCATGTTTAACTGCTTCTGCTCTTGCTTTAGAGAGTTTTAGGTTAGCATCATCTCCACCGTCTGAATCTGTGTGGCCTACTATTTTAAGTTTTATGTTGTTGTCTTGCAACAGTACCTGTGAGATTTGCATTACGATACCCAAAGATTGTGGCTTTATGTTGGCAGAACCCGAATCAAAAAGAATTCCATTGGTTGAAATTTTTCCTTCGGATAGTAATTTTCTTCTCAAATCGACACCACCTTCGGCTATTTTTATATTATTGATGTAAATATGCTCCTTTCCATCCTTAAAATGATTGATGTGAAATTTGACGTATTTTAATTTATTGAGTTCTGCAACAAATTGAGGGATGTCAACATATTTTTCTTCATTAATCCAAAGTCTATATCTGTTTTTAGTGACAGATACTGCAATGTGGGGTTGGTTGAGGACCTCGTCTCTAATATCTGCTTGAATATCAGTATTTATACTACCAGTTTTATTATTGAAATAATTTCTCGCCCGAAGAGGGAATTCAGCATACTGCCCTAAAGGAATTGAGACTTCAACATAATGTTCAGAACCTGCTTTGAATTCTTGATTGTCACTGAATATGATATTTAATCTAGCGGTAGATGACGTGTTTTTGTCTAAACCTGCAGCGAGAAGATCAAACTCCAAAGAAAAATCTTCTGGAAGTTGAGGTGTTGAGGGAAGATAGTAAACGCCGTAACCTGATTTCAATTCGAACCAGTTTTCAGAGTTATTTATTCTAACGACTTCACCAGTGGCATTGGTGTTCCATTTGCTAGGAAAGTCACCTACAAAATCTTGAGAGAAATCATCAAAGTATAACACTTTGTCACCAGGCACAAAATCATACTTTTTATAAACCTCTAAATTATCGGAAACATTAGGATTGTTGATTTCTACTTTTGAATCGCTACCTGTGGAGGATGGGCTATTCCCTGACCCTTGTGATGAGGAACCACCTTGGGAATTGTCATTCTTTGAAGTTTTCTCATTGGGATCCAAAATGGAATCCATTGCTTTGCCAGTTTCTTTCTCGGTTTTCTGTTCCAATTTTCGTTCGACTGTTCGCTCGGCTTTTTTCTTTAGTTTTTTCAATAGTTGTGCATTGGCACCAGAGGAGAGACTAAAGCAAAATGTAAATGAAATGAGGACTATTGAAATTTTGGAATAAGGTTTCATTTTTAAATGTAAATTATTGATTAATAGCGTTTTTAAATATAAGCTATTCCATTTAAAAATCAAAAACCTGTTGTATAACCTGTAAGATTTAATGTATAATTGGTAGGTGGTTTTTAGTTCATGTTGTAAATCAAAATGGAATTACTGTCACCTTTGGTGACAAACTCCAATCCACGGCCATTGTCAATATTGTCAAGTTCCATTGCAGAATTGCCATACACCGGAAAATTACTGATTTCTTTACCAAGACTATCGAACATATAAATTTTTTTGGTCTGCAAATCAGTTACTGATATATAGATTTTATCGTTTAGGTAGAAAATTTTAGGCGCTGTATAAACCCCATAATCCAATTCGACTCTGTGGGTTTTGATGTTAAGAATGTTGTCAGACATGGTGACCAAAGTTTTGCTGGTGGCAGTCATGCTGTGTTTTTCACCAAGATTAAGGTTCATGCTGCTCATCTTACCGTTTTCATCAATTTGAATCAAATCTCCGCTCATAGTAGTGGCAGTAAACTTGTTGTTATAAACATAAATTTCATTGTCAGAAAAGGAGATGTTGTTCTTAACGTTAATTCGCGTTTTTCCTACACGGTCTAAAATTTCCAATTCCTGGCCTTGCACAAACACAATGTAATCCTTTCTTCCAATTCTGAAATGCTTTGGTTGTGTCTTAATGGTATTTTCAGCCTTTTTATAGGTGAATCCAGTGACGATTTTTCCTTGAGCGTCATACATCAAAACTGAAGAGCCTTGAGTGACCATCAAACGGTAGTCGCGCTTACTGTCATAATCAAAAACTGATAATGGTTTAGTAATTTCGTCATTAAATTTTAAAGGAAATGGCGAAACATCTTTGCCATTTCTATCGAGAACATAAACTCTATTGGCTGTTGCAAATGCCAGTTGCAACCTGCCATTTTTGTACATATCTATCTGCTCAATCTCACCAAGTATCTTTCCTTCGAGTTGTTTCTTCCACAGCACTTTCCCATCATTCGAAATTAAATAAAGATTGTTTTTGATGTCTTGCACCACAATTTCTTTTTGATTGTTGGTATGGTTGTCTACAAATTGAGGATTCGTCAACAAATCATTATCTAGTGTAACACTAATATCTTCGGAGACCGAATTGGCGGCAGCTTTGCCTTTGTGTTTTTTGATGATGGCATTAATGTGTGCAAAATCTGAATCTTGAATAAACTGAATGGCTGAAGCCCTGAAACCATCAATTGCCAACGATTTTTCTTCAGAAAAGTTAGAATTGAGAAGTTGGTTTAAATTTGAAGCATTGGAGTACAGAAATAAAGAAGATTCATCACTCAAATATCCCATAATATCTTTGAAGGCTGGTGTTTCGGCCAATGTAGAAGTGTTTTGATAGCTCGAAATAATATCTTTCATCAAAACATCACTTCCAGTAAAAATGAAGTAATCATCAATATTCGCATACCTTGATGCATTTTCATATGTAATGAAAGGAGTAAAGTGTTTCGAAAATAAATCTGCCTGATCATAAGGATAAATATCAACCTCTCTGTAAGTTTCGACGGCATTTTGGGTCAGTAATAAATCATTCATAGCAGTGGCATCCAATGAATTTACAATGATTGCCTGGTCGTCACCTCGATAGATGATACCTATTTCTGCAGCCGTATCAAAAAGAGATGTCGGTTCTGAATTATCTTTTCTGAACTTTAGTAGATTTTCATTAAAGGTTTTGTAGTTGTTGAATGTAAAGCTCAAGATGCCATCCGTGTCAGTCGGAGCAACATGGGCAATCTTGTTTTCTTGTGGTACCGTATTTTTGAAAACGTTGATTAAACTTTTGGAAGAATCAATAGCCTTTGTGATACCGTTAAAAATCAATTGGTCTTGAGACACATCAGCATCTACCATTATATAGTTAGATAATTGAACTCCATTAAGGGCTTCTGTCGCAAAAAAAGATGGCTTGAAGGTGCCATTAGTTTTAATAAGGATGGATGCCGACTTATCTATGTTTGCAGTTTCAAAAATGCTTTTCAGGTTTTCATCAACATTTTTTTTGTTTGCAAAGGTAGATTCTGTCAATGATTTGTCGTTAGAGATAAAAAAGATGCTGTCTTTTATAACACTGAAAAGTGTTAGGTTGTCAATTGTAGTTTTTGAAATAGTTAAATCATCAACCTTATAAGATTCAATAGTTCTGTTCGGAACAGAATCCAATTTAAATAGGTCTTTATGATATTTGGTGATAAGCGCAATTTGCAGACTGTCTTTAGCATCTTTACCAAAACTGACTAAAATGTTATCTATCGGTTTTAGATGGTTAAGATAGTTCAATTGTGAATGAATACTTTCAACAATTTTATAATCTGATACCTTATTAAGTAGATCATTATTCTTGAATACGCTTTTAAGTCCTTCGAGAGATTTGGTTTTGATGATGATTGAAGCATTCTCTGGAACATGGGAAATAAGTTCAGAGTTTTGAGTTGAATCATTTTCACAGCCAAAAAAAATCAGTGAAAAAAGAATCAGGAACCAAAGGTTTTTCATGCGAAGGGTTTTTATGCAAATATAAAAAGTTAGAAATCTAATTTTAATTGTTCGTCCAGTAATCTGAAAGATTTTCTATGGTATTTGGTGATTCCATATTTTTTGATTGCTTCACGATGTTCTTTCGTAGGGTAACCTTTGTTCTGTTTCCAGTTGTACATTGGGAATTCTTCATGAATTTCGTACATATAATTATCTCGATACGTTTTTGCAATAATTGAGGCAGCTGCAATGTTGAGATATTTTCCATCACCTTTTACGACAGTTTGATGAGGAATGTCTTTGTAAGGTTTAAATTTATTCCCATCCACACTGATGAATTCTGGAGACATCTTCAAGCTCTCAATAGCGCCATGCATGGCTAGAATAGATGCATTCAATATATTTATCTCATCGATGTCTTCAGGGAATACATGACAAAAGGAGTAGGTTACTGATTGTGATTCAATCAGTGTTTTTAATGTATTTCGCTTAAGTTCAGAAAGTTGTTTAGAATCTGTTAAGAGGTCATTGGAAAAATCCAAAGGTAAAATTACCGCTCCAGCCGTTACTGGGCCTGCTAAACAGCCACGGCCAGCTTCATCCGTTCCACATTCAAATTCACAATTCGTTAACTTTTGTAATAGTTTCAAAATGTTAAAGTTTGAACAAAGTTAAAATTTTAACGCAACCTTTTTTAATCTATTGCATCTAATGAATGTAAAAACTAGGATATTACTGATAAAATTAACATATTTTATCGTTTGTTTGAAAGGTTTGGAGTGTTTTGGCGTTAACATTTTTTATGGTTAAATCCTTGTTTATTTAAGATATTATTAAGATGTTTGCGCTAGACTAACTCAAATAATTGTTTTATGAAATTAAAGTTAACATGTTTTTTGACGCTCTTTATGGCGTTTATGATTCAGGTCTCTTTTGCACAAGAGAAATCTGTTTCAGGTACAGTTGCTTCTGCCGCTGACGGTTTACCGTTGCCAGGGGTGAATGTAATTGTAAAAGGTACTACAAGAGGAGTACAAACTGATTTTGATGGAAATTACTCCATTAGGGTCAGCAATAATGAAACCCTTGTTTTTTCGTTTGTTGGATTAAAAACAGTAGAAAGAACTGTGGGTAATAATTCAACTATCAATGTCCAGATGGCAGAAGATGCCGCTACTTTGGACGAGGTGTTGGTAGTTGCTTATGGTAACGAAGTGTCTAAAGCGAAATCAACCGCATCAGTGGTGCAGGTCTCTAGTGAGTTTATTGAGAACAGACCAAATGTCAACGTTCTTAGCTCGCTTCAAGGTCAGGCAGCAGGTGTAAATATCGCCTTTGATTCTGGTCAGCCTGGAACAAATAAAACTAATGTTATTATTAGAGGGGTGTCATCCCTTGGTTCTTCTTCTGATCCATTGTATGTTTTGGATGGTGTGCCTTTGGCGCAAGGGTTTTTAAGGAACCTTAATCAAAATGAGATCGAATCGGTGACAGTTCTTAAGGATGCTGCTGCGACTGCGATCTATGGTAACAGAGGTACGAATGGTGTGATTTTAATTACGACTAAAACTGGTGGTTATAATGAAGCATTTACTGTTGGTTACTCTTCTTCATATGGTGTAACTAATTTTATAGATGATAATTACAATTTAGGGTCAGCGGTTGATCAATTGAGGCTTCAGCAAAAAGGTTTCAATGAAGGTTTAACTGTCTTGGGGTCGGCGTTTGGTGTTGATGGTACATATTTTGATGGTACTCCTAATGAAATCACTTTGGATCCAAACAACTTGGATGCTTACACTGTGGATACTGATTGGAAAGATGTGTTTTTCCGCCAAGGAACTACTATGTCTCATGATGTTACCTTTAACGTAGGTGGTGAAAGATTTTCTAACTTTACTAGTTTGGGTTACTTTGAGCAAGAAGGTATTACTCCTACTACTTCCTTTCAGAGATTTACTGTCAGAAACAACTTTTCTGGTAAAAGTTTAAATGATAAGTTCAATTATAGCGTTAAGGCCTTGGCGGCTTTTTCAAAAAGACGTCAGTTTGAACAAGAAACTAGAGGGGACATTAATGACAATGTATTACAGAACCCATTAACGGGTTATTTAGCATCATCAAGATTCTTGCCGGCTGATTTATATCAAAACGGTCAACAATTGTTAGATGATTTCGGTAACCCTGGATTAACAATTATTCCTTATATGCTTGTTGACTTGTTTCAAGGAGATAATCAATATAATCAGTTTCAAGAGTTTAAGACTTTCTTGACGTTTGATGCATCTTATAAAATTACAGATGATATTACTGCAGCCATTACTACTTCAGGGGATTTTACTGATGAAAGACGTGTGTTTGCAATTGGACCTGAAGCTTATTTGTCTGTGGTTCGTGCTTCTGGTGCAGGTCAAGATTTTCATGGACTTGAATCACTAACAGATACAAGAAACTTTACCTTCAATCACATTAACAGTTTGACTTATGAAAAATTGTTTGGTGAAAAACACAATGTGAGGGTGAGTGTATTTACAGAGTATTTGAAAGCTCATTACAGAAGGGGATTACAACAACAGATAGGTTTAAATCCTCTAACATGGGTGCCTGGAGCAGGTACTGGTTACATTGCATATAACCCGGCAACTCAACCGGTGAGTTACAGACCTACGGTTATTGCGAATAATGTTAACGCAGGATTGTTTTCATACTTTGCTTTAGCTGATTATGATTTTAACAGTAGATTTGGATTTGGAGCGTCAATTAGACGTGATGCATCCTATAGATTTATTGAAGATAACCGTTGGGCAACATTCTGGTCGGTTTCTGGTAGATGGAATTTGGATCAGGAGAAGTTCTTGGCAGATAGTGAAGTTATCAGTGGATTGAAACTACGTGCATCTTATGGTACTACAGGTAATCAAAATGTTGTAGGTAGAGGAGTCGATTCTGCTTTGTTTGATATTTTCCAAGCACCAGGATTAACAAGAGATTTGAATGCTTCTGGTACTGGTGTTAACAACCTTCCTTCATTTGGTGTAACAACCATTGGTAACCCTGATTTGGTTTGGGAAACAACACATCAATTTGACGTAGGTGTTGATTTTGGTTTATTTAATAATAGATTTAACGGTACGATCGATTATTATAACAGATTAACTACTGATTTATATCAAGCTGTTCCTTTATCAGTTGCGGTTGGTGCTGCTAACCTTAATGCAAATGATGGAGCAATTCGTAACGAAGGTATTGAATTTCAAGGTAGATTATCTGTTCTTCGAGAAGGCAAGTTTAAGCTAGATGTTTTTGCCAACCTTGCTTATAACAAGGATAGCTATGCTGCTTTAGGAGCTGCTGACTCTGATAATGATGGTTCACTAATTATTGGTGGTAACGTCGTTAGAAATGTTGGAGGGCAACTAACAGAGTATTATTTAGTGCCTTACGCTGGTGTTAACCCCGCTAATGGTAATTTATTGTTCCATGATATCAACGGGAATTTGACGGAAAACCCATCAGATTCTGATAGAAGAGCTACAGGTAAGTCATTATTCCCTACCTATCAAGGTGGTTTTGGATTCGAGGCTAACTACGAAGGGTTTTTCTTGAATACATTGTTTGTTTATGCTGCTGATCAATGGCGTTTGGATAACAACTATCAATTTGCGATGGATGCAAGAAATGCTGCAGACTTTCCAATGTCTAATGATTTGTTCGATGCGTGGACCCCAGATAATAGACAGACTGATGTTCCTGCATTAGCTGCTTCTAATATTGACTCTCAAGATTTATCAGATCGTTTCTTGACTGATGCTTCTTATTTGAGATTGAGAAATATTACTCTTGGTTATAGTGTTCCAAGTCGTTTTCTAGATAATATGTTTATTACCCAAATGACTTTTAGAGTAACTGCTGAGAATTACTTGACATTCACTAAATGGAGAGGTCTAGATCCAGAGCGTCTTGTAGGTTCTGAGGCAAGTGGATTCTTCCCAAATCCTAAAATATTGACCTTTGGTTTTGATGTTAAATTTTAAAAAAAAAATGATGAGAAAAATTTTATTTATATGCTCAATAATGTTTACGGCTTTGTCTTGTAATGACGCCGTGGATATTATTCAAGACGGTGAGCTCAATGACGAAGCTTTATATACCTCTGTAGACAACATGCAGTTAGTTCTGAACGAGGTGTATGATAACATGACCACCGTGAATGAGGCTTTAGTCAGTTCTTTATTAACTGACGAGGTAGCGTTAGGAGATGCTGGTTTTCCAAATGACACCCACAATTTTCAGGTATTCCCTTCAAATGGGTTTGCTGCTGCTATTTGGAATCAAAAGTACATTGCTATCGATAGAGCTAATCGTTTGATCAGAGGTGCATCTCTATTTACACCACCTGCATCTGAAGTGGCTCAGTACAATAATATTATTGCTCAAGCTAGAGCAATACGGGCGTTTTGCCATTTTCAGTTGCTAGTGTATTTTGCTCCTGATATGTCCAATGCTAGCGGACTTGGGGTAATGCTTTCTGATCAAGTGCAGGGAGTTCAAACAGATTTGCCAAGATCTTCAGTTGGTGAAGTAATCAGTTTTATCGAATCTGATTTAGCATTTGCAGAAGATAACTTGACAAACCCTACTGCTGGAGCTGGTAGCTGGTATTATTTCAATACTAACATTATTAATGCCATGAGAGCTCGTATGTATCTTTACACAGAGAATTATACTTTAGCTGAACAGTATGCTGACGCTGTAATTAACAATTCTGGGATTTCTTTGGCGCAAAGCACATGGTCTACTATGCCTGCCACTTTTCCAATGACATCTGATGAGACTTCTCATATTGGTGCTCCTGGTTCTACTTCTTTTGATTCGCCACCACCTGCGGGCACTATACAATTTGCATTATATCAAATGGATCGTTCTGCCGCTGGCTTTCCAGTAGCTCCTCCATATCGATTGATGTGGATTGATGCAGCTCAAGGAGAGATGATCTTCTCAATGCCTAGAGCAAACAACAGCAATAACTTTGGTAGTGTTTATAATACAAACCAATCTTATACTGGTGGTGCGCCGTTATGGGATATGAGCCGTAATTTGTATGAATTATATACAGAACCTTTAGGGGGCGGAGCTCAAGATTTTAGACGTTGGTGTTTTGTGGATCGCTCGGCTACGATAGCTAGTGACCCTACATCAGCCACTCGTGGTTCAGAAGTAATTGTCATCGACAAATACCCAGGTAAAACTGGTAGCCATAATTCTAATGACGTTAAAGTGTTTAGAATGTCTGAAATGTATTTTATCAAAGCAGAGTGTCGTGCGGAAGCTGGAGATGTTAATGGTGCTGCTAATGCTATCAGAGCGGTTAGACAAGCTAGAAATTATATAGCAGGTGCAGTCGTGCCAACACCTTCATATTCAGGAGCACAAGAAGCCTATGCTGATATTTTGAAAGAGCGCTATAAAGAATTATGTTTTGAAGGACATAGATACATTGATTTAAAGCGTATCGGGTCAAAAGCAGGTGTGTCTGAAACTAACAGGTTCCAGACTGACTCTGACAATTCTTCAGCAGTGAATCCTTATAACATTAGTGTTTCTGATTATAGATTTACATTACCTATTCCACTTAACGAGATGAATGTAAATTCTAATATGGTACAAAATCCAGGTGAAACTTATTAATAAAAATAATAGTATGAAAAAATTAGTAAATAGTTTATTTGTTTTGTCACTTCTTGTATTCGCTACAAGTTGTGATTCAGACGATAATGATGTTCGCTATGAGAATACGAACTTCATTCAAATGGCCGATAGCTCACCTACAACAATTGTTGAAAATAGTTCTGGTTCGATTGAACTTGTTGTTTTGCTTGCTAGTGAAAGGTCAGAAGATGTAACAGTATCATTTGAGGCAGAAGGTGATGCTTCGAGATTTCAATTGTCTCCAACTGGAGGTACAGTAACAATTCCCGCAGGAGAAACAAGTGCTACAATTGAGTTTTTACCTATAGACAATGATGATATAGATGGTGATACAACTGTTACTGTTTCATTTTCAAATGGTTCTGGTATACCTGTCGGTATAGGTGGTACTGCTAACGGTAGATCAAAAGCAATTACAATAATTGATGACAATCTACCATGCAATAATGCGGTTTTAACTGTAACAACTGACGCTTACCCGGAAGAAACCACATGGGAAGTTACAGACAGCAATGGTACCGTTGTAGCCTCTGGAGGAGATGATTATGGCCCAGCTAGTTCTGCTGCAAGTAGAGGTGTAGTTTATACACATAATATTACTCTAGAAGATGGTTGCTATACATTTACAATCTATGATGTTTATGGCGACGGACTTTTTGATGGGGCATATACTGGTAGCTACTCGTTTGTTTGTGGTGGTAATATTGTCTATGCCCAGGGTTCTGGTGCATTTAGCAATGGAACATATGAATCGACAGATTTTTGCGTTAACCAATAAGGCGTAGTCTATAATAAATTAGAAACAATTAGGCTGTCTTGATTTAAGACAGCCTTTTTTAAATTAATATAAAATCTATGAGAAAGTTTACTCTGCTCTTAACAATGATGGTTGCTTGTCATTTAAATGCGCAAACTCCTCGATCTATTTCTTCATTGAGCAAAGATGAGTTATTATTGGCTAGTCATATTAATGAGCAAGATGACAAGAGAGAATTAAGGATAAATCAATTCTTGATTTCGAACCTCGGTAAAGAACGGGTTGTTATTCAAGATGGTGTAACTTATGTATTATATGATATATTGGATGGTAATCCTATTTACCGTACACTTGATAATGCCATCGCTTCTAGAGCCACAAAGACTAATAGACTAAACCCTGGCGGTGCTTTAGGATTGAATTTACAAGGCACAAATAAGTATATAGCAGTCTGGGATGGAGGCCCTGTACAGTTTGATCATACAGAGTTTCTTGATAATCAAGGATTGCCGATTCGAGTTACAAATTTCGAGACAATTAATACTGATGGTGGTTCTGCATTAAGTGACCACGGAACACATGTTACTGGTACTATTGCAGCTAGAGGAGCCAACCCAGAAGCTAAGGGAATGGCACCTAACGTAAATGTGATTACCTATAACTTTAATAATGATATGCCTGAAATTGTTTCAGTACAAAATTCATTTGAGAATATTTATATATCCAATCATTCATATGGAGTACCTGTGCAAGGTTCAAACGGGCTTTTGGATTCTTGGGTGATGGGTGCTTATACTAGTGATGCTAGAGATTTAGATATGATTGCTGCCACATATAGGGATTATCTGATTGTCGCAAGTGCTGGTAATTCTGGAAACACTACATACCCAGGTGGTTTATTCCCTGGATTTGATAAATTAACATTTGACAAGGTCGCTAAAAATACACTGGTCGTTGCCAATGCAGATGCTTCGTTTGTGTCAAACCAACTACGCTATCCTATTAACACCTCTAGTAGCCAGGGACCTAGTGACGACTTAAGAATTAAGCCTGATATTGCAGGCGATGGTACGAATTTGTTATCACCAATTCCAAATAGCACATATGGTTATTCAACAGGAACCTCGATGGCTTCACCAAATGTGGCTGGCTCTTTACTTCTGTTACATGAATACTATGAGCAATTGAATGGAACAATTATGAAGGCAGCTACACTGAAAGGACTTGCATGTCATACAGCACTTGATGATGTCCAAAATTATGGTCCAGATCCTTATTTTGGTTGGGGGCTCTTGGATGCAGAATTTGCAGCACAAACGATTACTAATGATAGTAATGGATCTGCTTTAATCAGCGAATTAAATTTATCAAATGGAGGTACTTACTCAATGACCTTTAATGCTGGTACAGGTGGCCCTATAATTGCTACTATTTGTTGGACAGACATACCAGGTATTCCTGTAGCAAATAATGATTTGAATAATACGACACCTAGATTGATAAATGATTTGGATATCAGAATCACGAAAGATGGAACAACATACCTTCCTTGGTATTTATTCTATGATCAATCACTCGGTTTTATTGGCCTTCAAGGTGATAACAATCGTGACAATGTTGAAAGAATAAATATAGAGGTTCCTTCAAGCGGTATTTATACTTTAACAGTTTCACACAAAGGAACCTTACAAGGATTCAATGGCGGTCCTCAATCCCAAGATTATTCACTAATTTTAACTGGTAACAATCTCACTTTGGGTACAAATGAATTTGAACTGGCAGGTATTGATATTTGGCCTAATCCTGTTCAAAACCAACTTAACATTAAGTTCAAAGAGGTGGCGGAAAGGGAGATCTCTATATATGACATCCATGGAAGAAAAGTCTATGACAGCACAATAAACACAAAAAATATTGGCTTACGTCATAGTATAGATACGAGCGGATTGTCGAGCGGTATATATATGCTTAATTTAATAGAAGGCAATAGGGTAATGAATAAGAAAATTATTGTCCAGTAAAAAAAGTCATGTTTAATTCAAAATACCAGCTAAAAGCTGGTATTTTTTTTTGGAAGAGCTTTATACAATATATTTAATCTTAAAAGGTTTTAAATCTTTATTTTTGCCATATAATAGGTATTTATGAATAGACTCTTTTGTGTTTTAATTTTTTTAATTGGTTTCCATAACGTTTTCGCCCAAAAACCAGTTCTCAAAGAAAAAGTTCTAGACGATAGAGTTGCTAATGATACAACTCAAGTGTCTCGAAATAGTACTACGAATGAAGGTTTAAAAGATGAAAATGTCACCATTGATCTCTACAAGATCATTTCTCATTCTCGAGATACCACCTTTGTGGATACCACACTCTCCATAAAAAAAGAATATAAATACAATTACTTAAGAAAGGACAATTTCGGATTGATGCCTTTCTCTAACATTGGGCAAAGTTATAACAGTTTAACTTACAATTTTTTAAATACGAATAGCTTACCATTATTTGCGGCTAGAGCAAGGCATTTCAATTATATGGAAGTAGAAGACGTAAACTATTTTCAAGCCCCAACACCATTAACTGAACTTATGTATAAGACAGCATTTGAACAGGGACAATTGATGGATGCTTTTTTTACAACTAACATTTCCAAGCAGTTCAACTTTTCAATCGCTTACAAAGGATTGAGATCTTTAGGGAAATATCAGCATATATTAACTAGTACTGGGAATTTTAAATTCACCACTAACTATGTGACCAAAAATGGAAGGTATCAGGCAAGGGCGCATATATTTATGCAAGACGTAATGAATCAAGAGAATGGTGGATTAACAGAAGAAGGTGTGGTAAACTTTGAAACTGGAAATGAGGAATTTTTGGATCGCTCGGTGTTTGAGCCGAATTTTGAAAATGCAGAGAATATCTTAAGAGGTAAAAGATTCTATCTCGAGCATCAATACAATATTATTCAAAGAAACGATTCTATCACGAATAATCAATTGGCAGTTGGAAATGTGCTCTCTTTGGAAGATAAATTCTATCGATATGATCAAACTGCACGTTCAGATTTCTTCGGAGAGGCCTTTCGCCAAACTGCTTTAAGGGATAGAGTTACTCTTGAGAATTTTTACAATCGTTTTTTCCTTAATTATAGAAATGATATAGTTGGAGATTTGTCTTTTAATATAGACTATGATAATTACAATTATGGTTATAATTCTCTCGTGATTCTAGATGGACAAACGATAACCAATAGATTAAAGGGAAATATCGTGAGTCTGGGCGGATCTTATAAAAACCAAATAGGTAGATTCAATGTTCAGGGTGATTTAGGCGTGAACGTCTCCGGAGATTTTGAAGGTAATTTCTTAAAAGCACAGGCATCCTTAAAGATCACGGATGACATCAAGGCATTAGCGACATTTAATACAAGTTCAAAGGCACCTAACTATAATTGGCTATTGTATCAAAGTGACTATGTAGATTATAATTGGGATAATAGCAATAGTTTCGAAAATATAAGTACGCAACAATTGGCGTTTGAATTACAATCTCAAAAGCTTGCAAATCTTTCGTTCGATTACTCAACCATTACCAATTATGCTTACTTCTCTACAGATGATTTGGGTAATGTGAAACCATTTCAGACAGATGCTACCATAAATTATGTTCGTTTAAAGGCGAGTAAAGAATTTAAGTATGGAAAGTTTGCTTTGGATAATACAATAATGTATCAACAAGTTTTGAATGGTGACAATATCCTTAATGTTCCACAACTTATCACTCGAAACACGCTATACTTTTCAAGCCATCTATTTAAAAAAGCAATGTTTTTGCAAACAGGCATAGTATTTAATTACTTTACCGAATATCACATGAATGGTTATGATCCGCTTTTAGCAGAATTTTATGTGCAAAATGACACTGAATTGGGGGGCTTTCCTAGATTAGACTTCTTTATAAATGCCAAAGTAAGGCAAACGAGAATATTTTTAAAGGCTGAACATTTCAACTCATCCTTTACCGGCTACAATTATTATTCAGCACCAAACTATCCATTTAGAGACTTTACCGTACGTTTTGGTCTTGTTTGGAACTTCTTTTTATAAATAGGGCGTTCCCTCGTCAAACACGAGGTCGGGCTTTCGGCAGTCGCTTCCAGATTGGGAAAACCAATCTGGAGAGCTCCAACAATGCCTCAATCCCTAACGCAAAGTCTTCAGGAATAGGGGTATAAAAAAAACTTTAAAAAAAGGTTTGAAAAGTTTTGCTGGTAAGGAAAAAAGGGTTGTATATTTGCACCCTCGCAAAACGGGATGGACCCTTGGGGTTCGGTTTTGCGGGGTCGTTCTTAGGTCATTCGGGCATGCGGGAAACAAACCAAAAAAAAATTCATTTTTTGTTTGCAGAATAAAAAAAGGGTTTTATATTTGCACCCGCTTAAGGAATGAAGGCCTTGGGGCGACAGAAAAAAAGTTCATTAACATATTGAATTGACAGCGTAAGGGAGTTATCGGTAACGATAGCTTCCAGACAAGAGAATAAGCCATTTTGAGTACCGGTCACAATATTTCTTTGGTTGTTGAAGACATGGTC
>Ga0207828_100376_pt1 | contig 17252 bp, 18 predicted proteins | sample TtaePargueraPR_11_FD_187276 | JGI IMG/M metagenome (GOLD analysis project Ga0207828, IMG submission 187276) | Aerobic enrichment media microbial communities from Bioluminiscent Bay, La Parguera, Puerto Rico - Tt and P2 (3) (SPAdes) | ecosystem: Environmental > Aquatic > Marine > Unclassified ...
TTTCTGTTGGTTCGAACCGCATCAACGTCCTGTATCCCCCGACACATCTAAACCCTGAATGAAAGCACAGTTATCTAAGACTTGTTTCTCTGCGCACCATATTCGAAAGATTACATCAGTTTTGATGCAATTGAAACCGACGGATGCCACCCCCGCACCACCAAATATGGTCACCATGAGAAACATCATGGTATTAAATAACAGCAGATCAGCCCAAATATATAAGAACTACAAAATATTAAGAGCAACGATAAATCAACTGAATAGATCGACAATGTCACATTTTCCGGGAGACATGCCGTGACAGAAATGAAATTTAAAATAATTGCCAAAAATCGGAGTTGGGACGGTTACTGCAAGATTGATGTCTACCAGCTGCAACATGACCGATTTGATGGTGATCAAAGCCCTGTCCTTCAACGCGAAGTCCTGGAACGCGGCCACGCTGTTGCCGTCCTGCCCTATGACCCGTTCCGCGATGAAGTTGTGCTGATTGAACAGTTCCGCCCCGGCGCCATTTCCGTGAACGACAGCGACCCGACAATGCCGGTCTGGCTGACCGAAATCGTTGCGGGCATCATAGAAGACGGCGAAACGGCAGAAGATGTTGCACGGCGTGAAACGTTTGAAGAGGCCGGATGCGAACTTATCGGATCGCCCGAACTGATTTCGCATTATTACGTAACACCGGGATGCTCGACTGAAACAGTCCACCTGTTTTACGGTCAGGTCGACACAACAAATGTTGGCGGGCTGCATGGTGTCGCCGAGGAAGGTGAAGATATCCGGGTCTTCACGGTATCGGCCGACGAATGCTTTGCCATGCAGCAAAATGGACAACTCTGCAATGCAATGACGACCATCGCCGTTCAGTGGCTGATGCTAAACCGTGACCGACTTCGGCAGAATTCAGAGGCTTGAGGATGCCGAAGTGATTAATCAGAAAACCAATAATCACACAAAATTTGCGTTATATTTTTTAATCTGCCTTGACTTTTGTGTGCAAAAAGACCAATCAACTATCAAACACATTTGAAATCACCATGTTTGGAGTCTGTCATGGACATTCGCAATGGCACCATCGAAGCCATTGGCCGCACCCCGCTTGTGAAGCTTAAAAAGGTTTCCGAACTGACGGGTTGCACCATTCTTGGCAAGGCGGAATACGCAAACCCGGGCGGGTCGGTCAAGGACCGTGCAGCCCTTGCCATCATTCGCGACGCTGAGGCGCGCGGTCTTCTAAAACCGGGCGGCGTCATCGTTGAAGGTACGGCTGGCAACACCGGCATCGGTCTTGCGGTTGTAGGTAATGCTCTTGGCTATCGCACCGTGATCGTCATCCCGGAAACCCAAAGCCAGGAAAAGAAAGACCTGCTGCGGCTTCTCGGTGCGGATCTGCGCGAAGTTCCTGCTGTCCCCTATCGCGATCAGAACAACTATGTGCATGTGTCGCGCCGTTTGGCCGAAGAACTTGCAAAGTCCGAACCGAATGGTGCGATCTGGGCCAACCAGTTTGACAACGTCGCCAACCGTCAGGGTCACATCGACACCACCGCACCCGAAATCTGGGAACAGACCGACGGCAAGGTCGATGGCTTTATCTGTGCGGTTGGTACCGGCGGCACACTGGCCGGTGTTTCGATGGCGCTTAAGGATCGCAACAAAAACATCCAGATCGGCCTTGCCGATCCGATGGGTGCCGCCCTTTACAGCCACTACAAGTTCGGTGAACTGAAATCCGAAGGCAGCTCGATTTCCGAAGGTATCGGTCAGGGTCGTATCACCGCCAACCTCGAAGGCGTTGACATCGATCACCCGTTCCAAATCTCAGACGAGGAAATGCTGCCGATCGTGTTTGACCTGCTTAAGGAAGAAGGTTTGTGCATGGGTGGCTCCACAGGGATCAACATTGCCGGTGCTGTGCGCCTTGCACGTGAACTGGGTCCGGGCAAAACCATCGTCACCATTCTCTGTGACCTTGGCACCCGCTATCAGAGCAAGCTTTGGAACCCGGCCTTCCTCAAGGAAAAAGGCCTGCCGAGCCCTGATTGGCTCTAAGCAGAGACCATCCCGAAAGATAAAAACCCCCGTCCGGTTTCCGGCGGGGGTTTTGTTTTAATCAGGTCGCGCGGGCAACCTCGTTTCGGGATTGGCGGATATCCTGCGCTGCCCGCGCCCAAAGGTAAAGCCCGCAGAATAGTGCGCATAGCAAAAGGGATCCGGCAAAGCTCGCCACCGCGTTCCATCCGCCCTGATCCCAGAACCAGCCACCAACCGATCCCATGATGCTGGAGCCCAGATAATAGGCCAGAAGATATAGCGAGGATGCATGTCCCTTGGCCGTTTCGGCAAGTCCTCCGACCCAGCCACTGGCAATCGAATGGGCAACGAAAAAGCCACTGGTCAGGATGACAATCCCGCCAATGATTACTGGCAGGCTATCAGATACGGTCAGTCCGACACCAAGGGCCGCCAACAACAGCCCCACCACCAGCACCGGGCCACGTCCGATCTTGTCTGACAGCGCACCGGCAATCGATGAGGTCACCGACCCGCACAGATAGACCACAAAGATCAAGCCAATCTGACTTTGCGATAGGCCATAGGGCGCATCCGAAAGACGGAAGCCGACATAGTTAAACACCGTCACAAAGCAGCCCATGGCAAAGGCACCGATCAGGAACACAAATGGCAAGCCCGCATGTTTCAGATGCCCGCCCCAGCCCCGCAGGTGATAACCCACCTGAAATCCGGGACGCCGGACAAAGTTCCGCGATGCCGGCAACAGAACGGCAAAACCAAGGGCCGCGACAAGGCCCAATGCCCCCATCGCGCCAAGAGCAACATGCCAGCCAAACAGATCGGTCAGAAAACCGATCACGACACGACCACTTAAGCCCCCGATCGCCGTCCCGCTGATATAAATACCCATCGCCACGCCAAGGCCCTTGGGATCTATTTCCTCGGCGAGATAGGCCATGGCAACGGCCGGAACCCCGCCCAGCATCACGCCTTCCAGCGCGCGGACAACAAGAAAGGCATGCCAATCGGACAGAAACGGCGCGATCAGGTTCAAAACAGATGCCACACAGATAGATATCAACATCAATTGCTTGCGCCCGACGGCCTCTGACACCGCACCGGCCAGCAAAATGGCAAAGGCCAGAAACCCGGTGGTCAATGACAGTGCGAGCGAGCTTTCAGCCGGCCCAACCACAAAGTGGTTTGCAAGTTCCGGCAACAGTGGCTGAACACAGTAAATCAGCGAAAAGGTCGCATAACCGGCCAGAAACAGTGCAATGCTGATACGGCGAAATGCGGCCGATCCCGGTTTAATCCACACCGGATTGGCAGACGCATTAGCGTTGGTGGACGCGAGCGGGCTTTGCGAACGTATGGGGAGCGTCGCATCATATGACGCCGTATCAGCAGCACTAAAAGAATGTTGTTCTGGGTCAGTGTCCCGGGAAACAGACATTTTCGACCTCTTTTGGAATGGTTCGTGGGGTGACGCTTATGATTGCACTATCGCGTCTATCCGTCCAATATATGGAAGTGTCTTTGGTGATATGTTTTAGGTATATCAACGATGGAACTGCGCCATATCCGCTACTTCCTTGCCGTCGCCCGCGAAGGCAACTTTACCCGTGCTGCGGCCCGCATCGGCATCGGGCAGCCACCGCTTAGTCAGCAAATCCGCGATCTGGAAAAGGAAATCGGCACGGCCCTTTTTCATCGTGTTCCCCATGGCGCCGAACTGACAGAGGCCGGAACGGCGTTTCTTGAAATCGTTGCACAGTTCCCCGATCTGGCAGAGCGCGCCATTCGTGCCGCCCAACGCGCCGGGCGCGGCGAAGTCGGATCGATCCGGGTTGGCTTCACGGCTTCCGCCGCCTTCAGCCCGTCTGTCCCGCGTGTGTTCCGTGACTTCCGGCGCAGCTATCCCGGCGTTGAAATGACACTTGAGGAAGCCAACTCTGCCCAGCTTGTCGCCGGCCTACGCGATGAACGCCTTGATGCAGTGTTTCTGCGGCAAGATACGATTGCGGGCGACGGCATTCGATTGCATGTAATTTCAAGCGAACCGATGGTGCTTGTGCTCCCCTCCGGTCACCCGGCTGCCCAACGTGAAAAGGTCGCCTTGTCTGAACTGCGTGACGAGGCCCTGATCCTGACCCCCCGTGCGGTCGGCCCCACCCATTATGACAAGGTCGTCACTGCCTGTCGGGACGCCGGGTTCGAACCGCAAATGGGTCAGATCGCGCCGCAGCTTGGGTCCGTGATCAATTTCGTTGCGGCCGAGCTTGGCTTTTCACTGGTGCCCAAACCAATGACGCAGCTCCAGGCAAAGGGTGTCGCCTATCGCGAGATCGAGGGTGAAGTGCCCATTGCGCAGCTTTCACTGGCCTATCGCAGCAATGATATCTCGATTGCTCTTCGCAATTTCGTCAGCCGTACGCTCGCCGCCCATCGGCAGCCAAGCATTGATGAATAGACGAATAGCTATGTTTTAATTCAGATACTGGCGATCTTCTTCCGAACAAAACCGACAAGTATGTCAGAAGAAGCACAAAGGGATTGCGCAGCGGTGTCAATCACCAGATCCACATCCGGCCAGGAGTGATATTCACGATCACAGACCTTTTGCCAGTCGGGAAGTTTCAGGTTTTCTATGTCACCCTTTCGGGTTTCAACCCGGTAACGATGCTCATCAACATCAGAACAAATCAGTTCAATCTGCACAAAAGGCTTGTCTGCGATTATCGCGGCTTCTCGCCACGCGGCGCGGGATAATTCGATCGGATTGACCGCATCGCCGATCACAAGGTGGCCAAGGCGCAAATTATCTGTCGCGATCCGGTTTGCAGCGACATACCCAACCGGGCCCATTTCATCGGATGGCACGACACCGCAATCAATAACAGCCTGCTCGATTGTATCAATTCGCAGATGGATCGCGCCAAGTTCCTGAGCCGCCAATCTGGCAATTGACGTTTTGCCGACACCGGGCAATCCACCAAGAATAATCAACATTTTCAACGTCCCTTGATTGTGCCTGTATATGAACATTCCAGTTAGGGACTGGCAAGATGGTTCATTCGCGCTAGATTAATGTCAACTGTGAAATCAGGCGCGCCGCTGAAATCTGTTTCTGTGATGCCCGCGCCAAACCGAAAGTCTGGCTATGCTAAGATATTCCCTTCTTGATCTTTGCCCGGTAAATGCGGGTGAACATCCCTCCGATGCGTTGCGCAATACGCTGGCACTCGCCCAACATGCCGAAAAGCTTAGCTATCATCGTTATTGGTTGGCCGAACATCACAACATGCCCGGCATTGCCAGTGCCGCGACGTCTGTTGTCATGGCCCATGTCGCGGCGGGCACCAAAACCATCCGCGTTGGGTCAGGTGGCGTGATGCTGCCCAACCATGCGCCATTGGTAATTGCCGAACAATTCGGCACCCTTGATGCACTTCATCCGGGCCGTATTGATCTGGGCATTGGCCGCGCACCGGGCACAGATCAACGCACTGCGGCCGCCCTTCGCCGTGACATGCATGGGTCCGAGGAACGCTTTATTCAGGACGTTCTGCAGGTGCAGGCATTCCTTGCCCCGCTTGAAGGCAATCCGCCGATCCGGGCCGTACCGGGCTATGGTTCGCAGGTCCCGATGTGGCTTTTGGGCAGCAGCCTGTTTTCAGCCGACCTTGCCGCGCGCCTTGGCCTGCCCTTTGCCTTTGCATCGCACTTTGCACCCGACATGCTGATGGATGCACTGACCCTTTATCGCAACCGGTTTGAGCCAAGCGAAGCCCTTGATAAGCCCTATGCGGTTGCCGCGATGGGCTTCTTTGCCGCCGATACCGACGAGGAAGGCGAATATCTGGCCACCTCAATGCAGCAGCAGTTCCTGAACCTGCGCCGTGGGACACCGGGCCAATTGCCAAAACCGGTCAAGGATATGAGCGAAATCTGGAACCGCGTTGAAAAGGCCGGTGTTGATCATGCCATGCGCTATGCCGCAATAGGCGGGCGCGATACGGTGCGCAAGAAACTGCGTGAATTCGCCTATATGACCAAGGCCGACGAAATCATGGTCACTGCCAACATCTATGATCAGACGGCACGCCTGAAATCCTTTGAAATCGCTGCCGAGCTGTTTGGTGAAATGAACGCACAGTCCGAGAACAAAGACTGCGCCTAAGACCAAGCACAACCTTGTTTTTTCAAATGCCGGGTTCCTCGTGAATCCGGCATTTTGCTTTCATCATACGAAATACCAGAACACACCACTTGCGCTTGCATCATTGGTCGGACAATATGCGCGTCCCGTTGAAGATTTCAACGATAGCCCCTTGTTTCAAAAGGTTGTGGTGCGCCCTTCATGACCAACTTCCTGCTGGCAGCCTTGCCAATTGCGACCATTCTGTTTCTGATGATCAAGGTCAACTGGGGCGCTGCGCGTGCTGGTGCGGCTGCCTGGTTTGTTACCGTCATCCTGGCAGTGTTCTTCTTTGGCGCGCCGACCGACATGCTGATCATCGCCCAGGCCAAGGGCGTGATGCTGGCCCTTTACATTCTGTATATCGTCTGGGCCGCACTGGTCTTGTATTTCGCAGCCGAGGAAGCCGGCGCCATCAAAACCATCGGGCGCGCCATCCGGTCGCTGACCGATGATCGCCCGCTACAGCTTCTGATACTGGGTTATGTCTTTGCAAGCTTCCTTCAGGGCGTTGCAGGTTTCGGCGTTCCGATTGCCGTTGTTGCACCACTTTTGCTGGGTATGGGTTTCTCGCCGGTGTTGGCGGTTGCCGCACCGATGATCGGGCATAGCTGGTCGGTTCTGTTTGGCAATATGGCAACCTCGTTCGAGGCATTGATTGGTGTTACCGGCATTCCGGGCACCGAACTAACCCATTATTCCGCGATCCTTCTCGGCCTGTCGGGCTTTATGTGTGGCGCTGCTGTTTTGTGGCTGGATGGTGGGTTCCGCACCATTCGCCGTCGTATTGTGCCGCTGGTCCTGATTTCCGGCGCCATGGGGGTCGTGCAATATTTCATGGCCAATTACGGCGTCTGGACGCTGGGTGGACTGACTGCCGGGATTGCCGGACTTGTTGCATCTATTATCGTGACCCGGTTCTGGAAACCCCATCCTGATGATGTGGCCGAACAGGTTGCCGATGATCATCATCACATGCCCCTGATCGAAGCCCTGACACCCTATCTGGTCTTCATCGTTCTGGTCACGATGGCAACCTTTGTGCCAGCAATCGAAATGCTTTTGGGTAAAATCCGCTTCACGCTGGATTTCCCAGAAACCGCGACCGCAACCGGCTGGGTGATCGAGGCCGAAAGTGCCAAGGCAATTGCCATCTTTGGCCATCCGGGCGCGCTGTTGCTTTATACAGCTGCCATCAGCTTTACCTTCTTCAAGCTTCGCGGTCATTACGACGGCGGGATCGGTAAACGCATCAGGCAACGCACGCTTAAAAGTGGCCTTCCGACCAGCATCGGCATGGTGCCAGTGATAGGCCTTGCCATCATCATGGACCATGCCGGCATGACCTATGCCCTTGCCGAGGGTGGGGCTGCGATTTTCTCTGGCGCCTTCGCCGTTGCTTATCCGGTGATTTCACCTGCCATCGGCGCGCTTGGTGCTTTTATGACCGGCAGCACGAACAACTCCAACGTTGTCTTTGGCATGTTCCAGCGCCACACGGCTGAGCTTTCCGGCCTGTCGACTGCGCTTGTTCTAGCCGCACAGGCAACAGGCGCATCGCTTGGCAGCATGCTCGCTCCCTCGAAAATCCTTGTGGGCTGTTCAACGGTTGGACTTTCCGGCAAGGAAGGACCAGTCTTGTCAGTGGTGCTTAAAACCGGCGTCATCCTGACGGCACTTTGCGGTTTCATGGCACTTGGCATCCTTCTGATCACGACGATGAACGGCGGCGCTTAACATGAAAAACAAACTGTTTAATCCGGTCTTTCTCGTTCTAGCCTCAATCATCTTGCCGATTGTGGCCTTTGAAGCACTGGTCACAGACAACATCGCCGCAAGCGACATCCTGTTTGCGCTGTTTTGTGCGATCATGGCGCTGATTGTCGTTAAAAAATAGAAGTCTCCATAAAACTCACGGGCGCAAAGACGCCAGCTTAACACCGAAGGCAATGAACACTGCCCCGGTCGTGGCCTTAAGCGCGCGCTGGAAACGGCCGCTGCCAGCCAAGCGTGTCAGCCGCGCCATCAACATGACCATCGCCCCAAACCAGACCGCGTTGATTGCGCCATGCAAACACACCAGCATAAATGCCGAGGTCACAGCCCCCTCTCCCACGGGAATGAATTGCGGAAACGCCGCCAAATAAAACATTGATGTCTTTGGGTTGAGTGCGTTGGTTATAAATCCTTCACCATAAGCATTTATCAGCGTGCGCCTGCGCTTTGCCGGTGAAACCTCGGCCACAGTTTTCACACCGCGCCAAGCATCCCGCAACGCCTTGAACCCGATCCAGCATAGATATGCCGCGCCAAGGAACTTCACGATCATGAAGGCCTGTGCTGACCGCACAAGGATCACGGAAATACCGAGGATCGATAACGTCCCGTGCAGGTAAAAGGCACTGACAAACCCGGCGACATTGGCGATACCCGCCATACGCCCGGATGTCGGGACGGTCTTCGCGACCAGAACGCCATTGGGGCCCGGCGACATGACAAGCAATGACGCAACCAGCGCAAAACTCAAAACCTGTGACCAGTCCATGGGGCAATCCTTTGCAAATGAACCAATGGTGCGCATTGCCTGATGACGTTTTGCACCGCGCCTTGACTATATCTCGCTATCCACAACCAACAAGCAAATCATTGTGACCATACATTTTCATTTTTCGGTTCAGCCAACCGACCAACCAACGGCAGAACAATGATAATTTTTGAAAAATTGATAAAGAATAGAAGTGGCCGCCAGGATCACGCGGCACTACGGTCGTTCCCATAAAAATCGACATGGCCAAAAGCCATGCAGATATGGGGCACGATACCCCCACGAGCAAAATCTTCTGATGTCTTGGCAATGTGTCAGCGCTCTGCTGACGCACTGTGAGCCCTGCTGACCAGGTTAACAATGCACGTCACCCGATCGATCCGTTCTGTAATTCTTTGCGCCCCCCTTTTGCTGGTTACAACTGTTGGTCACGCCGAGAGTATGACAAACGGTCCCAAATGGGGCCCACATCTTGATCTGGAAGGCAAAGCTGGAACCGATCGTAACCTTGGTGAAACAGATCTTTTCATTCCACTTTGGCAGGATCAGGACACACTGACATTCACCAGTCTGCGCGCGCGGATGGATGACAACAACAGTCACGAAGGCAATTTTGGGCTTGGCATTCGTCAGATGCTTGATAAAGGATGGAATATCGGTGGCTACGGTTATTTTGACCGCCGCCACAGCCCATATGGCAACAAATTCAACCAATTGACCTTTGGTGCCGAAGCACTGTCGCTCAATTGGGATTTTCGCACCAACGCCTATATGCCGTTTGGCACCACACAATATATGGAAGACAGCCTGAGCACTGTCGATGTCAGCGGTACCACATTGATGTACAGCCAAGGCGAAGAACCCGCCATGCGTGGTTTTGATGGGGAAATTGGTTGGCGCATTCCGTTGTTTGAAGCTGATTCCGGGCAACAGCTTCGCGCCTATGCCGGTGGATACCGCTTTACAGAATACAACGTCGATACCATTCAGGGACCGCACGGGCGCCTGGATCTGACCTTTGATGAAGTTCCGTTCTTGTGGAAAGGATCGCGCTTCTCGTTAGGGGCTGAAATCCAACATGATAGTCCACGCGGCACGCAGGGCTTTGCCAGCTTTCGCCTTCGCATCCCGTTGCAAGGCTTCGGCGATACTCCGAAACCCCGCCTCAGCGCGATGGAACGGCGCATGACCGATCCCATCATTCGCGACATTGATGTGGTCAGTCAGGCCGGACAGTTTTCAGAAGCAAGTGAAGTCACTCAGACAGCGGACGGCGAAACGATCACGCTTTTAAACAGCAATTCAACATCGGCGGGTGATTTTGCCACCGCGATTGCCAATGCAGGTGCCAATTCCACAGTCGTGCTAAGCGGGAACTACACAAATATCAACTCCACCACGACTCTTCAGGATGGGCAAACAATTGTCGGGGGTGGCACACTCGACATCAAGACCCCAACGGGACGATCGGTTACGGTCGCCATTCCAGATGCATCAATCTCTGGTGAAGGAGCTGTCCCTGGTGGTGGTGCCTCTCGTTTCTTTGATATGGCCGACAACAGCAGCCTGATTGGCATCACGGCAAATCTCACCAAAGCAGGAAGCACAGCCATCGCCGAAATCGTTGGAAAGCAAAATGTCACAATTCGGAACAGCAAATTGACAACGACAACGACGAGTGGCTCAACAACCGCATCGATCTTTGAGATCGAAGACAGCCACAATGTAACAATTGAAAACAACAATATTTCCGTTGTTGCCAACGGCAGCACCGCTCAATTGCTGTCGATTAGAGGCAGCAACAATTCAAACATCAGCATCGATGACAACACGGTTTCCATAACCGGCACAGCTGGTACCAAAAAATATATTGTGCTTGCCGGCAGTGTGGAGATCACCAATCTGTCGGGTACTGGGAATACATCCAACATCACAACATGTTCGACGGGTGCAAGTGGTTACACCATTACCGGAACGGTTACGACAAGCGGCACAACCTGCCCATGATCGGCGTTCACACACGTTTCTGACACCACCTTTTGCTTGAATGTTCCTCTTTTGTTCTTTAATGTTTACACATGAAGAACAACCTTGAACATGCGCACGATCACGCACCTAAAGCCATTTTTGATGATGGATGGTCAAACACGGAATGTGATCCGAATATCTTGCCCGCCCGCGGACAAAAGGGGCGTGGCGCCGTATCCAATATCGACGGGCGGTTTGAACGCCACGTCCATCAGGCGGTTGACGATGGATGGACATCGCACCTGTTTGAAGAACAGGAACCGCCACGCACCAAAACCACCCTTGGAATTGATGGCGCGCGCAGTGTGATTACCCGCAATCAAAGCCCGGATGTGCCATTTGATCGATCAATCAACCCCTATCGCGGGTGTGAGCATGGCTGCGTTTATTGCTTTGCGCGCCCGACCCATGCCTATCTCGGCCTGTCGCCAGGGCTTGATTTTGAAACCCGCCTCTTCTGGAAGCCAGAGGCCGCTCAGCTTCTGCGCAAGCAACTGTCGTCAAAGGTCTATCAACCCGCCCCGATCGTCATTGGCACCAGCACCGATCCCTATCAACCCGTCGACCGTGACAAGAAACTCACCCGATCCATCATCGAAGTTCTTGCCGATTGTCAGCACCCCTTTTCGCTGATCACCAAAAGCGCACTGGTCACCCGCGACATTGATTTGATCGCGCCAATGGCGGCCCAAAACCGGGCGTCGGTGGCCGTTTCGGTGACAAGCCTTGATCATCGCTTGTCGAACCTTCTCGAACCGCGCGCCTCTGCGCCGCACCGTCGGCTTGACGCCATTCGACAGCTTTCGGAGGCTGGCATTCCCGTGACGGTCCTGTGTGCGCCGATCATTCCCGGATTAAATGACACGGAGATTGAAAAGATCGTGTCAGCCTGCAAGGAAGCCGGGGCACAATCGGTCGGTCATATTGTCTTGCGCCTGCCACTTGAAATCGCCGATCTGTTCGAAGAATGGCTTGATACCCATCACCCGGACCGCAAGGCCAAGGTGATGTCGCTGATCCGTCAGATGCGCGATGGTCAAACCTATCAATCACAATTTGGCAGCCGCATGCGCGGCACCGGCCCGATTGCTGATCTGATCGCCAAACGCTTTGACGCCGCTCTCAAGAAACACGGCCTTGTTGGCCGATCTCTTGATCTGGATTGCAGTGGTTTCAAACGCCCCAGCGCGAACGGGCAAATGTCGCTGTTTTGACGACACAAACAGCGACATTACCCATATCCCATAACCGGCACGCTATCTGGCTCAGTCCGCACGCCGGATCAACATCGTGCTTTTGGCGCCAACGATCAGCCGAAGCACTTCACCATCATCGAAAGCGTAGCTCAGAATATGATGGTCAGGATCAGTGATCTGTTTGTCTTCAATTCTGACAGCGCCGCTCAAGACCAGGTTGCAGGCATCTGAACTGGTATCGGCAAAACCTGCCATCAGAATAAGTGGCACCACCCCGATCCCGTCTTTCAGGGCATTCGGCGTGAAATCCAGTGTCGGCATGCGATCAGAAATAGAGATATGGGTCATTTCCGGTTTCCTTATTGGTGGGGCCACCTCGGGCAAACCGGTTCATGGAAAAAACAAAGGCCGCCCTGGGGCAGCCGGTCTTGGTTTATTTTACAAACACATCAACAGGCGCCGCGCTATGTGCACGACGTAAAATAGGCGTTGAAATGTACAATCATGTTTTCCATGGCTTTATGCATATGGTGCTTTTTTTGATCGGTCAAGCCCCTTGTTGAACACACGTTCCCGCCAAAGCAAAACACCCGCCAGCATGACTGACGGGTGTACTGAAATCGTGATGCATTGCTGTCTTAGCTGACAACGCGATAGCGCGCATGCCCCGCCGGTTCAGCAATGATCGCCGGATCGATCAGGGTGTTCATGGCTTCTTGTGCCTCGCTGGCAGCGACACCTTCGCGGTCCTTGGCGGTTACATTGCCACCTTCGGACAGCGCCCTGGCGCGTGCGCTTTCAAAGAAGCGCAACCCGCGTTTTTCCATAACATAAAGAGTTTCACCGCCCCACTGCCCGGTCCAGACAAGGCCAGAAAGACCTTCCATTTCGCGTTCAATCCGGATTGGGGAAATCGGCATCCCAAGGCAAGTGGTCAAAAGGAAGGAAAGCTCGGCGGCAGTCACACCGTCTTCACAGCATTCCTCGGCCAGAACCGACATCACCGCCATGGTGACAACCCGAAGCGATACCTTTTCGGCGTCAAGTCCCGGAAAACGGTTTTGCTGAAGCTCAACAATATCGTTGGCAATACGATCAACGTCGCCGCGAATAACATAACGCCCGCGCCATACACGACAGCTGCTTCTGACTTCCCACTCGCTCATGATTTTGGTCCCACCCGTTTTTGTCTGTCCCTGCAAAAAAGATACAACAATCATACATTTCGTCAATATCTTTTTCGACTTATTGTATTATTTCATACACTCATCACGAAACCAACCGAAGCCCTCGGTTGCGACGGTATATCCGTCTTCACCATCGACCTCTTCAAGGTAGCCTCTTGCCACCGCAGCATGAAAATCACGGCTGAAGTTTCTTGGCATTCGCAAATGGTCCTGACGGCGCAAAAGGCGCCGCACATCCCCGCGAGTTACAAAACTTCTGCCATCGCGATATTGAAGCCATATTGCTGCCAGTAAGATTATCTCGGCAAAACCGCGTGGTTGCAGCCGTCCAATCAGATCCGCAAAATTGCCGACAAATCCCGTAATGAACATGCCGGGATCTACTGCGTTCGAAAATCCGGTGCTGACTGCATATCCAGATGAATGATGCGCCTCGCCCGCCATCGACGCGCCATTACCTGCCGCCACGCTACGATCAGACGTCGCCTGTGCCGCCCCCTCATTTCCAGACACATCAATGCCGCTGGCATAAGACGCGCGATCGCCAGCAACAACACGCGCCGCCCCCTGCACAGCACCAACCGCCATACTGGGCACCGACTGCGCCTGCCCGAACAGTGCCGCCATCACCACCGGCAAACGCGCAGGTGGAATCGCACATTCGAGATCGACTGGCCCGAAGTCCCCTTCGCCGGAAAGCTTGACATGAATTATGGCTGGCACGGCAATATCACTCCTGAATTACTCAGCAGCGATACCATACATTTCGTACATTTCTCAACGTAAATATTAATTTTATGTACACATAAATACATATTACCTGACAAATCGGCGGCAACTTTGACCTCGACAATTGCCGGTCCATCACCGCACCATAATCAAAACAGTCAAAGCATTCGCGACAAACGGATGCGTCCGACAACACAGACAGGACAGCAAGATCAGAAACGCCACCAACGGGAGACCAGAAAACATGACACGCCTAATGTTTCGCGAAGACGCCTATACAAAGAATTGCCCTGCTACGGTTACCAGCATTTCGGATCGCGGCATCGAACTTGATCAAACGGTATTTTATGCGACCGCCGGTGGTCAGTCTGGCGATACCGGCACGCTGATACTCGGCGATGGCACGGCTCTTCCCGTGGTTACCACGGTCAAGGATCGCGAAACCGGGCGTATCTTGCACATCATTGCCGATGACCACCCCCTGCCCGCGGTTGGCGATACGATCACAGCCGAACTTGATTGGGACAACCGCCACAAGCTGATGCGCTTTCACACCTGCCTGCATCTTCTGTGTGCCGTCATCGAAGGCGATGTTACGGGTGGCAACATCGCCGCCCACAAGGCGCGGCTTGACTTCAATCTGCCGGACGCCACGCTCGATAAAGATGAAATCAGTGAAAAGCTCAATGAACTGATCGCACGCGATGCCGATGTCTATGACGGGGAAATCTCCGTCGCCGAGCTTAAGGCCAACCCGGAACTGGTGCGCACCATGTCGGTACAACCGCCAATGGATGGCCATTCGATCAGAACCGTCACCATCGAAGGTATTGATTTCCAGCCCTGTGGCGGCACCCATGTGCGCAAAACCGGCGAGATCGGCAAGGTCATGGTTTCCAAGATAGAAAAGAAAGGCCGCCAGAACCGCCGGATCAATATCGTGTTTGACGATTAACGCTCGAGCCCATGCACACGCCAACCCTGAACCTAAAAAACCGGTTTGACTGCCAGTTGCCAGCAAGCGGCAGGACCGTTACAAATTTAAATAGATTCAGGACCAAATTTAAAACAATCCCGGAACCAACCGGAAATCCACCACCGTCAATCGGAGCTTGTCCATGACCAACCCACTTTCCGACGCCCTTGTGTCCACCCAATGGCTTGCGGATCACCTTGATGCACCGGACGTGCGCGTCGTCGATGCCAGCTGGTACATGCCAGCCGAAAACAAGAATGCCCGCGACTTCTATGATGCCGAACACATTCCGGGCGCGGTTTTCTTTGATATCGATGATATTGCCGCCGATGATAGCGCCCCGCTGCCGCACATGATGCCCGATGCGATCAAGTTTTCCGCCAAGGTCCGCAAACTTGGCCTCGGCGATGGTGTCCGTGTGGTTGTCTATAGCCAAAAGGGTTCCGCCCTTGCCGCCTGTCGTGCATGGTGGATGCTGCGTCATTTTGGCCATCATGATGTCGTCGTGCTTGATGGCGGCCTGCCAAAATGGATCGCCGAGGGACGTGAGGTGACCGATGCACCGACCCCGCCGCGCGAACGCCACTTTACCGCACGCGCCAACAGCTTTTTGCTGCGTGAATATGATCAGGTTCTCTCGAACGTCAAAACCAAACGCGAACAGCTGGTGGATGCCCGCGCAGGCGAACGGTTCCGTGGTGAGGTTGATGATCCTTGGGGCAAATCGGGTCACGTGCCGGGCTCTTATAATCTGCCCTTTACCGAACTTCTGAATGCGGATGGCACCTTTAAGTCAGCGGATGAAATCAAGGCTGCGTTCGACGCAGCAGGTGTCGACCTTAACAAACCGATTGTTACAAGTTGTGGTTCCGGCGTCACCGCCTGTGTTCTTGCCATGGGGGCCTATATTTCCGGCCATAAACAAGTCGCTGTCTATGACGGATCCTGGGCGGAATGGGCCACCACGGAAGACAGCCCGGTTGATACCGGCCCGGCCTGAACATCGGGCCCCGTCCGTATCACACATTTAAAATGAGAAACCCGATGCCCGCCCCATCCCCGTTCGGTCCGGATATGACCAACCATACTGCCGATGGTGCGGGCATCAGGCTTGAACAGCTTAAAGCCCCTACTAACGACGACATTGCCGCCATCACCCGCCTTTGGATTGCGACCGGCCTGATCCCGGCAATCCGTGATACACGGCAGGATCTCGAAAACTGTATTGCGGCTGATAATGGCAGCCTGATAGTCGCCCGGATGCCTGACAATCAGGAAATCTTTGCCACCATGATGACCGGCCATGACGGCGTCCACGGCTGGATTCATTATCTGGCGATTGCCGAACATGCCCAAGGCGGTGGGATTGGCCGCGAACTGGTCAGTTTGGCCGAGGATATCCTGCGTATTTCGGGCTTAAGTGAAATCCGGATCACGATTGAAAATGCCGCAGCGGGTGATTTTTACGCCAAACTCGGCTATGACTTTATAGAAAGCGTCACCGATCAGGATCGACGTGATCCGCACCAAAACAAAATAATGCGCAAGAGTTTAGTCCAATGAGCCCATCCAATCCGCGCAAGCTGGAAGTCGTCGTCAGCTTCCTTGAAATGCAAAGCCCGCCTGATCGCGCCCCGGCCATCATTCCGCCGGGAAAGGTCGCGATCATCCGGGCCGAAAACCCGACCCTGTCATTTTATCGCTACCTTTATAACACGGTTGGCGAACCATGGTTATGGTGGCAACGCCGCCTGATGAGCGACGAAGAACTCTCTGCGATCCTCGCCAAGCCGGAAACACATGTTTATGTTCTTTATGTTGCTGGTGTGCCTGCGGGCTTTGCCGAGCTTGATCTGATGGACTTTGAATCTGACAATGTCATTGATCTGCACTATATGGGCCTGATGCCGGAATTCATCGGCAAGGGCTTTGGCAAATACCTGCTGGATTGGGCAATTGATACCGCCTGGAGCTTCAAGCCCACCCGTATCACGGTCAATACCTGCACGCTTGATCATCCAAGTGCACTTGGGGCTTACCAAAAGGCAGGATTTGCTATATATGATCGCCGAACCGATATTGTTGATGATCCGCGCGACACAGGACTGATCCCGCATATCGATCACCATGTCGATCATGATGGTCACCCGGGCGGCGATACACCTGATCGCGAAAGTGATCCGGAAAATGCAAATAATGCAGATTCCGACACTTTGATCGTTGACTTTCCCGACCGCGCACGGTAACAAGCGCGCCTGAGTTTACCCAAGCCAGAGGATGATGACCCATGGCAGTGCCAAAGAAAAAAGTGACCAAGTCCCGTCAGGGCATGCGTCGCTCGCATGACAAGCTCGCCAAGGGCTCGTAC
>Ga0207828_100378_pt1 | contig 17166 bp, 12 predicted proteins | sample TtaePargueraPR_11_FD_187276 | JGI IMG/M metagenome (GOLD analysis project Ga0207828, IMG submission 187276) | Aerobic enrichment media microbial communities from Bioluminiscent Bay, La Parguera, Puerto Rico - Tt and P2 (3) (SPAdes) | ecosystem: Environmental > Aquatic > Marine > Unclassified ...
CCGAGACTGTCAAAAAGGTCCACGGGCGAGTTGTTTCCGCACAGAGTCAAAGATCCATTTGTTCCCGCATTTGGAGGAGGCAAGATTGTTACGGTCACCGTCGCAGATGCTGGAGAACATCCAACATTGGAATCTACAGTATATGTAAAAGAATAAGGGCTTTCGGCTACGGTCATACCTGCGGTATTTACTGTTCCTATACTTCCGTTGGAAGTAGGAAATGGCCCAGTCCATATTCCTCCAGCCATAGGAGAACCGTTTAAAGCGTCAAAAAGATTTACAGTCGGTGTAGTGGGAATATCTGTTTCACATATGTCGATATTTCCGTTTGTTCCTGGATTATTTGGTGCAACAAAAACTACAACAACTTCAAATCTTTCTACACTTTCACAAGGAGGATCGACAGTGGTTGCAAAATAACTTGCACCATTCACCAGTGGCGTAGAAGGATCCAATGGTAATGCTGATGAAATTGTTGAATACCAATTGTTGTTTCCACTTGCAACAAGGTCTGCCACTGTTGGGCCTGGTTGTTGGTCAGAACAAAATTCCTGGATGGCATCTCCAGTGGGTACAGGAACCACTCCAACATTTACAAAAACTGACAATCTTGAGGTTCTGCAGCCAGTGACAGGATTTGATTGATCAGCATAATAGATGGTGTTATCCGTCAAAATTGTTGATGGAGCCAATGCGGTTCCTCCACTTGATACACTATACCATCTGACATCATTACCAGTTGCAACCAAATCCGAAATGGTAGCATCCAATGGATCATCTACACAGACACCCTGAAAGTTGAGGCCAGTAGGCACACCATAAATTACAACATCAACTCGCTGTCTTGTTCCGCAGGTTCCAGAATTGTCATCTGCATAATAATCTTCGCCGTTTATCAATCCTGTTGAAGGTGATAATGGAGTTGTCGAAGAGGCAGTTGCATACCATCTGATTCCGTTTCCATTATCTGTGGCGACTAAATTAGATATAGTAGGAGCTTGTATATCACAAAAGGATTGAGTGGGATTAGTTACAGTTGGGCATTGTGAAAAACCCCTTACAAGGCCTATTGTCAACATGACAAAGGTAAGCATCAGTGTTTTAAGACTATAAAGACACGTTAGTTTTATCATAAGTAGGCGTTGTTGGTCTATTACCCGATGAACTGCACAAAAAAGCGGTTGTACAAATTTAGCAGAATAAACGAAATGCCATTATATTTATTTAACTTCTTTTAAAGTAGCGTCAGTATTATATTGAAAAATATAGATACCAACATTGTTATAGCTGCCTAAATTACTAGTTTTGTAATTGATTTTCAATGTTGTATATTCAGTAATTTCATTTTTAGCAGAAGATTCAAAGCTTTTGGCTTGTGAAGACCTTAACAAAGTGTCAAAAGTTAAATCAAAACCAAATTTCACATTTAAAGTTGGTTCAACGCTAAAAGTTCTTTTGTAAGCATCAACAAAACTGTACGTTAATGACGATTGCTTTAATGGAGTTAATGATGGGTACAACATTTGTAATATTACAAAGCGTTTGTTTGAAACCTCATCTGTATTGGGTATTAATGATTTATCCAATAGAGCTAAATGTATTGCATATTCTGAAAGCTGTCCAAGAAGTAGATTAGTAGTACTTAAAAAAACACTGTTTTTATCACTTTCCAAGATAACATAGTTAACTTTATTTTTATCAAAAAGTGATTCTAATTCTTCAGAATCAAAAACTCCTTTTTTATTGACCTCAACAAATCTAACCGAAGGCAAGTAATTTGAGATAAACTCTTTGCTTTCCTTTCTTGCAACATCACAAACCACGATTATATTTCCTCCAAGAGAGTTCATGTAGTCTAACATGACACCTCGAATGGAGTTTTGACTGGGAATACCAATATAAACATTGTTCAATCCTTGCTCTGTTACTAACCCTTCTCCTGATATCACAGGAATATTATTGGCATTAACAATAGTTGCAACTTCTTGCACATCACTACCGTAAAAAGGAAGGATAGCCGCATCATAAGTTGCGAGATTATTTTCCTTTGCCACACTAGATACTTTGGTGTTCCTTTGGGAACTCTCGGTTTCAATCACTTTTAAATTGAAGTCTAGGCCTAATGATTTTGCAGAATCGATTGCAATTTTTGCACCTCGATAAAATTCCAGATGTTGTTTGGTGAAATCATTGTTAACATCGTCAAAAGAGATATTCAGCTTGTAATTACTGTCAAAATGTTCTTCTGAAAAAGGCAGAAATAGTGCTACTTGATTTTTCTTTGTAACCTGAATAGATTTACTCAAATCTGTATATTTTTGAGTGAAAGTTTTAGTTGTAGGAACAGCATCAACTTTTTCAGTAGTCGTGTTGGAATCGTTGGACGGCATTTGAACAATCATCCCAATTTTAACACCATTTTCTACTTCTGGATTCAATGCTACAAAATCAGAAATGGTCATTCCAGCTTTCTTTGATAAGCCGTACAAGGTCTCTTTTGGTTGCACTTCATAGTCTATAAATGACGTTGGTGCTGTCGTTTCATTCGACGGATTTAGATTTTCTTCTGGTCGTGATTCTGTAACTTCAATTGTTTGTTCGGTAGGAAGTTCTTCTTGGTTTTTTTCTTCAACCGAGTTATCTACAACAGTTTCGTTGGTTTTTTCTGTAGGTACTGTTTCCTCTGGAATGGTATTGGCTACAACTTCATTCGTTTCACCTGGAATCACTATGGTGTGACCAGCCATCAACATTCTTACAATATGAGGATTGGCTCTTTCGAGTTCTTCAATCGTCACACCATACTTTTTCGAGAGTCCAAATTTTGTATCACCACGCTGTACAACGTAGGTTGCACTGTCACCACTATTGGAATTGTATGGGAATGGAATTTTTAATACCTGACCAATTTGCAAAATACCGTTCAAAATATCAGAATTTGCATTCACCAATTGCTCAACTGTCAAACCGTTTTCTCTTGAAATTCCCCAAAGTGTTTGTCCTTTAAGAACTAAATGGGTTTTTTTGATATCAATTGCAACGTTTGAAGTCTTTTCATTGCTCTGAATCTTCAAAATGTGACCTGCTTGCAAGCCGTTAATGGTGTGTGGATTTTGTCGCTCAAACTCTTCAATGGAAATGCTAAATCTTCTAGCCAAACTATATTTTGTATCACCTGATACCACAGCATATGTTATGATGTTTGAAGAAGAACTGATTGTATTTGAGGCAGATTGCTGCGCTGGTAAGTTGTCTTTTACAGGAATGGATAATTCTTCACCGATTTTGATAACATCAACAGCCGAAGGATTCAAGGCATAAATATCTTCTGGCGAGACATTGTATCTTCTTGACAATTGAAAAACAGTTTCTCCTTTTGATACTGTATGTTTAATGATTTTGTCTTGCGCATTTCCCACGAAAACACACATCAAAAACATTGATAAACACAAAAAAACGTTCCTCATAGTCGTTTAATACTCTTGGTCAATAGGCTTTTGGGAGTTGTTGGCAGGATAAAATTAGAAAAAAAAGGTACAGAAATGCGCCAAGCGCAGGTTGTTATCAAGATGTTATTAACAAATTGTTAAGTTGGCGCCCTAAAATTGAAGATTCGACATTTTAAAAGCCTTAAAATGATCAAAGTTGACTTTTTAATTCGTCAAAACTGTTTACGTTGTTGAGATATTTCATATCTATCTCGTATAAATCTGCGAATGTTGTAAAAGTTGTTCCGTCTGATCTTTGACGAACAGAACCTTTGGGAAAAAGCGAGCGTTTATTCGAGAATGTTGCTTTATCAATCCAGCCGCAAACCGTCACTTCTTTTTTCAATTTATGATAACTGCAAAATATGTAAATGTCCGTTTCAAAATAATCCTGAAGTTTAAGGAAATTGTTGGTAAAATTCGGTTTTACATCAGTGGTTCGCCCCATGGTTTTGACATCAATTTTTTTTGAATTGATTATCAAATCGATGCCATTGTCAAAACCACCATTGCCATCCACAGTTTCAAAACCAAAAGCATTCATCACTACTGATTGCCCAATAATGCCAGTGAGTTGTTGCTCTTTTGAGCCATTAGCAGTGTAGCGATTGCCAAAATTATGATTGTTTGCCACTTTAAGGCAATGCTCATATAATTCATCACTGACTTTGATGGTGAACATGTTTCAAAAAAATAGATACCTAAAGTAGAAATTTTTTAATCACAATGATGACATTTTTTTATGATGGCGATGAGTATATAATAAATCCAAAACTATTAATCTAAGGGAAATCATTAATCAGGATTTATTCAAAATTAAGAGCTGTCGTTAAGATGGCTCTTTTTTATGGTTATATTTATTGCGGATAACCATTAGAACAATTACTAACACCACTGAACCTAGAATCCAAAAAATAAGATTTGTGGTAGTCTGAATTTCAATAGGAGCGGTGTCGCCAATTAATACCAATCCTGCCCAATATTGAGGATGTGCTGTTCTGCCTTGGGCTGTTTCCAAATAGTCCAGTTTGGCTTGTTGCAAAGCTTTGTCTTTTGACCATCCATCTTTAATATAGCTATAAAAAGATTCAATGATGGTAGCACTTGATTGCTCATCTATTTTCCAAAGACTTGTAAGAATGCTTTCGCTTCCTGCATAATTGAATGCGTGTGCCAAAGAAATCATTCCTTCACCAGCTTGATAGGTTGGCTTTCCGGTTTCGCAAGCTGTTAAAATGGCCAAATTAGATGATAAGTTGGTGTTATAAATTTCGTATGTGTAGAGATAACTATCATCTGTAGTAGTTGAATCTAGAGACTTTGCAAAAACCAAACGCGATAATTCAGGCGAAATATTATTAGATTCTGCATGCGTGCCGATGTGGATGATCTTGTGTTCCTTGGCGTTATTCTTAAAAATATGTTCGGTCGAATTTTCATTTAAAAAAGACGTTCCCTTGAACAAACGCGTAGAATAATTGGCCAACCTTTTCGTGAATGGCTGCGGAAGTAATGTCAGATAGGTTTTGTCTAGATTTATAGAATCTTGAATGGCAATTTGATAATCACGCTTCATTTTATCATTAAATTCTGGTACAAAAGCTATAAAATTATCCTTGTATCCAATTGTTTTGCTGCCCTTATCAATCAAGAAAAGGCTATAATTGTAGGAAATAATATATTTTGAAAGCAAACTGTTCGAAGCCAATTCTTTATAATTTTTAGTGGGTTTTGCAGTGAGCATTTCAAAATTGAGGTTGAACAAATCTCTATCAGGAATTATGACGATATGTTTCGTTTTGATAGCATTTTCAAATGGCTTCCAAAGGTCAGTGTAGAGTTCATTTAAAAGTGACAGATTATTTTCGAACAAGGCATTGTTACTATGCAATTGTTCAATTTTACTGCTTATGCCTGATGGATTGAGTTTGTAGAGTTCAGTATTTTTTTTGGAAATTAAAATCGCATACAAATCTTTATCAGAATAAATATATCGAACCACAGTAGTGTTATCAGGCAATTTCTGTTCAATATCATTCAATGATTTAGAAATCGAGGCAAAGCGAAGTTTATAATATTTTGGATAGTTTTTTTTGAGCATCTCTAAATAATCATTCCAATCAGAATTTGCTTTTATAAATGCTTCAATATTGTTGCTCTCGTTAAGCGCAACCTGAATGTTTTTTTTAATGTTTTTTTCTTGGCTTAAAATTTCGTTTGGCACATCATTATAAGACATAGAAGTTTTAGAGTTAAGGCGCGAACGAATACGATTGTATAAAATAGACTCGTGCAGACTTGTAATCTCATTGAGATAGTTTTTGTCTTTGGTTTTAAAGTATAATTCTATTGCTATTTGTTTTGCAAACTCAAAAATTACCGAGTGGTTTTCTATCAGAATTGAAACATTGCTTTCATCTCCTACCAGCGTTTTCTTCTTCTCAACCATTGCGATGGCATCTTTTAAATTCTCAAATTTGTTTTTTAAGAATGAAGTTGAAGAGGTGTTTTCTGAATTCAATTTATAAGATGATTGCGCCTCGAGCAATATATTTTGAGGCTTGTAAAATATCACCTTTGTTGAGTCTAGAGGATTATTTTGAGTAGGTAGTGTTTTTTTGAGCAATTCATCCGTTAGCTGTGCTTTTTCTAAAGCAGAAGCATAATCACCAAGGTCGTAATAGAGATTTCCAAGATTGATGGCTTGTTGAATTTCGAAAGTAGTAGTCGATCCTTGATTGCTTCTTACATAATTATATGCTTTTTGAGCCATAGATAAGGCTTTCTCACGTTCTCCATTTCTAGAATAAAACCGACTGGCATTGACCACAAAATCTAAATAGGTCTCGTCATAAGATCCTTGTAAGGCTGATTGGTACAATTGCTCTGATATGTTATATTCTTCTTTTGCAGAATCGATCTGACCCAACTCATCATTTAGGGTTGCTTTATAATAGTGGGCATCAGCTTCCCAATAAGAATTTCCTCCGTTGGTTCGTTTGATTTGTGCAATACCATCATCTAGATATTTTTTGGCTTTTTTGTAATCTTTTAGAGCTAAATATATCTGCCCTAAAAGAATTTTCGCTTTAAAGATTTCTGGATTTTCAGAGCCAAAATTCTTTTTCTTTTCCTTATGGGAGTATTCAATCAATTCTTTTGCTCTATCAAAATCGCCAATGGCTTTGTAAATTCCTGCTAAATTTTCAATGGACATATAGTAAAACTCTTTGGCAGTTTCTTTTTTGGTGTCGGCTACATCCGATTTTAAAAACTGATTGAGGTATGTTATTGTTTTCCTCATGGCTTCCAATGCTTCGTCCAAACTGCCTTGTGTAGAGTAAATTGCTGCAATATTGTTGTTAATGGTTGCTGGCCTGTAAAAAGAATTCATAGGATCAGGCTCTAACTCTTTTAATGTTTTTTCAGCTTTTTCAAAGTAATAAAGCGAGCTGTCGATTTTGGAGAGATACCACATAGAACCGCCTAACGAATTATAGACTACATATAATCTTGTTTTGTCTGTTTTAGGATAAGATTCATAATATCCCAAAGCTTTTCTATGATGGGCTACACCTGTCGCCAAATCTCCTTTTCGAGCACTCAAGGTTCCTAAATTATTTTCAATCAACCCAAAATCTTCAGGTGTGGCATCTTTCCATTTTGAAGTCAGTTTTAGCGCTTCGAGATTAGCATCATAAGCTTTTTGTGAATCGCCAAGAAGTTCATAAAACGTCGATAATTCCAATTGGGCTTGTCGCCAAACCTTTAATGAATCTGTTGAAGAAGTAATGGTTTTTATGAATTGAGTTACTTCAGAAGTTGCTTTGGATGGATTCTGAAGCTGAAGCTGAATTTTTCCTGTGTAATAAATGTAATCCGTCAATAAAAAATAGGAATTTTTATCTTCGAGTTCTGAAATGCTTTTTTTTAAGACTTTATTTGCTTCAACGAAATTCTTATCAGAAAGAAGCTTGTCTAAATGTTTTAGATTTTCAGTGTGAGAAGTTTGGGCATACATTTGAAATCCCAAGCCAAAGCATAAATAAATACCTAAAAGTCTAAAGATGGACATTGTTATTTTAATTTCTTAAGCAATTCCTTACTGTCATCAGACGAGCTCATCTCTAGATGCTCGATGGCTTTTTCTTTATTTTCAGTTTTTAGATAGGCCAATCCTAAATAATAATTGGCATCATTCATAAACACACTGTTAGAAGATTGAGTGGTTTTTTCAAGATATTTAATTGCCGAAGCTTCCTCTTTCTTTGCTAAATATGCCACTCCCAAAAAATAACTGATGGTATCATTCTCTGGCTGTTTAAGTTCGAGTTTCTCCCATTTTTCGATTGCTTTTTGATAATCACCTTCTTTATAATTAACCATTGCATCAAAAAAATCGAAATTATCAGAACTGCTCATCGTGGTAGGAAGTCCAGGGTCTGGTGTAAAATGATTGTTGAACAAACGTTCATTTGAAGTGCCGCTCAAAAGCCAAAAGCAACCCAAGCCGATAACTACAACAGCTGCGGTTGCATATTTCCAAAAATCCAATCGTCTTACTTTACTAGAAGTTTCAATGGTTTGTTCCTGTAGAGGAATTTCTTTGTGGAACTCATCTAATTTCTCTTTAAGTGATTGAGATTCTATACCAAAAAGCAATGTTTTGATGTCTTCCACTTGAGATTTAAAGACATTATCTTGCTCTAGTTTGTTTTCAAACTTTTCAAGTTCATCTTTTGACATCGAACCATTATAATAACGCTCAATGGTTTCCAAAAGTTCTTGCGATATGTTGCTATTATCTTTCAATTTTTTAAGGTTTAGAGGCTAAAACCATCTCACGCAGTTTTTCCATACATCTGTATTTTTTATTACGCGCTGTGGTTTCTTCAATATTTAATTTTTCTGCGATGTCTCGCAACGATTTTTTTTCAAAATAAAATGTGGTCAATAATTCTTTACAAGGACTTCCTAATACTTTGAAAGCCTCCATGGCTTGCTTCAGTTTCTGTTTGTAAATCTCTTGTTCTTCCTCATTTTCTTCATCATCGATTTTATCTTCAAATGTCATCGTTGGATTCATCAAATTTGTTTTTTTAAATTGAGATGAACGTAACACATCAAACCATTTGTTTTTTGCAATTTGATATAAATAGCCTTGTAAGGCTGTTTCATTTTGTGGTACGAACGTATCATTTTTGATATTGTTCCAAACGCTTAAAAAGGCTTCTTGATAAATGTCTTTTGCATGTTCCTTGGTACCACTGTTTTTGAGCACCAAAGCTTCTATTTTATAATAATTGTTAGTGTAAAGTGACTTTAATGCTTCAGAATCGTTGGATTTGATGGCATCAACAAGTTGGGTCTGTGAGTCAATTGTATGGTGTTGTCTCATGAATTTAAGGGAAAACATGAGAAATATACAATTAATTCAAGTCACATCAAATAACAGTTCTATCAAAAGACTATTTGTACGATTAACAACTTTAATAAGAGTTTAGATTTCACTTTAATAATGTTTAAAGGATTAATACCTTGTTTATTGGTACATCTCCCAAACTTTAAAATGTCATCATTTTTTGAAAAATTATTTTTTTGAAGTAGCGTATTTTTTCTCTAGTTGAAGTAACATTTCGCTAGACATTTTTTCCAAATCAAATTGATGGTTCCAGCCCCAATCTTTTCTTGCATAGCTATCATCGATAGATTTTGGCCAACTGTCCGCTATTTGCTGTCTGAAATCTGGATTGTAAGTAATGATGAAATCTTTGATGTGTTTCTGAATTTCCTTGGCAATATCTTTTGGAGTAAAACTCATGGCCGCAAGATTATAAGAAGAACGAATGGAAAGACTATTTGCTGGTGCTTCCATCAATTTAATGGTGGCATCAATGGCATCGTCCATAAACATCATCGGTAACTCTGTGTTTTCAGATAAAAAACTTTCATATTTACCATCCGTAATAGCTTTGTGATAAATTTCTACCGCATAATCTGTCGTGCCACCTCCAGGCATGGTTTTCCAACTGATGATTCCTGGATAACGAATGCTTCTCACATCTACACCATATTTGTCATGATAGTATTCGCACCAGCGTTCACCAACCTGCTTGGTAATGCCATAAACAGTGGTTGGTTCCATCACAGTATGTTGAGGTGTGTCGGTTTTTGGTGTTGTGGGTCCAAAAACAGCAATACTCGATGGCCAAAACACTTTAGAAATGTACTTCGCCTTTGCAAGATTGAGCACATGAAACAAAGAATTCATATTTAAATCCCAGGCTTTCATAGGATATTTTTCACCTGTTGCGCTCAACATGGCCGCCATCAAATAGACAGTGTCGATTTTATGTTTCTCTACGCAAATTAATATTGAAGAATAATCCTGTGCATCTACAATTTCAAAAATACCCGAATTCACCACTTCAAGGTTGTTGTAGCTAATGTCGCTGGCAATGACGTTCTCGCTGCCATGAATTTCCCTTAATTTATATGTGAGTTCGGATCCTATTTGGCCACAAGCGCCAATGATTAATATTCTTGAAGACATTATATGATGACCTTTTTTTGTTTTAACAAAAGTAATAAGAATAAAGGCGAGAGAAAATCCTTGGCTTCAAAAATTAACGATTTTTAAGATGCAAATTTTAGGAGCATTGCTATTGTGAATATCGATTGCTTGAAACTTTGGTTATCTTTACAGCTCATTTCAGTAGTGAATTTTAAGGGAAAGATATGATGAAATCATTTCTATACATCATTGGTTTTTTGATGATTTTTGGTTGTAAATCCAAAGAGGAGCAAGCCGTTGTTGAAGTAGACCAACAAGATAAAGACAGTCAACAAGTCACTGCAAAAGACATCGAAAATTTAAAATACACGGATTATGTGTTAAGCCCAGAATCTAGAGAGGCTGTTGTCAATTGGCAACGTTTTCAAGAGTTATTGGCGCAAATAGAGTTTCTGAAAAAGGCAGACTTTTCTTTTTTTAATGGAAAAAATGAGTTGCTTGTTAATTTCCTCACCGATTTAAGAAAAGACATTCCCCAACATGTTTCCGGACCTGCCATTAACGAACGATTGATAGCCCTGGAAACCAAAATACTTAAACTCCACAGCACTTTTAAGTTGCCCAATGCCAAAAAGGAGGAGATTTTACAAAACATAAAGGAAGTATTGGTGGCCAATTCAAACTTACATCTTCAAATAAATAAAAAGTTTGAGTTTGAATCTCAAGTTATTGAAGACCCATCTGTTGAGGATTAGATTACAGATTTCTTAATCTTTTGTTAAGATGTAACAATCCTAATATTCAAGCTTCTAATAATTAACTAATTTTATGCAATTCTCCTTATTTATTGACTTTGATATAGGAGATGACCAACATAATTAAAAACTTAAATTATGAACAAAACCAATTTTAAGCAGTTTTTGGCTGCTTCAGGAATGGCTTTTTTTGCTTTGGTAGCATGTAAGGACGATTCCAAAAAAAATGACACAGCAATGACAGAAGAAAAAATCCCTGGCATTGTTTTAGAAAACATGGACACTTTGGTGAGTCCTAAAGTTGATTTTTACAATTACGTTAATGGTAATTGGAACAGAACCACTACTATTCCAGATGATGAATCTGTTTGGGGTGGTTTTAGTGTTTTGAGAAAATCAACTCGTAAAGATGTGTTAGACATCATCAACACATCTCGAGAACTTAACACTTATGCGGAAGGCACTGACCAGAAAAAAGCACTTCTTATTTATGAAACCGAGTTAGATACCGTAGCTCGTAACGAAGCTGGTATTAAACCTTTGCAACCTTATCTGGATAAGATCAATGGTATCAAATCTATTGAAGATTTGCAAACGGTTACATCACAAAACGTAGCTATTTCTCAACCGTTTATGGGATTGGCAGCATTTGCTGATTTGAATGACAGTAGCATGAATGCTGCTTATATTACTCCAGGTGGTCTTGGCTTGCCAGAAAGAGATTATTATTTGGAGCAAGATGAAAAGTCAAAAGAAATTCGTCAGCAATACGTAGACCATATGGTCAGGATGTTTAAGTTCATTGGTATTGATGAGGCTAAAGGACGTAAAGATGCTGAAACTATCTTGGCTATCGAAACTAAATTAGCAGAACCTAGATTGAACAAAGTAGAAAGTAGAGATGCTCGAAACTTCAACAATCCAAGAAGTATGAAAGATCTTCAATCGATGACATCTGCTGTCAACTGGCAAAAATATGTCAAGGATCTTGGTGTTCAAAAAACTTTGGATAGTGTGATGGTGATGCAGCCTAGATATATGGTTGCCCTAAATTCTGTATTGAAAAACACTCCTGTAGAAGACCTTAAAACGTTGGTACGTTGGTCAACATTGAACAATGCGGCAGGAATGCTAACCACAGAAATGGAAAAAGCCAATTGGGACTTTTATAGCAAAACCCTAAATGGTGCCAAAAAGCAATTACCAGCTGATGAGCGTGCATTGGAAACGGTGAGTAATACGGTTGGCGAAGCTATCGGGAAAGTTTATGTGGATGCTAAATTTCCGCCAGAAGCAAAAGCAAAGGCTGAAAAAATGATTAAGAATATTATCAAAGCATACCAGGTTAGAATCAAGGCTTTAGATTGGATGTCTGAAGAAACCAAGCAAAAAGCAATTGCAAAACTTGATAAGTTTACGGTGAAAATCGCCTACCCAGATGAGTGGGAAGATTATTCAAAGATGCAAGTAAAATCAGGCAACAGCTATGCTGAAAACATGTTGGCTGTAGCTGATTGGGCAACGAAAAAGAACTATTCTGAAATCAACGAGCCTGTTGACAAAAAAGAATGGGGAATGCCACCTCAAACGGTAAATGCTTACTTCAATCCATTAAATAATGAGATTGTATTTCCAGCGGCTATTTTGCAGCCACCTTTCTACAATTACCAAGCAGATGATGCCGTGAATTATGGTGGAATAGGAGCTGTGATTGGTCATGAGATTTCACATGCATTTGACGATTCAGGTGCTCGTTTTGATGCCGACGGAAATCTTAAAAATTGGTGGACAGATAAAGATCTTGAAGAGTTTACGAAGCGTGGAAAAGCCTTGGCAGACCAATACAGCGAAATAGAAGTGGCTGACAGTTTGTATATCAATGGCGAGTTCACACTTGGTGAAAACATTGGTGATCTTGGAGGTGTGCTTGCTGCCTACGATGGACTTCAACAAAGTTTTAAAGAAAATGGACGTCCTGATAAAATCGATGGCTTTACGCCAGAACAACGTTTCTTTATGAGCTGGGCAACTGTATGGAGAACTTTGATGCGTGACGAAGCTTTGAGAACGCGTATCAAAACCGACCCTCACTCGCCAGGAATGTATAGAGCCACACAACCGTTGAAGAATGTAGATGCTTTTTATGAAGCGTTCGATATCAAAGAAGGAGACCCAATGTATTTGGCACCGGAAAAACGTGTTAGAATTTGGTAATAACGTGCATAATGGAAACAAAAAAGCAGCCTTTTGGCTGCTTTTTTAATTTAAAGGAACTTTATTTACTCTTTTGGTTTTCTTAATAATGCATCTTTACTGATTTTCGCCAAATTGAAATTTGGGTCGATTGCCAACGCATGATTCAATTGAGCAAGCGCAGCTTCAGTATTGTTAGCGGTGTCCTCATTGTAAATTACCAGCGCTTTTAAATACATAAAGGCTGCTTTCAAAGAGGTTTCATAAGGTTGTTGCGATTCGTAAAACGCTTGCTTCATATCATCCTTTACGTTCGCCAAACCATATTCAATGCTTGTTCTGGCACCAGCAATGTCTTGTACTTGAATTTTCAAATCAGCAATTTCATATGCCAAATAAGCGTTTGGTTTTCGGCTAAACAATACTTCATAATGTTCAAGCGCGCGTTTGGGTTGATTCAAGGTTTTCAATGCCAGCGCCTTAACTTCAACATTCAAATCAGAATCTGAAGCATTCTTTTCTATTCCAATTGTATTCAACGCTTCTACATTTTTTCCTTCAGAAACATAAAGGTAGGCGATTGTATCTTTTCTGGCTTGCGATGGAGCCAAAACATCCAGGTGAACCATCGCATTGATGACACCTTGAACATCACCTTGTTTTTTCATTTGTTTGTAATAGGCTTCAAAGTGCTTTTGAAGCTCACTTTTTGTTTGGGCATTCGTACTCATCGATGCCACAACAACCAAAAGAAGTATAAGTCTTTTCATCTGTTTTAATTTTTTGACGCGCTAAAACTAAAAAAATTAATGTGATAAAATCACAACAAATTGCTAATTATTAGACATGCATCTTAAATCAAATGCAAAATCATCAACTTAAAACAAAAGAAAGCCTATAGAATTATTCTAAAGTAATCACCTTTTTAACGATAACTGCATCATTTAAAACAAATGGTTTGGGAATCATGGTTGCAGGTCGTTCAGGAACGTAAAATAATGAATTGTCCAGCATATCATTGGAAGAACTATAAAGTGTAAATTCCGTTTTTTGTTCCGCTGGAATTATAAATTCCATTTCAAGATATTTTTCATCAGATACGTAATAACTGAACAATTTGCTGCTTTTCCGATTGCCAAACACAGAAATAGAATTCTTGGGTTTTTCAATTTTCATTCCATTCAAATTGAAAGATAAAAACGTATAAGTCGAGTCTGCAAAAAATTCCATCCGATTGATGTGTCTTTGAGGTGAAATAAAGAGTTTTACATGTCTTAAGCCTGCAATGACTGTGTCTTTTTGTTTATCGATATAAGGTAACTTTAACGGCTTGATGTTTGCTTTTTTACTATAAGTAAAAGGTGTCTTGTATTTACTGCTAAATTTTTCGTTTAAAAATGTGTCTGCTTCATCAGGGTTTTCGGTGAGGTATGGTTTGGTCCAATCGTCTAAAATATGATCATAGGTTGCCCAAACAGCAGTATCCTTATCAGCATCGTAAACATAAACAAGACTGTTTGGTTTTGGTCGATCTTCAGTGAAATCAGATTTGAAATGAGCCAATACCAAAAACACGAAAGATGCAGCAAATAGAATATATGACCATCGATCTTTATATCGGGAAAAACCAAATACTGAAATGCACAATGAAAATATCAGAGACACCATCAACGTGGAAGCTACCAGCATTTTCAATCCCAAACCTACTGGAAACATTTTTACAAATGGCGACATAATCATTAACACTGGAAAGAGCAGTAATGTCATCAAAATGATATTTGGATGTTTTTGCCTTACCAAAACAAACAGGCTTATCAATCCAAAATACAATGGAATAATGAAGAAACTGGCACCTTTTAGTTTAAATGCAATGATTCCACATATGACTAACCATAGAAAGAGAGGAGGAACAGCTAAACTGGCTGTGTTTTCGGGTTTATAAACTTTATTGTACAGCCACATACAAACTGCAATAGAGAACAGTGAGAACGCCCAAATATAAGCATGGCCATTATAAGTGAATCCATGCAGCATTTCGTTGTATTGAGGATAAACAACACAAAGTAATTTCCATCCAAAATAGCCTACTAAACCATTGATGACCACAGCAGCAATTCCTGGTAAAAAAGCCTTTGCCATTTCTTTGGAATCTAAAGTGCGCTTATTGATGCCATAAAAAACCAATGCAACAAAAATCAAAATAGCTAAAATCAACATAGGTAAAACCCACGAAAACGGATAACTAACCGTTTTGAATAATAGCACGTTAAAATAAATGTTATCCTCGTCGCTCTTGACGTTGTTTAGGTTCGCATCGGAAAAATAATGCAACAAAGGCATCAAATAACTCCCTTGGTGTTCGAGCGTATTTCTGTCTAAACGCTCATAAGTATCAAGTGCTGTATGATAATCAAAATGATCATCTATAAATGCAAAGTTGAAGCCATCGATATCACCATCTTCTCGAAAGCGTGTCAAATCGGTATCATTTGGTAACATTTTATAGATGCTATAAGCCAATGAATTTGCTACTGGATAATTTGGATTTGCGTCTTTAAATCCTTCGATCAATTTTTGATTTCCACCATTGGTTTCGACCAGCATATAACTTGGGCCACCACTGCCACGCGCTTCAAAATTGAGTACCAATCCAACGTCTTTTGCCCATGGATGTTTGTTTACGAACAAAGAAGCACCATTCAACCCTAATTCTTCAGAATCTGTAATCAGAATTATGATGTCGTTTTTAGGAACCTTTTTTTCGCTTAAAAACGCTCTTACACCTTCAAGGAGGGTGACGACGCCAGAGCCTGCATCACTGGCACCTGGAGAAGAGTGCGGATTACTGTCATAGTGAGACAATAGTAACAAAGCTTTGGAATTATCTGAACCTTTAATTCTGGCCAGAATGTTTTTTGGTTTTACAAATGTTCCCCAATCTGTCAAGGTATTCCCTTCTTGGATTTGGGTTTCCAAACCTAACTTTTCAAGCTCCTTGACAATATAGTTTTTGACGGTTTCATGGTTTTCGGCGCCTACATAATGCGGCTGTTTCGAAATTTCCTTGAGATGAACCAATGCCCTGTCGGTTGAGAATTGATTGTCTGGCGTATCCAAGCCAGAAATGCTACGAGGCATCAAAGCATAAAAGCTCCAATAAACAGCAATGATAATAAGCAGAAGTGCGGTGGCTTTTTTTAACATCGTTTAGTTAGTGTTAGTTGGTTTTTATAAAAATACGAAATTATTCAATGCCATTTTAGGTTAGGTTAAATCACAAATTTTAGCTAAATTTAAGATTCATAAATAATTAGGTTATGGGAATCAAAAGTTTTCAAGGCGCGCGCAAGCAGCAACAAAAAGAAGTCGAATCATTGCCGTTTAAGGTAAAAGATTTTATGACCACAGATTTAATCACGTTTAAACCTGAACAAAAAGTCATAAGTGTGGTAGAAATGCTTATCAGACATAAAATATCTGGAGGACCTGTGGTAAATGACAATTATGAACTGGTAGGAATCATTTCAGAAGGCGATTGTTTGAAACAGATAAGTGAGAGCCGCTATTATAACATGCCTATGGAGGACGATACGGTTGAAGCTCGCATGATAAAAAATGTCGATACCATTGATGGAAACATGAATGTTTTTGATGCAGCCAACGTTTTTTTAGAATCTCGACACAGACGCTTCCCCATCATCCAAGATGGAAAATTGGTAGGTCAAATCAGTCAGAAAGATATCTTAAAAGCCGCTTTGAAACTCAAAGGTCAAAACTGGAATTCAACCACCAAAGTGAACAATGGTTAATGTTCCCTTTTTACCAAAGCGTAAAAGTCACCTTCTATGGGAAGGTACCCTTGATCATACACAAAATAATAAACAGTACCTGCTTTTGTGGTATAGATACTCGTGAAGTAGTTAAAATCAAAACCTTTTTCAATCAATTTACTGCGCGAAACCTTGGTTTTTTGTTCTGGATTCAACGTTTCCAGAATGCGATAATTTTTTCGTAGCCAATTGTTAGTATTCCGAATCAGGTTTTTGCTGTCTTTGTTGACGGCGTTGTTATAAGAATTCCGGCAAGCATCGTTGCAAAATTTTTTATCGGTTCTACCTATAATCTTTTCGCCACACTCCAAACACTCTTTGCTCATAAAAATTCGATTTGAAAATACATTACAAGATACAAATATTTTGTTTCCAAAAACTTACAG
>Ga0207828_100380_pt1 | contig 17072 bp, 12 predicted proteins | sample TtaePargueraPR_11_FD_187276 | JGI IMG/M metagenome (GOLD analysis project Ga0207828, IMG submission 187276) | Aerobic enrichment media microbial communities from Bioluminiscent Bay, La Parguera, Puerto Rico - Tt and P2 (3) (SPAdes) | ecosystem: Environmental > Aquatic > Marine > Unclassified ...
CGCGGCCGCCATCGGCTCGTCGATCAGCCACACCTTGCGCGCGCCGGCATTGGAGGCGGCATCGCGGATCGCGCGGCGTTCGACCACGGTCGAGCCCGATGGCACACAGAGCACGATTTCCGGGCTGCCGCGCAGCCGCACGCCGGCATTGGCCTTCGCCTTGGCGATGAAATGCTTGATCATCTGCTCGGCGATTTCGAGATCGGCGATCACGCCGTTCCGCAGGGGGCGGATCGTTTCCACATTGTCGGGCGTCTTGCCCAGCATCAGCTTGGCGTCGTCACCCACGGCGCGCACGCTCTTGATGCCACCGATCGTCTCCAGCGTGACGACCGACGGTTCGGCCAGCACGATGCCGTGCCCCTTGAGGAACACCACCGTGTTCGCCGTTCCCAGATCGATGGCGAGATCCGCCGCCCGGAACGGGAAAAAACCCATGAATGACATTGAAATGATTCGTCCTGCCCTGCGCCCTTGTAAAGGCCAGCGGATCGCCGGGCTTTCCTGTCTGCCATGTTAACGACTGGCACTTTCGGTCCATCAAGCGACAAGCGGTGGCGAATCCCGGATCGTCCGTGACGCGACCCGCGTGACTGGCTGTCGGTGGCGGTGCGCAGGCACCCTCCGGGGCCGTTGCTAGGCGGCCTGCTCGGCTGCCTCCACCGCCTCGCCGGCAGCCTCCAGCAGCGCCTGTTCCACCTTCTTGCGGCGTTCCTTGCTGTCCAGCTTGTGGCCCAGCAGGTCGGTCACATAGAAGGTGTCCACCGCGCGTTCGCCATATTGGGTGATATGCGCGGAATTGATGATCAGCTGCGCTTCGAACAGCGCGCGGGCCAGGCGGTTGAGCAAGGCCGGCCGGTCGGTCGCATTGACCTCGATCACGGTGAAGCGCTCTGACGCCTCATTGTCGAAGAAGACTTGCGGGCGGACGCGGAAATGGTCGGCACGCGGGCGCGGCAGCGGGCGCTTGGCCAGCTGCGGCACCAGCTCGATCTTGCCCGCCAGCGCGTCCCTGATCGCGGATTGCAGGCGCTCGATCTGGCTTTCCTCGCGGAACGGCTGGCCCAGCGGGTCCTGCACCAGGAAATTGTCGACCGCCTTGCCCACCCGCGTGGTGTGGATGCGCGCATCGATGATATTGCCGCCGGCCAGGTGGATCGCCCCGGCGATGCGAAAGAACAGGCCCGGATGGTCGTCGCCGATCACCGTCACCAGCGTGGCCCCGCGCGCCGGGTAATATTCGGCATAGATGGAGAGCTTGTCCTCCACCGCCTTGGCCGCCGCGTAATGCACCTGGTTGCGGGCGATGATGTCCTCGGGCTCGGCGATCCAGTAGGCATCGTCGAACCGGTCCTCCAGCTCGCCGATGATATGCGCCTTTTCGCCCAGCAGTTCGCCCACGCGCGCCTTCTTGGCCGCCACCCGTTCGGCGGTGCGATGGGTCCGCCGGCCCAGCCGCATGCGTTCCTCGGCCAGGTCGTATAGCTCGCCCAGAAGCTGGCGTTTCCAGCTGTTCCAGATGCCCGGCCCGACCGCGCGGATATCGACGATGGTCAGCAGCGAAAGCTGGCGCAGCCGCTCCAGCGTGTGCACTTCGGCCACGAAATCGTCGATCGTCTTGGGATCGGAAAGGTCGCGCTTGAAGGCCGTGGCGCTCATCAGCAGGTGATGGCGCACCAGCCAGCTGACCAGTTCGGTCTCGTCCTGGTCGAGCCCCAGCCGCGGGCACAGTTTCAGCGCCACTTCGGCGCCCAGCACCGAATGGTCGCCGCCGCGCCCCTTGGCGATATCGTGCAGCAGCGTGGCGACATAGAGCACGCGGCGATTGGCCAGCTTGTGGATGATCTCCGTCGCCAGCGGGTGATCCTGCTTGAGGTCGCCGCGCTCGATCCTGGCCAGCAGGCCGACGGCGCGGATCGTATGCTCGTCCACCGTATAATGGTGGTACATGTCGAACTGCATCTGCGCGGTGACCTTGCCGAAATCGGGCACGAAACGGCCGAACACGCCCGCCTCGTTCATCCAGCGCAGCACGGTTTCCGGGTCCTTGCGGCCCGTCAGCACATCCAGGAACAGCGCATTGGCGCGCTTGTCCTTGCGCATCGGCGCCTTGATCAGCTCGGCATCGCGCCGGGCCATGCGCATCGTCTCGGGATGGACTTCCAGCCCCTGTTCCTCGGCGATCTTGAAGATCTCGACCAGCCGCACCGGATCCTTGCGGAACCAGCCGTCATTCGGCGCGCAGATGCGCCCGTCCTCCACCAGATAGCCCTTGAGCTTAACCGGCGCCTTGCGGCGGCCGTTGAACAATCCGCGCGTGCGCTTCTTCTCCGCCATCTGCGCGTCGATATGGGCCAGGAACACGCCGGTCAGATTGCCGACATGCTGCGCCTGCAGGAAATAATACTGCATGAAGCGCTCGACCGCGCTCTTCCCGGTCCGTTCGGCGAAATTCATCCGCCGGGCGACTTCGCGCTGCAGGTCAAAAGTCAGCCGGTCCTCGGCCCGCTTGGTGATCGTGTGCAGGTGGCAGCGCACGGCCAGCAGGAAGTTCTCGGCGCGGCGGAAGCTGCGATATTCCTTCTGCGTGAACAGGCCGACATCGACCAGTTCGGCCGCGCTTTTGACGCGGTGGATATATTTACCGATCCAGTAGAGCGTCTGCAGGTCGCGCAGCCCGCCCTTGCCGTCCTTCACATTGGGTTCGACGACATAGCGGCTGTCGCCCATGCGCTTGTGGCGGTTGTTGCGCTCCTCCAGCTTCTCGGCGACGAATTGCGCTTCCGATCCGGGGACGACTTCGCTCCAGAAGCGGCGGCTGGCCTCGTCATACAAATCCTGGTCGCCCCACAAATATCGCCCTTCGAGCAGGGCGGTGCGGATCGTCAGGTCGCCCTTCGCCATGCGCACCATTTCGTCCAGCGAGCGGCTCGAATGTCCGACATGCAGGCCGAGGTCCCACAGGAAATAAAGCTGCGCCTCGATCACCTGCTCGCACCAGGCGGTGGTCTTGATCGGGGTGATGAAGGCGATGTCCACATCCGAATGCGGGGCCATCTCGCCGCGTCCATATCCGCCCACCGCGATCAGCGCGAGCCGTTCGCCGCGCGTGCGATTGGCATTGGGATAGACATGCTGGATCACGTGATCGTGCAGCACGCGGATAAGCTGGTCGATCAGGAAGCAATAGCCATGCGTCGCCTCGTGCCCGGCGGAGGGCTTTTCCGCCAGCCGCCGGCCGAGCTCTTCGCGGCCCAGCCGCAGCGCTTCGCGTAGCAGTTCCAGCACTTGCGGGCGCGTTTCCTGGGCGCCCTTTTCCGCCACGAGATCGGCCACTGCCGCGGCAAGCTTGCGGCGGTCGATCACCGCGCGCTGGTTCGGAATCCTGAGTGCGCTCACACAGCCCACATAGCGGCCGGACCGCGTCATGCAATCGCGCGCGGGGCGCTTGCGGGCTTTGCGCGGGCGCCGAATGGTGGCAAGGCGGCGCCGACCGGAGGGACGCGATTCACATGTTAGACCTGCTGAGCGCCGCTGCGAGCCAGCCGATCCATTGGGAAGATCTGGGCCTGCGCCCGGGTATCGAACTCGGCTTCTTCACGCTGCGCTATTATTCGCTCGCCTATCTCGCCGGCATCCTGCTCGGCTATTGGCACCTGTCGAAAATGGTCAAGGCGCCGGGCAGCCCGATGGCGCAGCGCCATGCGGACGACCTGTTCTTCTATTGCACGCTCGGCATCATCATCGGCGGGCGGCTCGGCTATGCCACTTTTTACCAGCCCGAACTGTTCACCGGCTGGACCAGCAGCGAATTCGTGAAGTGGGACCTGCTGCGGCTGTGGGACGGCGGGATGAGCTTCCATGGCGGGCTGATCGGCACGACGCTGGCGATCGCCTATGTCTCCTGGCGCGGGCAGCTCTCTTTCACCCGCGTATGCGATTACATTTCGGTCAATGTCGGCTTCGGCATGCTGTTCGGCCGCCTCGCCAATTTCATCAATGGCGAGCTGTGGGGCCGGGTTGCCGGGCCCGACGTGCCCTGGGCGATGGTGTTTCCCCATGCCGGGCCGCTGCCGCGCCATCCCAGCCAGCTTTACGAGGCGCTGCTGGAAGGCGCGCTGGTGATCGCGGTGATGCTGCCGCTCTTCTGGAAGACCCGCGCGCGCTATCGCCCGGGCATCCTCGTCGGCACATTCGTCTGCGTGATTTCCGCCGCGCGTTTCACCGTGGAATTCTTCCGCGAGCCCGATGCGCAGCTTGCCGATTTCGCGCACCGCACCGGCCTCAATATGGGCCAGTGGCTGACGATCCCGCTGATCCTTGCCGGGCTCGCGCTGGTGATCTGGGCGTTGCGCCGGCCCGAACTTGCCAGCGGGCGCAAGCAGGCGGGCGAACCGGCGGGCGCTTCGGCCGAGGCATGAGCGAGGAGCTGTCGCTGGCCGACAGCTTCCGGCGGCTGATCGCGGCCACCGGGCCGATCAGCCTGCTGCATTTCATGGGCGAATCCAACGCGCGCTATTATGCGTCGAAGGACCCCTTCGGCGAGGCGGGCGATTTCATCACCGCGCCCGAGATCAGCCAGATGTTCGGCGAACTGGTCGGCCTGTGGCTGGCCGATGTCTGGATTCGCGCGCAGCAGCCCGGGCCGGTGCATTATGTCGAACTCGGGCCCGGACGCGGTACGCTGGCGCGCGACGCGCTGCGGGTGATGAAGCGCTATGGGCTGGAGCCGCAGGTCCATTTCATCGAAGGCTCGCCGGAACTGAAGGCGATCCAGCTCGCCGCCGTGCCCGATGCGCATTTCCACGGCGATCTCTCGACCGTGCCCGCCAGGGGCCCGATCTTGCTGGTCGCCAATGAATTCCTCGACGCCTTGCCGGTGCGGCAGCTCGTCAGGACCGGCGAGGGCTGGCGCGAGCGCATGGTGGCGAGCGAGGGCGAGGATTTCGTGTTCGTCGCCGGGCGCCAGCCGATGGAGGCCGCGGTGCCCGAAGCGCGGCGCGATGCCGAAACAGGGACGCTGCTGGAAACCTGTCCGGGTGCCGCGGCGACGGTGTTCGAAGTGGCCAGGCGGCTGGCGCAGCAGGGCGGCGCTGCACTGTTCATCGACTATGGCTATGCCGAGCCGCGCTATGGCTCCACCTTGCAGGCGGTGAAGGGGCACGAAAAGGTCGATCCCTTCGCCGCGCCGGGCGAGGCGGACCTGACCGCGCTGGTCGATTTCGCCATTCTCAAGGATATCGCCCTGTCGCGCGATGCGCGCTGGCTCGGCACGGTCACGCAGGGCGACTGGCTGCGCGCGCTCGGCCTGGAACAGCGCGCCGAAGCGCTGGCAAAGGCTGCGCCGGACCAGCGCGAGGCGCTGATGCGCGCGCGGGACCGCCTCGCCGCGCCCGACCAGATGGGCGACTTGTTCAAGGTGATGGGGCTGGCAGGGCCCGACTGGCCGGACGGCGCGGGCTTCTAGCCTGGCCCCGGCGGCGCCTGCCGTCAGCGCCCGATCGATTCCGCCAGCCGATCGGCCGCTTCGTCCGGGCTTAGCTTGTTCTCCGTCCGGTCGACCGCGTAATTCGCCTCGCGCATCGCCTCCACGCTGATTGCGCCGATAAGCGGGCGGAGTGCGTTCACGAAGCGCATGTCCGCCGCGCGGTCCGGGGTGACCAACAGCAGCGCGTCATAGCTCGGCAGCGCGCGTTTCGGATCGTAGAGCACGGTCAGCCGGTCGGCTGCGATCCGGCCGTCGGAAGAGAAGGCGCTGATCGCATCGACCGCGCCGCTGGTCAGCGCGTCATACATGAAGGTGGCGGTGAAGCTGCGCGTCGTCGCCCCTTGCAGACCATAGGCATCGCGCACGGAGGTCCATTCGGGCCGTTCGAAGAATTCCACGTCGCCGCCGATCGTCAGCGTGGAGGCGATCGGCGTCAGGTCGTCGAGCGAGGAGATGCCCAGTTCGGCCGCGCGGTCGCCGCGCATGGCGAAGGCATAGGCATTCTCGAAACCGAGCCTGCCGACCACTTGCGTGCCGCTGGTCCGCTTTTCCCATTGCGCGATCTCGGCCACCATTTCCTCGGGCGGCGGGTTGTCGTCGCGCTTCATCTCATTGGCCCAGATCGTGCCCGAATAATCGACATAGACGTCGATCGCGCCGCTGGTCAGCGCGCCGTGGATCACTGCCGAGCCGAGCCCCTGGCGATAGCGCACATTATAGCCCGCCTCCTCCAGCCGCGCGCCGATCAACCGGGCGAGGATGAACTGCTCGGAGAAGTTCTTGGCCCCCACCACCACGGTTTCGCGCGTCGAGCCCTGGGTGGAGATCGCGGCGGCCAGCACGCCGGCCAGCGCCAGGCCGATGCCGGTGAGCGAAAGCGCGCGCCGCCGAGTGGCGAAGCCGCGTTCGACGAGGCCGAGCAGGCCGTCCGCCACCAGCGCCAGCGCGGCGGAGGCGATGCAGCCGGCCAGCACCAGCACCCAGTTCTGCGTCTGCAGCCCGGCGAAGATCGGATCGCCCAGGCTCGGCTGGCCGACCGTGGTGGCGAGCGTCGCCGCGCCGATCACCCACACCGCCGCGGTGCGGATGCCGGCCATGATGTAAGGCGCGGTTATCGGCGCTTCGACGAGGCGCAGCTTCTGCCAGAAGGTCATCCCCATGGCGTCGGCCGCCTCGATCACGCCGGGGTCCATATTGGCCTGCGCGGTGACGGCGTTCCTGAGGATCGGCAGCAGGGCATAGAGCGCCAGCGCAAGCAGGGCGGGCAGGAAGCCCAGCGTCGGCAGCCCTTCGCCGAACACGGCGCGCAGGGCCAGCAGGATCGGGAAGAACAGCGCCAGCAGCGCCAGCGCGGGAATCGTCTGGATCAGCGCGGCGAAGCCCAGCGCGATCCGGGCGACCAGCGGCGACCGGCTCGCCCAGACGGCAAGCGGCAAGGCGACGACGATGCCGAGCGCCAGCGCCGCCGCGCTCAGCAGAACATGCTCGGCCAACGGCGTGCCGAGCCGCAGCAGCGCCTCCAGGAGGCCGTTCACCGCGGTCCGGCCCCGAGCGCGGCCAGCGCCTCGGCCTGCTGGCGCGGCACGGCGACCAGCGCCTGCGCCACTTCGCCGCCATTGCCGGCGAGCAATCGCGCGGGCGTTGTATCGGCGACGATCCGCCCGCCATCCATCACCAGCACGCGGTCCGCCAGCAGCAGCGCCTCGGCCATGTCATGCGTGACCATCACCGTCGTCAGGCCCAGATCCCTGTGCAGGTCCCGCACCCGGCGGCCAAGCCCGTCGCGCGTCACCGGGTCCAGCGCGCCGAACGGCTCGTCCATCAGCAGCAGATGCGGCTCCGCGGCCAGCGCGCGCGCCACGCCGACGCGCTGGCGCTGCCCGCCCGACAGCGCATCGGGCAAGCGCGGGGCGAGGCTCTGCTCCAGGTCCACCAGCCGCAGCAATTCCGCGATCCGGCCGCGTTCCGCCTTTTCGCCGCGAATGCGCGGGGAAATGCCGATATTCTCGGCCACGCTCATATGCGGGAACAGGCCGATACCCTGGAACACATAGCCGATCCGGCGGCGCAATTCGGGCGCCGGGGTTTCGGCCACGTCGCGCCCCTCGATCAGCACGCGCCCGGCATCGGGCTCGACCAGCCGGTTGACCATTTTCAGCAAGGTGGACTTGCCCGATCCCGAAGCGCCGACCAGCGCCACGAAGCTGCCCCCGGCGATATCCAGCGTCACTCCGTCCACCGCGGCCAGTGCGCCATAGCGCTTCTGCACCTGCTCGAAGCGCAGGAAGGGGCCGCTTGCTTCCATGCAAGCGAGGTTAGGGCGCTATCGCCGCCTTGGAAACCTTCAGCTCCACAATCAGCCCTTCGGCTTCGAAGCGCCGCTCCCACGATCCGCCGAGCTGGCCGGTGACGCTCATCTCGACCAGCCGCGATCCGAAGCCTTCGGTCGGCTCGCCTTCGGGCGGCGGACCGCCGCGTTCGATCCAGCACAGCAGCAGCATGTCGCCCTCATCGCCGATCGACAGTTCGACGATCCCGTCATCGGTGGAGAGCGCGCCATATTTGGCCGAGTTGGTCGCCAGTTCGTGGAACACCAGCGCCAGCGGCGTGGCGGAGCGGGCGGCGATCGGCGCATCGTCGCCTTCCACGCGCACCCTGTGCCCATCGGCATTGGCATAGGGAGAGAAGAGATCGCCCAGCATGCCGTGCAGGCTGTCGCGCCGGTCGCCCCCGGCGGGCCGCACATAATCATGCGCGCGGCCCAGCGCGCGGATCGTGGCGGTCAGCTCGTCGCCGAACTCGCGATATTCGGGTCGCTTGCGCACCGAAAGCGAGATCAGGCCGGAAACCACGGCGAAGATGTTCTTGATTCGGTGCGACAATTCGCGCGCCAGCAGGTCGCGCGTTTCGGAAAGCTTATGCGCATCGTCGATATCGGTCATCGTGCCGAACCAGCGATGCGGCTTGCCGTCCTCGTCGCGGACCGGCTCCGCGCGCACGAGCATCCAGCGCCATTCGCCATCGGCGCGGCGCAGCCTGTTCTCGGCCTCGTAGGGCGTGCCCTTGGCCACGGCCTCCGCCCAGCCATTGTCCACCCGTTCCCGGTCTTCGGGATGGATCACGTCCGGCCGCACCCCGGCTTTCCAGCCGTCCAGCCCCGTGAATTCGTGCCAACGGCGGTTGAAGTAGTCCAGCCGGCCCTCCGCATTGGCGGACCAGGCGATATCGGGCAGCGAATCCGCCAGCGCGCGAAAGCGCGTCTCGCTGCGTTCGCGTTCGCGCCGGCTCTCGATCTGGCCGCGCCGCGAGCGCAGCCGCCGCATCACCGCCTGCCCCAGCACGGCCAGCCCCTCGCGCTGGAAGTCGTTCAGCCCTTCGGGGCGCGGGACGGTGTCGATCACGCAGAGCGTGCCGAGCGGCGCGCCTTCCTGCGAGATCAGCGGCTGCCCGGCATAGAAGCGCACATGGTGCTCGCCGGTGACCAGCGGATTTACGGCAAAACGCGGATCCTGCGTGGCATCGCGCACTTCCATCACCTCGCCCAGCAGCATGGCGTGGGCGCAGAAAGACAGGTCGCGCGGCGTCTCGCGCTGCTCGATCCCTTCGCGGGCAAGGAAGCGCTGGCGTTCCTGTTCGACCAGGCTGACCAGGGCGATCGGCGCCGAACAAAGCTTGGCGGCGAGATTGGCCAAAGCGGCGAGTTCGGTATCGTCGTTTAGCGAATCGAGATGATAGGATTCGAGCACGCGCGCCCGCTCGTCTTCGCTGGCGAAGGCGGGGGCCGGCGGCATCCCTGCAGGCCACATCAGGTTTGGTTGGGTATTCACACGATCCTCTGTCGAACAAGTAGCTGATAAACGCGCGCTTCCAAACAGATTCCGGCTTGCCGGCGGCGAAGCTCTTGTTTTCAAATGCAACCAGTTTGCGCGGCAGCCGGGGCTTGCTATGGCTGGTGGTGGAAGAGGATAATCACGAATGCGCGCGACCCCCGATTTCGATTTCGGCCTGGGCGAAGACGCGGCGATGATTCGCGAAAGCGTCGCCCGGTTTGCCGATGAACAGATCGCCCCGCTGGCGGAGGAAGTGGACCGGGAAGACAGCTTCCCGCGCCAGCTCTGGCCGCAAATGGGCGAGCTCGGCCTGCATGGCATCACCGTGCCCGAAGCGGATGGCGGGCTCGGCCTCGGCTATGTCGAGCATGTGATCGCGATCGAGGAGGTCAGCCGGGCGAGCGCTTCGGTCGGCCTGTCCTATGGCGCGCATTCCAATCTGTGCATCAACCAGATCGCCCGCTGGGGCACGGAGGAGCAGAAGGCGAAGCACCTGCCGGGCCTGATTTCCGGCGAGCATGTCGGCGCGCTGGCGATGAGCGAGCCGGGGGCGGGATCGGACGTGGTTTCGATGAAGCTGCGCGCGGACCGCGTCGATGGCGGCTGGAAGCTCAATGGCACGAAGTTCTGGATCACCAATGGCCACCAGGCCGAAGTGCTGGTGGTCTATGCCAAGACCGATCCCGCTGCCGGATCGAAAGGGATCACCGCCTTCCTCGTCGAGAAGGGCTTCGCGGGGTTCAAGCCGGCGCAGAAGATCGGCAAGCTGGGCATGCGCGGATCGCCCACCAGCGAGCTGGTGTTCGAGGATTGCGTGGTTCCCGATGCCAATGTGTTGGGCGAGGTCGGCGCGGGCGTGAAAGTGCTGATGAGCGGGCTCGATTATGAGCGCGCCGTGCTTGCCGGGGTCCAGCTCGGCATCATGCAGGCCTGTCTCGACACGGTGATCCCCTATGTTCGCGAGCGCGAGCAGTTCGGCAAGCCGATCGGCCATTTCCAGCTGATCCAGGCCAAGGTGGCGGACATGTATGTCGCGCTGCAATCGGCGCGGGCCTACACCTATGCGGTGGCGCGGGCCTGCACGGCCGGGCAGACCACCCGCTTCGATGCGGCGGGCGCGATCCTGCTGGCGAGCGAGAACGCCTTCCGCGTCGCGGGCGAGGCGGTGCAGGCGCTGGGCGGGGCCGGTTACACGACCGACTGGCCGGTCGAACGCTACCTTCGCGATGCCAAGCTGCTGGACATCGGCGCCGGAACCAACGAGATCAGGCGCATGCTGATCGGGCGCGAACTGATCGGCAGCCAGTAGAGAAAAATGGGGATCGAAGGATGCTGAAGAAAGTGATTTTTGGCGCTGTCGCGGCGCTCGGAATGCTCGCCGCGCCGGTGCAGGCGCAGAACATCACCGCGCCGCCGCCGCCCGTGCCCGAGGGGATCACGGTCGAAGCCGTCACCGTTCACGGCGCCTCGCTCGAAGGCAATCTGGAGGGCAACAGCCCCGATCGCGAAGTGATGGTCGTGCTGCCGCCGAGCTATGGCAAGGACACCAGCAAGCGCTACCGCGTGATCTACTACCTGCATGGCTTCGCCATCAGCGGGCGCAATTTCTACAATTACATGCACGTTCCCGAAGCGGTCGAAGCCTCGGCCAAGCGCGGCGAGGAATTCATCGTCGTCCTGCCCGACACGCTGACCAAGATGGGCGGCAGCATGTATTCCTCCTCGGTCACCACCGGCGATTTCCGCGCCTTCGTCGCCAAGGATCTCGTTGCCTATATCGACAGCCATTACCGCACGATCGCGACGCGCGGCGGGCGCGGCCTGGCCGGCCATTCGATGGGCGGATACGGCACCTGGGTGGTCGGCATGACCTATCCGGAAACCTTCGCCGCGATCTATGCGCAGAGCGCCTGCTGCGTCAGCCCGCGCCGCGAAACGGTGGAATCGGGGGAGGCGATGGCCGCCGTTACCTATGCCGATGTCGATGATTCCGGCTTCGGCATGCGCGCCGGGCTCGCCTCGCTGGTGGCCTGGTCGCCGGACCCGAAGAACCCGCCTTATTATGCCGATTTCCCGGTGAAGGACGGCAAGCTGGACGAGCTGGTGCTGGCTGAATGGGCCAACAATTCGCCGCTCGCCATGGTGCCTTCGCATGTCGGCGCGCTGAAGAGCTTCCGCGCGGTCGGCTCCGATGTCGGCACCAAGGACGGGCTGATCGGCGACGATACGGCGATCCACCAGGCGCTCGACAAGTTCGGCATCGCCAACCAGTGGGCGACCTATGAGGGCACCCACACCTCCAATATCGGCCAGCGCTTCAACGAAGTGGTGCTGCCCTTCTTCGCCGAGCATCTCGACAAGCAGTGAGCGCACCGGTCCTCGCCTCGAAGCTCGACCTCGATTCCGCCGAGGCGAGGGCACGGTCCGCGCATAATCGCGCGCTGGCCGGGGAATTGCGCGACAAGGTCGCCGAGGCCGCTCTCGGCGGGTCCGAACGCAGCCGCGAGCGGCATGTCGCGCGCGGAAAACTGCTGCCGCGCGAGCGGGTCGAGCGGCTGCTCGATCCGGGCTCGCCCTTTCTCGAGATCGGCCAGCTCGCCGCGAACGGACTCTATTCGGACGAGGTGCCGGGCGCGGGGATGATCGCCGGGATCGGCCGCGTCTCGGGCCGCCAGTGCATGATCGTCTGCAACGATGCGACGGTGAAGGGCGGCACCTACTTCCCGATGACGGTGAAGAAGCATCTCCGCGCGCAGGAGATCGCGCAGGAGAACCGCCTGCCCTGCCTTTATCTCGTTGACAGCGGCGGCGCGAACCTGCCGCATCAGGCGGAAGTGTTCCCCGACCGCGATCATTTCGGGCGCATCTTCTACAACCAGGCCAACATGTCCGCCCTGCGCATCCCGCAGATCGCCTGCGTGATGGGCAGTTGCACGGCGGGCGGGGCCTATGTGCCGGCGATGAGCGACGAGAGCGTGATCGTGCGCGAACAGGGCACGATCTTCCTTGCCGGGCCGCCGCTGGTGAAGGCCGCGACGGGCGAGGAAATCAGCGCCGAGGATCTCGGCGGCGGCGATCTCCATGCGAAAAAGTCCGGCGTGGTCGATCATTTGGCCGAGAATGACGAACATGCGCTGACGATCCTGCGCGACATCGTCAGCCACCTGGGCAAGCGGGATGCAACGGCACTGCAATTGCGTGAACCTCGCGCGCCGAAATTCGATGCCGAGGATCTCTATTCGATCGTGCCGGAAGACGTCCGCGCGCCCTATGACGTGCATGAGGTGATCGCGCGGCTGGTGGATGGCAGCGAGTTCCACGAGTTCAAATCCAGTTACGGCAGCACGCTGGTCTGCGGCTTCGCGCATGTCTGGGGCATGCCGGTCGCAATCCTCGCCAATAATGGCGTGCTGTTTTCCGAAAGCGCGCTGAAAGGTGCGCATTTCATCGAGCTGGCCTGCCAGCGGGGCATACCGCTGCTGTTCCTGCAGAACATCTCCGGCTTCATGGTCGGCGGGAAATACGAGGCGGAAGGCATCGCCAAGCATGGCGCCAAGCTGGTGACGGCGGTGGCGACGGCGCAGGTGCCCAAGATCACCGTGGTGATCGGCGGCAGTTTCGGCGCCGGCAATTACGGCATGTGCGGCCGGGCCTATTCCCCGCGCTTCCTGTTCACCTGGCCCAATGCGCGCATTTCGGTGATGGGCGGCGAACAGGCGGCCAGCGTGCTCGCCACGGTTCACCGCGATGCCGGTCACTGGTCGAAGGAGGATGAGGAGGCGTTCAAGGCTCCGATCCGCCAGAAATATGAGAGCGAGGGCAATCCCTATTACGCCACGGCGCGGCTGTGCGACGATGGCGTGATCGACCCGGCGCAGACGCGCGACGTGCTCGGCCTTTCGCTGGCGGCCTGCCTCGAAGCGCCGATTCCCGAGGCCCCGCGCTTCGGCGTGTTCCGGATGTAGCCTGAGAGCGGCCGAGCGAGCGGAAAAGCGCAGACTTCTGCGGCGGCGGCCGGTATTTTGCGGCGTATTTTCCTTGCCGCCGCGCGCAAGGGCTGGCCCGCCCGGCATTGCTATCCTGCCTTGTAGATCGCCCAATCAGCAGGATTCTTGCGGACGGCGCCGCAGGCGGCACTTCCGCCCTCCATCACCTCCTGAGCCGGAACCCGGCGCTATGGTGCGATGCGTCAAAAGGGCATTGTGCGGCGCGCAATTTCGCGATTAAGAACGCCTCTTCCGGGTCAAAATACTACAGGAGACATCGATGAGACACCTGATTGCCTTTGGCGCGATCGCGCCCTTGGCACTTCTGGCCGCCTGCGGCAGCGAAGCGCCGGCGGACGAGGCTGCGACCGAAGAAGTGGCGGCCGCGCCGACCGAGCCTGCAATGCCGACCGTTCCGGCCGATTCCCTCGACACGGTCGATTATAAGGGCACCTACACGCTCACTCGCATCAACGGCTCCAAGGCCACCGTGACGCTCGATCCCGAGGACACCAGCTACACCTATGTGGCGATGAATGGCGACGAGACCGACGGCAGCTACAGCCGGGTCGACGGCAACCGGATCATGGTCGAGGATTTCGACGGCGAGCCCGGCTATTTCGCTGTCGCCGACGGCGCGATCTATTATCTGCCCGATGCCGATACCAGCGTGGACGATGTCATCATCTCCAACATGTACCGCCGCGAAGATGGGCCGGGCGCGGTCGAATCGGCCGATGCCGCGGACAAGCCCACGGACAAGCCCGCCTGATCGCGGAAAGGCCCGGAAACGGGGACGGGCGGATGCGGCCGCCCGCTTCCACTTCCGCTCTCTGCTGATCCCCCCAAGCGGCACGGTTCGCCGCATTTCAGACACAATTTGGAAACAGCGCGGAGGCGCTTCGTTTTTTCCTCTCACTCATGGAGGAGAAGACTTATGCGTAGCCTCATCATCCTGACGGCCGCCGCCCCGCTGGCGCTGCTTGCGGGTTGCGGGGATTCGACGCCGGCCGAAAATGCCGAGCCCACCCCGATGCCGACGGATTCGATCGCGGCGGCCGAGCCGGAGCCGATGCCGACCGTTCCCGCCGACGCGCTGGCGAATGTCGATTATTCGGGCGCCTATACCCAGTCCGAAGGCAATGGATCGACCGGCCGGCTGACGCTCAACGCCGATAGCGACAGCTATGACTATACCGCCGCCGACGGGTCCGAGACATCCGGCAGCTACACCGAGATGGATGATGGCCGGCGCATCATGATCGAGGATTTCGACGGCCGGCCCGCCTATTTCGCCATCGCCGACGGCGCGATTTATCGCCTGCCCGAAGCGGACAGCTCGCCCGACGATATCACCGTCACCGGCATGTATCGCCGCGACTTCGCGCCGGTGCCGCCGCACGGGCCCGACGCCTCGGTCAATTCGGTGGCCGACAAGCGCGAATAGGCTTTGCGACTCGTGGAAGACTCTGGACGGGCGGCTGCGGCTGCCCGTTTCCGTTTCGGGACGATTCGCCGGAACCGCGGGCGCCGCTGCAGGATTGTTACAGCAATGATCGGAGGGGGCTCGAAACGAATGGAGAGTCTCTATGGACCAAGGTCAAATCCTGATGCTTGCGGTAGCGGGCATCTTCTTCCTCACCGCGATCGTCATCTGGGTGGCGTTCCGTCGGCGTCATACCGAATTGCTGCGCGAGCGCTTCGGCGCGGAATATGATCGCGCGGTAAGCATCAAGGGCAACCGCGCGCGCGCCGAAGCCGATCTGGACGATCGCACCCGCCGCGTGGAGGAGCTGGAAATCCGGCCGCTGACGGTCGGCGAGGCGTCCACATTGCAGGCGGAATGGGAAGAGACGAAGGCGATCTTCGTCGACAGCCCGCAAGAGGCGGTGCTGCATGCCGACCGCACGCTGACCAGGATGCTGCAATTGCGCGGCTTTCCGATGGCGGATTTCGATCGCCGCTATGAGGACCTGACGGTCGATCATGGCGAGGTCGCCCGGCATTATCGCGAAGGCCATGATGTCGTGCTGCTGCAGGACCGGGGCGAAGCCTCGACCGAGGATCTGCGTCAGGCCATGCGGCACTATGAACATCTGTTCGACGAGATGATCGCCGATACGCCCTTCAACGCGCGCGAAGCGGCGCCGCTGCCGAGGATGCGCGAAACCGAGCGCGTCTGACGCGCAACAGCGAGAGAGCGGGCGGCTTGTCATGAGGCAGCCGCCCGCTCGATTGGCCGTTTTCCTGCCTAGATATCCAGATTGGCGACGTTCAGCGCATTGTCCTGGATGAATTCGCGGCGCGGTTCGACCACGTCGCCCATCAGCCGGGTGAAGATCTCGTCGGTGACGTCCGCATCCTCGACCTTGACCTGCAGCATGGCGCGATTGTCGGGATCGAGCGTGGTCTCCCACAGCTGTTCCGCATTCATCTCGCCAAGGCCCTTGTAGCGCTGGATGGACAGGCCCTTGCGGCCCGCGGCATGCACCGCTTCCAGCAGCTGGCTGGGCAGGGTGATCGCGCCTTCGACGGCCACGGGTGTGGCCTCTTCGCCGTCATCCTCACCCGCAGGCTCCGCTTCGGGCTCCGGCTCGGCCGTGCCCTTGGTCAGTCGCGAGGGCGCGCCGTAGACTTCGGCCTGCTCCTGCGCGCGGCTATGCAGCTTGCGCGCTTCGGCGCTGCCGACGAAGCCCGGCTCGATCAGATAGGCATCGGTCACACCGCGCCAGGTGCGGTTGAAGCGGATCGTGCCGTCGGCCAGCAATTCGGCCGACCAGGTGGCTTCGGGATCGCCCATGTGCAATTGCGCGGCGGCGCGGTCCAGCGCCTCCTGCCTTGCCGCACTGGAGAGATCCGGCGCCAGCGCGCCCTTGATCGCCATCGCCTCGATCGCCGGGGCATAATATTTGCGCGGCACGAAGCCCATCAGGCTCTTCATGCGCAGCGCATGCTCCACCAGCGATTCCAGCTCGGCCCCGCCGCGTGCGCCGCCCTGCGTTTCCAGCACGCGGCCCTGCAGGCCGGCTTCCACCAGATAGCGATCCAGCGCGGGCTGGTCCTTCAGATAGACCTCGCTGCGGCCCTTGCTGACTTTGAACAAAGGCGGCTGGGCGATGTAGAGGTGCCCGGCCTTGATGATCTCCGGCATCTGCCGGTGGAAGAAAGTCAGCAACAGGGTGCGGATATGCGCGCCGTCCACGTCGGCGTCGGTCATGATCACGATCTTGTGATAGCGCAGCTTTTCGAGGTTGAATTCGTCGCGCAGCCCGGTGCCCATGGCCTGGATCAGCGTGCCGACTTCCTTGGAGCTGATGATCCGGTCGAACCGGGCGCGCTCCACATTCAGGATCTTGCCGCGCAGCGGCAGGATCGCCTGGTACTGGCTGTCGCGCCCGCTCTTGGCCGAACCGCCGGCGGAATCGCCCTCCACCAGGAACAGTTCGCATAGCGAGGGGTCGCGCTCGCGGCAGTCGCTGAGCTTGCCCGGCAGGCTGGCGATATCCATCGCGCCCTTGCGCCGGGTCAGCTCGCGCGCCTTGCGCGCCGCTTCGCGGGCGGCCGCAGCGTCGATGACTTTCTGGATGATGGACTTCGCATCGGCCGGGTTTTCCTCCAGCCACTCGGTCATCTTCTCGCCCATCAGGCTTTCCAGCGGCTGGCGCACTTCGGAGCTGACCAGCTTGTCCTTGGTCTGGCTGCCGAACTTCGGATCGGGCAGCTTGACGCTGACGATAGCGGTCAGCCCCTCGCGCATATCCTCGCCGG
>Ga0207828_100381_pt1 | contig 16988 bp, 15 predicted proteins | sample TtaePargueraPR_11_FD_187276 | JGI IMG/M metagenome (GOLD analysis project Ga0207828, IMG submission 187276) | Aerobic enrichment media microbial communities from Bioluminiscent Bay, La Parguera, Puerto Rico - Tt and P2 (3) (SPAdes) | ecosystem: Environmental > Aquatic > Marine > Unclassified ...
AATCGAGTTAATCGATACGCATCATCCAGATGAAATAGCCATTGAAGCACCCTTCTTTGGTAAAAATGTTCAGAGTATGCTAAAACTGGGTCGCGCGCAAGGTGTTGCGATGGCTGCAGGCTTGAGCCGAGAAGTTCCAATTACAGAATATTCACCAAAAAAAATTAAAATGGCGATTACTGGTAACGGAAACGCTAGTAAAGAGCAAGTGGCAAAAATGCTTCAGAGCCTTCTCAATTTGAAAGCATTGCCAAAAAACCTCGATGCAACTGATGGTTTGGCTGCTGCTGTTTGCCATTTTTATAATGAAGGTAAAGTTGAGGTTGGTAAGAGTTACTCGGGTTGGTCTTCTTTTGTGAAGCAAAACCAGGAAAGAGTTAAGAAATAATGGCTGGAATCTACATTCATATTCCATTTTGCAGACAAGCCTGTCATTACTGCGATTTTCACTTTTCTACCTCTTTAAAAAAGAAAGATGAATTGGTAAACGCATTAGTCAAGGAGCTACAATTGCGAAAGGATGAATTTCAGAATCAAACTGTTGAAACCATTTATTTTGGAGGAGGAACGCCATCATTATTAACGATTGACGAGTTACGATTGTTGATTTCTGAAGTTTACAGGAACTTTAAGGTTGCTGAACATCCCGAAATCACTCTGGAAGCTAACCCAGATGATTTGATAATTGAAAGAATGTCACCTCGAGCGGAGTCGAGAGGTCTCACAAAAAACTCCATTTTCGAAGCATACAGATCAATTGGCATCAATCGTCTTTCCATTGGTATCCAATCATTTTTTGAAGAGGATTTAAAATTGATGAATCGCGCGCACAATGCGGCAGAAGCAAAAGAATGTTTATCTGTAGCTACACGCTATTTTGATAATATTTCCATCGATTTGATTTATGGAATTCCAGGGTTGAGCAACGAGCGTTGGATGAAAAATATTGAAACAGCGTTGGTATTCAATATTCCACATATTTCGAGTTACGCATTGACAGTCGAACCCAAAACGGCGTTAGAATCATTCATTAAAAAAGGAATTGTCGAAAATGTAGATGATGATGTGGCGCAAGAACAATTTCATCTATTGATTGAAACATTGGAAGCAAACGGATTTATTCAATATGAATTATCCAACTTTGGTAAACCTGATTATTTCAGCAGAAATAATTCTGCTTATTGGCTTGGCAAACCTTATCTGGGAATTGGTCCATCAGCCCATTCTTTTAATGGTACGCAACGTGGTTGGAACATCAGAAACAATTCAAAATACATTCAATCATTAGAGAAAAATATAGTGCCAATAGAGATTGAAACACTGACTGTAACCGATAAATACAACGAGTATGTGATGACTGGTTTGCGAACGGTTTGGGGAGTTTCTCTGCAAAAAATTGAGCAAGATTTTGGAGTTCAATACAAAAATTATCTTTTGGAGCAAGCCAAAAAACATATTGAAGAACATTTGTTGTATCTTGATGACACTAAACTCTTGGTCACAAAAAAAGGCAAATTTTTAAGTGATGGTATCGCTTCCGATTTATTTAAAATTAATTGATGTTGAAAGCAACGATAGAATATAATTCAAAAAAACTTCAAATAGATTTATCAAAACCCTTGGATATTTCCATACCTATGCGAGCATCAAAAAGCAATGTCAACGCGTGGTATGTCGAGGAACCAAAGATTGAGCCTGTCCGGTTTGATGATTGGGTAGGAAGTGTCAAAGAAGGTGCAGATGTGAATTTCAATAATATCCTTTTTAATCCGCACGCTCACGGAACACATACCGAATGTGTAGGTCATATTACGAAGGAGTTTCACTCCATCAACAAAAATTTGAAGAACTTTTTTTTCTTGGCAGAAGTCATTACAGTCGCTCCTGAAAAACTGGGAGATGATTTTGTGATTTCGAAAAAACAGATACAAACAGCACTTGGGAATAAGAAGCGAGATGCAGTCGTGTTGAGAACGTTGCCAAACACAAAAGACAAAAAATCGAGACAGTATTCAAATACAAATCCACCATATTTATTGGAAGAAGTGGCAACTTATTTAGTACGTAAAGATGTGAATCATTTGCTAATCGATTTGCCAAGTGTTGACAAAGAAAAAGATGAAGGAAAATTGCTGTGTCATAATGCATTTTGGAATACAAAAGGCAACATACGCCTAGATGCAACAATTACTGAATTTATTTATGTTTCAAATAAAATAAAAGATGGTTGCTACGTGCTGAATCTTCAAATTGCACCTTTTGAAAACGATGCCACACCTAGTAAGCCAATTTTGTATGCTATTTTAGAATGATAGAAATCTCGACAGATAAAGCCAAGTTGCAAGTTGAATTGATTCATCAATTTTTAACATCAACCTATTGGGCGAAAGGTAGAACTTTAGAAGAGGTTCAAAAGACGATTGACCACTGTTTGTGTTTTGGAATCTACATCGACGGTAAACAAATTGGTTTTGCGAGAGTTGCTACAGATTACACCGTTTTCGCGTATTTGATGGATGTTTTTGTATTGCCAGAGTTCCGCGGGAAAGGTTATTCTAAACAATTGATGGAAGCCGTGCATACGGAACCAAAACTACAATCGTGCAAGGTATGGATGCTAAAAACTGCAGATGCACACGGTCTTTACGAGCAGTTTGATTACACCCAGCTCAAAAATCCTGAAAGGCTAATGGAACGTTTATTATGAATATAGACCAACTTCGAGATTACTGTTTAACCAAAAAAGGTGTCACAGAAGATTTTCCTTTTGATGAACATACCTTGGTTTTTAAAGTATTGGGAAAGATGTTTGCGCTTATCGGACTTGAAAAGTGGGAGGTTGGCGATAGATTCATCAATCTTAAATGCGATCCGGACTATGCAGAAGAATTACGTGCCGAGTATGACAGTATTTATCCTGGTTATCATATGAGTAAAGTACATTGGAATTCTGTTTCATTGAATTCTGGTGAGATTTCTCCTAGATTTCTGATGGAACTAATTGACCATTCCTATGATATGGTAGTAAAAGGAATGACCAAAAAAATGAGAGATTCTCTCGCATAAAACGATAAGTTTGCAAAACAGAAAATTTACTTCTGCAATCAACAATCTTAAATTAATATGAGTGTTCTTCAAATGCTTCGCGACAGGAGCAACAATATTTGCGAATTATGTGCATCAACTGAAAATCTTCATCAGTATACTATTCCTCCTTCATTAAATGAAAATGTGGCCAATGACGTTTTGGTCTGCAGCACATGTTTAGATCAAATAGAAAGTCGTACAGAAATGGATCAGAATCATTGGCGTTGCTTAAATGACAGTATGTGGAGTGAGCATGTGGCAGTACAAATAATGGCTTGGCGAATGCTGCAAAGGCTCCGTAATGAAGGTTGGCCAAAGGATTTATTGGACATGATGTATCTCGATGATGAAGCATTGGCGTTGGCAAGAGCCACAGGCGAACATGAGGACGAATCTTCAAAAATAATTCATAGAGATGTCAATGGCGTAATATTGGAAAACGGTGATTCGGTGGTCTTGATCAAAGACTTAAAGGTAAAAGGCTCAAGTATGGTTGCGAAGCAAGGCACGGCTGTTAGAAATATTCGTTTGGACCATGAAAACGCTGAATATATCGAAGGCAAGGTAGATGGTCAACAAATAGTCATCATCACTAAATTTGTAAAGAAAACATAGTACTTCAATTTAGTAGTACGGAAAAGGCTTACATAAACTTGTAAGCCTTTTCTTGTTTTTTTAAATTATTGAATATCAGTAATTTGATTAAATTTTTTTGTATATTTGTAACTCTCCACAAAAAATTAGTAGCATTATTTCATCAAATCAAAGATTGTCCTGAATCTTGAGTGCGTAACTATTTTTTAATTTAATACTAACACAAATTTTTCATTATGAAGACAATCAACCGTTTTTTCATAATAATGGCTACAATACTATTATTATGCAACACAGCAACTATTGCCCAAGAGCAATCAAGACCTGAATTTGTAACAGTCACAACCATGCACTGGAACATGAATAACAAAGACTTTAAGATGGAGGAATGGAAAGCAGTAGAGAAAGAATTTTTGGACAAAGTAATCATGAAAAATGAACATATCATGAGTGCCTCATTCTATCTACATAATATGACTCCAGATAACACAGAATTGCTCTATGTACAATCTTACAAAAATTGGGATGCCATAGGAAAGGCGACTGAAAGAAATATAGAATTGGCAAATGCGGCTTGGCCAGATGAAAAAGCGCGAACTGCGTTTTTCAAAAAAAGAGGCGCTTATTATTCTGACCAACACTCGGATGAAATCTATGCCACCATGCCAAATGCAAAGCCAATGGCAAAAATGCCAGAAAAAGATATGGTGTGCTATGTCAGAAAAGGACATTTTGCTTTTGATGAAGGTACAGATGAAGAGTTTGAGGCGCTCGATAAGGAGTATTTTGATAATGTGACATTTAAAAATGAATATATCAAAGCTTATTACCCAATGGCGCATGCTTGGGGATCAGATAGAACGGAATTTGTGGAGGCATTTTTTCTTGACTCTTTGGCTGATTTGGAAAAGATGTTTGAAAAAGACAACGAGCTTTTTGAAGCCCACTGGAAAGATGAGGCATCTAGAAAGGCCATGGGAGAGAAAAGCTCTAAATATTTTACCAATACGCATGGTGACTACGTCTATACATACGTGGCAGGCTTGGCAAAATAAATCGGAATAATTTCAATAATGGGAAGGCCAACGATTTTGTTGGTCTTTTTTTGTTTGATGAATTCCTAATTAAGTATTTTTAATGGAAGAATTCTATACAAATATGAGCAAGAATACATTCGTTTGCATCGATGCGCATACCTGCGGAAATCCTGTCAGAGTTATAAAGGAAGGTGGCCCAAAACTCATAGGAAGCACCATGAGTGAAAAGCGACAACATTTCCTGAAAGAGTATGATTGGATTCGCACAGGGCTGATGTTTGAACCTCGTGGCCATGATATGATGAGTGGCTCTATTTTGTATCCGCCTCATGATCCTAAAAATGATTTTGCGATATTATTTATTGAAACATCGGGCTGTTTGCCAATGTGCGGTCACGGTACCATCGGCACCATTACTATTGCCATAGAAGAAGGACTGATTGTCCCAAAAATCCCGGGAAAGATTCGAATGGAAGCGCCAGCAGGATTAGTTGAAATTGAATATCATCAAACGGAAAAAAAGGTGGATTGGGTAAAGCTTATGAATGTAAAAAGTTATTTAGCTGAAGAAGGCTTATCCATAGAAAGTCCAGATTTAGGTGAAATTATATTTGATATCGCTTACGGTGGAAATTTCTACGCCATCATCGACCCACAAACTAATTTTTCAGGAGTGCAAGATTTTTCCGCTTCTAAAATTATTCAGTTTTCACAATCGATACGACAATTGATCAATGAGAAGTATCCCAATCAATTTATTCATCCTGAAAATGAAACCATCAAAAATGTGACTCATTTACTTTGGACTGGTAACCCTATCGACCCAACATCTTCTGGAAGAAATGCAGTTTTTTATGGTGATAAGGCAATCGATAGAAGTCCTTGCGGAACAGGAACTTCAGCGCGAATGGCACAATTGTATGCGAAAGGGAAATTAAAAATTGGTGAAGATTTTGTGCATGAAAGTTTCATTGGTAGTAAATTCATAGGAAGAGTTGAGGAAGAAACCACGTTGGATGGAAAGTTGGCAATCATTCCAAGTGTAAAAGGATGGGCAAAGATTTATGGACACAATACTATAGTTATTGACACGGAAGATGATCCTTATGCACACGGATTTCAAGTAATTTGATATGAGTAAAAATATAATTGTCATAGGTGGCGGAATCATTGGACTGTGTTCCGCATATTATCTTCAAAAGGAAGGTCACACGGTTACAATCATAGACCAATCCAATATGGATGGTGGTGCGTCGTATGTGAATGCAGGCTATTTGTCGCCAAGTCATATTGTTCCATTGTCAGCGCCAGGAGTGATGAAGAAAGGTTTAAAGTGGATGTTGAATCCAGCAAGTCCTTTATATATTAAGCCAAGACTTGATGCGGACTTTATAACATGGGCGAAGGCTTTCAACAAATCCTGTAACGTTAACCATGTCAAGAAGGCGATTCCTGCGATAAAACGTATTTCATTGTTGAGTCAGGAGTTGTATGATGGTATCAAACAAAGTGAAAATTTTTCCTTTCATTATGAAAAGAAAGGTTTGTTGATGCTCTGTCAAACAGACAAAATGCTGGAAGAGGAAATAAAAACAGCTCAATTGGCCAAAACTGAAGGCTTGGATGTTTCTGAAGTTAGTCTAGATGAATTAAAAGTCTTGGAGCCAAAGGTGGACTTAAATGTCAACGGAGCTGTTTATTACAAATGTGATTCGCATACCACGCCACATGAGTTTATGGTTGAAATGAAAGCTTATTTGAAAAATGCAGGAATTCAATTCTTTTTTAACGATAAGGTAGAAGATTTTGAAATTTCAAATGGAAAAATATTATCAGTGAAAACATATAATCAAATATTAAAAGCTGATGAATTTGTCTTGGCTGCAGGTTCATGGAGCCATCAATTAAGTAAAAAATTAGGCTTGAAATTATTGTTGCAGGCAGGTAAAGGTTATAGAATTAACACAGAACAGCCAACAGGTATTCAAATTCCTTCAATTTTGGCAGAAGCGAAAGTTGCCGTGACGCCGATGAATGGGTTTACACGTTTCGCAGGAACTATGGAAATAGCTGGCATCAACCATAATATTAACAAAATTAGAGTTGAAGCCATTGCAAATGCGGCTTCGCGCTATTATCCAGACATTCGGTTGTCAGAAGATGAAAAGAATGATGCTGCGTGTGGTTTGAGACCTGTCACTCCTGATGGTTTGCCGTACATCGGAAAATCATCAAAATGTGAAAACCTAACCGTTGCAGCAGGACATGCCATGATGGGCTGGAGCATGGGGACAGGTACAGGCAAGTTGGTGTCTGAAATCATTTCAAGAAGAGTACCGTCAATGCCTTTGGAAATGTTCAATCCAGACCGAAGATTTTAAGAATTACGTCTTAATTTTGAACTTTTATCGATGAATCTTACAAGGCAAACCTGTTTAATGCCCTCAAATCGCCTTTTGTCGAAAAACTTTTGAGACGTCATTTTATATATCGATATTTACTTTGTAATTCCCTGATTAATAGCACCAAATCTCTAGTTTAATTTTAATTAGGTTATTATGAACATCGAAATCACCAGCTACAACAATCAGTTTACAATCAAAGGTGTGCTCAATAGACAAAATGTGAATGTCTTCAACTCCGAGTTTAAAAACATCTTTGATAAGTTTAATTCCTTAACCTTACGGATCGAAGGTCTAACGAGTATTGACCGTTATGGAGTCAATGCCTTGGCGAGATTACATAACGAATCTATTTCAAGACATAAAAGTCTTTCTATCATAGGTATGGGTTGCGACGATCTGTATGAGCACTTTAAGTCTGAAGAGACTGCCGCTTAAACAATCTATCTACAATGCATTTTTCTGATGCTTGAAGAAAGCATCGGCTTGCAATTGCATGAGTTCTCTAGCTTTTTTACGCTTGTAGGTGTACAGTTCATCTTCATCAGCAATGTCATTGTAAATTTTGTTGTTTATGTCCATGTCTGTTTTCAAGAGTATTTTGCGCTCGTTGACCTTTTGTTCCACCCAAGTTTTAACAGCAGTTTCTTCGTCCTCCAGTTTGAAATCATATTGTCCTTTAGGCGATAATAGTTTGGCGAAAATGGGAGAGGTTTCAATTGCTAAAAACAATAGAAAAATGAAGAATGATGGCAACCAAGGCAATTCTCCCAAGGCGTTTACACGAGCCATCAAACCATCAAAACCGTCAATTATTGGTTGTGATGTACTCACTTTTGTGCTATAATCATTTTGGAGTTGTGCAACTTGTATTTCAATCGCTGTAATTTTTTCCTTATTGTCAGATTTTAATTGTTGCAATTCGGCTAAAGCAGCATCATGTTTTTCTCTTTTTTCGGCGTAGACAGGTCCTTTACCCAACAATTTGGTTCCTGCTGTCCCTTCAGCCTCGTTGATATAAATATCATACAGTGCATTCACTTCGGCTTCCTTGGTTGCCACTTGAGATTGCAACGTTTTGATATCGTTTTCTAATCCTTCAATGGTCGGTGTAAACTGTGCTGCAATCTGATCTTTATTGGCAAGTGTCAATTCATTTTTTTGTTCCAGCAATACTTGATTGATTTCCTTTTCAAAGATTTTCAATTCCAACGGCTTTGAAATCACCACTGCTATAATCACTGCCAAAATAATTCTAGGAGACGCCTGTATGAATTCATCCATAAAACTGTTTCGCTTTTTAATGGTCGAAACTATAAAGCGATCCAAATTGAAAATAAGCAAGCCCCAAACCAAGCCAAAACCTACAGCAGTATAGTAATTATCAAAAACAGTATAAAGCGCATAGCTGGCCGCAATAAACGCCATGACAGCCGTGAAAAACACTGTAGCTCCTATACCAGCATATTTATTTTGTTCGCCAATGGAACAATTGTCCAGAATGTCACTGTCAGAACCTGAACAGAGTATGAAGAATTTTTTTAACATAACAAATTCGATTTTTGGTTGATAGAGTATTAGAACGTTAAGTTAGTCAATTTGTTACATTATTTGAAATAAAAAAACCTCACAAGTATTAAAAGCTTATGAGGTTATATATTTAAGATCAATGAACGTTATTTTATTTCCACGAATATTGGTGGGTGAACTTCATTTATAGAATTTTTAATATCTAATAATTGTGCACCAGAGCCTATTGCCGTTTCCTTAATTTGAGATTTTGCATCGTCGTTTAAACGATTTCCTTTTATGAAGAGCGTGGGTTTACCAGGAACTTTGAATTTAAATTCAGTAATTGTTCCTGCTGCAATTGAAAGTTCTATATCACTCAATTCCGGACCTGTAAATGAAAAGTATCCGTCTTTTGAAGATTTACCATTGATCATTACCTGTTCTTTAGTTTTAGCATGTTGTTTAAAAACAATTGGTTCTTTAGAGATATAAACTTTCGGTTCTTTGGAATCAGACTGTTTAGTTGCGATATTTAACTGTTTATTTTCTTTTAAAAGCTTGATTGCATCATCAGACGAAATTGATTTATCCTCATAATAAAATTTAGCATCCTTTTTTGCCATTTCAATAACAAAATCAAGAGGTGCAGTTTGCTGCATTGTTTTTTCAGGTACCTGTTTGGCAATCAGGGTTGTTTTTGTTGGGTCTTGGTCAAAATTTTCAAATAGCTTACTGTATATTCTTTGTAATTCTTCTTCACTCATCTTATTGCCATTTCTCTTTGAAAAACTCAAGATGTTGATGTCTCCAGCTTTAAAACTCACATCGCAATCCTCAAAGGTTTTGACAAATGATTTCACTTCCAAATAACTGCTTTTTTTGTTATTTAGCATGTAATTGAGCGGTTTGGTTTGTTTCTCACTCATTCTCAACATCAATTGTCGTGAAACATAATCTTTGGAATTATTTTCATTAGTATCTACCTCATACGTTTCGATGAGAGTGGTTTCTCCTAGTTGCCATGGCGAACTTGATTTTCTTTGTGATTCAGATTGTTTATTCGATTTTTCTGAAGTTGAACTCGGAATTTTAGTTGCAGGTGGAGGTGGAGGCGGTGGGAAATTCGGAAAAGGTTCAGCATTTGCCTTTTGCTCTTCAGACATTTTTTTATAAAGATATTCCATGCGTTCAAAATCCTTTTGTTTGATAATTCGTAGATTTTCAGGTTTATCGTTATGTTGGGAAGCCAATTTGTTGTACTCTTCAATTTCTTGCGGTGTGGCTTTTTCTTGATTTTGCTCAATCGCAAACGCTGCATGTCCTTTTCCATAATTTTGTTCGTTCTCTTTTATGTTAAGATCTGGAAAGGGAAATTTAACAGATTGATCTTTCTGTTGCGGAGACATCCTATTATATATCTCTGAAAATTTTATCATTTCTTGTTCATCCACAATTGGTAATAATGTAGCATTCTTTGAAATGATAGTACTTTCATTATGAATCTTTATAGCCCAAGTATTATAAGCATCAACTTCTTCTTTAGTAACTTTTTGCTGATTTTTCTCATTTGCAAAAGGTGTGTTTCCTTTTCCTTTAACTACTTCTTGTTCAGGAGTTACTAATCGATAAAAACCATAATCTAATAATGCATTATAAAGAAACCACGTTTCTTCATTTGATATTTCAGTTGAAGATGTGACGTGAATATTCATTATGTTATTTCTTATCTCCGGTGTGATATCTTGATGTAATTTGTTCACCTCATTTACAAGAGTGTTTTTAGTGGCTGAAATGCCATCAATTTCATAAGTGCCATCTTCAAGTATTTCGATACTGATGCTTCTTGCGGTATGTTTTTGAATAGGTTCTTGAAACTCTTCTAATGATTTGAGAACCTCTTTTTTGTCACTAAACCCATAAAGCGTCAGTGCAAATAATGGAAGAAGCAAAATGCAACTTAACCAGATTTTCTGTTTTGATGTGCGTGTTTTCATAACTGTAAATCGTTTTTTGATTGATGAATAATTAATGGCATGAGCCAACAGAGTGTTGGTGACGTTTGATGAGAACGTCAATAATAATTCTTGATAATTGGAAGGGGAGAAGCCTTCTTTCAACACGGCTTCGTCTGCGAGAAATTCATGATTTAATTTAATGCTGTGTTTTACAAAATAAATCAACGGGTTGAACCAAAATACTATCTGAAGCAACTCCATGAATAAGATGTCTAAACTGTGTTTTTGCCTTGCATGTGCTTTTTCATGAATAAAAACTTCTTGAGGAATTTGTTGCGATTCATACTTTTCTTTGTTCAAAAAAATGTAGCTGAAAAAGGTATGAGGAGTCATCAGTTCCTTCAATAAGATCAATGTAAACTTTGCTGTTCTTTGCTTTGTGTTTTGTTTGATTCTTTTGAAAATTTGCATTAAATGAAGAATAAACCTCAAGGAAAACATCAAAACACCTAAACCGTAAACACTCCACAAAATCATTGGCCAATAGTTGACGGGGTCTTCCACAACTTCAGTTTCAAACTCCAATTCTGGAATGGTTAGCAGCTCGGAACTATTTGAGGCAACAGGTTCTATTTCAAGATAAGTCGTGAAAGTTATCAATGGAATGCTTAATGCAAGAATCACGATTATCATTAGATAAAAACGCTTCATGACATGCATTTGTTCTTTTTCTAAAAACAACTTATAGAAAGCCCAAAATATGGCTAAACAGACACTGAATTTTAAGAGATACATCCACATAACTATTTCTTTTTGATTTCGTTATCAATCAATGCTTTTAAATCTTGCAATTCTTCTTTGGTCAAATCGGTTTCTTTTGCAAAAAAAGAGGCGAATTGTGAAGCGCTGTCATTGAAGAAATTTTTGATTAATCCGTTCACATGTTTTGAGAAATAATCTTTCTTTTTAACAAGAGGATAGTATTCGCGAGACTTTCCATAAAGGTTGTAGCTTATAAATTTTTTATCTGTCATTCGTTTAAGGAGTGTCGCAACGGTAGTTGTAGCAGGCTTGGGCTCCGGATAGGCTTCCAGCAAATCTTTCATGAAGGCTTTTTCCAGTTGCCACAAATGGTTCATAAGCTCTTCTTCTGTTTTTGTCAATTGCATGTTCTACATTTTTAGAGTAAGTTCTACAAATGTAGAATAAAAATTGGATATTCCAAATGCATTCGTATCAATTTTACTGAAATGGGTTATCTTTGCCATTAAAATTGCTAGATTTTAGAGGATGAAAAATTTGATTTTCACATTGTTGGCTATTATGTTGTGTTCCATAGCATCGGATGCACAAACCATCAATGATTTGATTAATAAGGTCAATTTGGACACATTGTCTTTAAAAGTTCAGGAGTTCAGCGGAGAAATACCTACGGTTGTAAATGGAAATACAGTAACAATTCTAAACAGACAGAACGGTAACAATGATTTAGCGGCTGAATATATCAAACAGCAATTTTCTCGTCTCGAAAACTTAACTGTTACAGATCAAGTTTACAGCACTAATGGACGAAATATCATTGCTACTCAACTCGGTAAAACCAATCCAGACAACATATATATTATATGTGCTCACTACGACTCTTTGGCTAATTATTGTGCAGATGATAATGCTAGCGGAACGATTGCAGTACTGGAAATTGCGAGAATTTTATCTACACAGTGTGTCGATAATACCATTGTATATGCCCTTTGGGACCAAGAAGAGATTGGGTTGATAGGTTCTAATTATTATTCGCAGGAAGCAGCTTCAAATGGTGCCAATATATTGGGTGTTCTTAATATAGATATGATGGCATATGATGGCGATAATGATGGGCTTTTTGATATTGATGTCAGAAACATTTCAAACTCGATTGCAATGAAAGATGATATTATTTCCGTCCTTAATAATCCTACTTATGGATTTACCTTAAATGTCAATGTTGTAAATCCAGGAACGACAGCAAGTGACCATGCAAGATTTTGGAATCAGGGCTATTCTGCTGTATTAGTTGGAGAGGCTTGGTCTGTCAATGATAGAACACCTTTTTACCATACCGCAGGAGATCGTTTTAGCACTTTGAATTTACCATACTATCACCAATTGACCAAGTTGATAATGGGATATATGGCTACAAAGGCTGGCTTGGTCAACGTTAATAACTCGATTACTGCTGATGCATCGACTATAACCGCAACTCAAACGGGCGCAAATTATCAATGGTACAATTGTAATACAGGTCAACCGATTCCTGGTGCAAACTCAAGAGCTTTCATGCCTTCAGTGAATGGCAATTATTCTGTTGAAATAACATTAGGCGGTTGTTCTGAAATTAGCAACTGTTACGCATTTACAACTTTGGGAACAGAAACTTTTTTAGATGTAGAGCTAACTGTTTATCCTAATCCAGTTAAAAATACTTTGAAACTAGAAACTTCAGAAGCTCTTAATTTGAACGTTGAGCTGTTTGATATAACAGGCAAACTTATCAAAACCGAATTATTTCGAGGAACTTCTAATCAATTAAACTTAAAAGGTTTGCCAGTTGGTGTCTATCTTTTGAGTGTCAAATCATCTAACAAATCAAGGACTTTCAAAATAATCAAAGAATAATCCTGATTTTATAAATTTATTTCGACAGTTCTGTAAAGTGTTTATAAAATAATGGAATGGTTTCAATACCTTTAAGATAATTCCAAATTCCAAAGTGCTCGTTTGGTGAATGTATCGCATCACTGTCAAGCCCAAATCCCATCAAAATGGTTTTGCTTTTCAGTTCTTGTTCAAACAATGCTACAATCGGAATACTTCCACCGCTACGTTGAGGAATTGGTGTTTTCCCAAAGGTTTCCTCGTACGCTTTTGAAGCAGCTTGGTAACCGACACTATCAATAGGCGTCACATAGCCTTGACCTCCATGATGCGGTTTTACCACCACTTTTACACCTTTTGGAGCGATATTTTCAAAGTGAGTTTTAAACAATTGGGTGATTTCTTCCCAATCTTGATGCGGAACCAATCGCATGGATATTTTGGCATAAGCCTTACTGGCAATCACTGTTTTCGCTCCTTCGCCTGTGTAGCCTCCCCAAATTCCGTTGACATCTAAAGTTGGTCTAATGGAGTTGCGTTCATTGGTAGTGTATCCTTTTTCACCATAAACATCATCAATATCCAAAGCTTTTTTATAGTTTTCCAAAGAAAATGGTGCCTTTGCCATTTGCGTACGTTCATCATCAGAAAGATTTTCGACCTTATCATAAAATCCAGGAATAGTAATATGATTGTTTTCATCATGCAGCGACGCAATCATTTTGGCAAGTATGTTGATAGGATTAGCAACAGCGCCTCCATAAAGTCCAGAGTGCAGGTCTCTGTTAGGACCTGTAACTTCAACTTCTACATAGCTCAAACCCCTTAATCCAGTTGTGATGGATGGCGTGTCTTTTGAAATCATCCCAGTGTCAGATATCAAAATGACATCATTCTTTAATTTTTCTTTATTGTTTTTAACAAAAGTCCCAAGATTTTTACTTCCAACTTCCTCTTCACCTTCAATCATGAATTTTACATTACAAGGCAATTGATCTGTTGAGGTCATAAACTCCATAGCCTTTACGTGCATGTACATCTGTCCCTTATCGTCACAAGCACCTCTAGCAAAAATGGCACCTTCTGGATGAAGTTCGGTCTGTTTGATTACAGGTTCAAATGGAGGCGATGTCCAAAGGTTCATAGGGTCTGGTGGCTGTACGTCATAATGGCCATAAACCAAAACAGTGGGTAAATTTTCATCTATAATTTTTTCGCCATATACAATAGGGAAGCCATCTGTTTTACAAATTTCGACATGCTCGCAGCCTGCTTCTTCCAATTTCGATTTTATGGCATCTGCTGTTTTCAAAACATCCTTTTGATAAGCTGAATCAGCACTTACAGATGGGATTTTGAGCAGTTCTATCAATTCTTTAATGAATCTATCTTTATGTTGATTGACGTAGGATTCTATGTTTTTCATGTGTTTTTTGGATTTGTTCAAAAATACAAAAAATGAAAATGATTTTTTCCGTTTTAAGCTATTTGTATATTCAAAGGAATGTTTATATTTGCATCCCGATAATTATCGGACCTGATGCAGGCGTGGTGGAATTGGTAGACACGCTAGACTTAGGATCTAGTGCCGCGAGGTGTGGGAGTTCGAGTCTCCCCGCCTGTACTTAAAGAGAAAGCTTCAACATAAGTTGAAGCTTTTTTGTTTTGATGACATCCGAAATGATAAAATCCCGAAATCATTCGGGATTTTATTTTGTGGTTAATTCTTTAAATGTTCTTCTAAAAATTGGTCCTGTTCCCAAAGTAGATGGAAGATATTCTCTTCGGCACGATATCCGTGGCTTTCCTTTGGCAAGATTACCATTCTCGCAGGAGCTCCTAGGCCTTTCAGGGCTTGATAATAGCGCTCTGTCTGCAAAGTGAAAGTTCCAGGATTGTTATCGGCTTCACCGTGAATCAACAGAATAGGTGTCTTCATTTTTTCTGCATTCATAAATGGAGACATCGTATTATAGATATTTGGATTGTCCCAATAATTTCTTTGTTCACTTTGGAAACCAAATGGAGTCAAGGTTCTGTTATAAGCGCCACTTCTGGCAATTCCGCAAGCGAATAGATCTGAATGTGTCAACAAGTTCGCTGTCATAAATGCACCATAACTATGGCCTCCTACACCAACTTTATTTCTGTCTATATAACCCAAATCATCAACAGCATCTATCGCTGCTTTGGCATTTGCTACAAGTTGTTGAATGAACGTGTCGTTTGGTTCTGTTGTGCCTTCGCCAACGATTGGAAATGCAGCATCATCCAAAACAGCATAACCACGTGTTACCCAATACACAAAGGAGCCGTAATAAGGAAACGTAAACTCATTTGGATTTTGACTGCTTTGTCCAGCACTGTTTTTGTCTTTAAATTCTTGTGGATAGGCCCAAATCAATAACGGTAACTTTTGGTCTTTTTTTGTTCTGTCATAACCCGCAGGCAAATAGAGAGTTCCTGTTAAGGTAACGCCATCATCTCGTTTATAGGTGATAACTTCTTTATAAACATTCTTTAAGCTTTCAAACGGATTTTTAAAATCGGTTATTTGTGTCAGCTTTTTCGATTTAAAGTTTCGGAAATAGTAATTAGGATATTCGTTTTTTGATTCAATTCTTACCAATACATCACCCTTTTTAGCATCTTCCGAAGAAATTAAATCTTCTTTTTTGGTTTTTAAATCAGAAGAATAAAGACGCTTTGTCTTTAAGGTTTTTAAATCGAACTCATCAATAAAAGGAAATTGGCCTTCTTTTGTAAATCCATCTCCCAAAAGATATAATTTATTGTTTTCAATATTCAAAGTATATCTTCCAAAGTTGTTTTTCTTCGTTTGAAAATTTCCTGGGTCGCTGTAGATGTCCTGATAATTTCTGTCCTCAATAATTTTTGGGTCACCACCTTTTACACTTGGATTGATGAGGTATCTTTTGAGATTTCGGGTGTCATACCAATAGTCAACAATCATCGCAACCTGGTTGTTGCCCCAAGTAATACCACCAAAGCGTTGTTTGGTTTTAAAGAATGATTCGGCATTATCAGTGAATGGCGCTTTCCAAAGAAAAATTTCATCTCGCAAGTCAACTTCTTTATTGGCATCACCACCATCTAATGCTTCTACATAATAAAGCGTTGCTGGCTCGTCGGCTCTCCAATACATTCCTCTTTTTCCTGGGCGAGTGGACATAAAACCTTTTGCTCTTATTTCATCTAGTGGAATATTGTTCACTTCTTTAATGAGCTTCCCGTTTTTATCAAAAACAGTTTCTATCTGCGGAAATCGGCTATAAGGCACAACATAGGAAAACGGTTTTTGAATGGTGGTAATAAGAATGTATTCGCCATCTGGAGAAAAGCTTTCATCAGAATAAATGGCCGCTGGCTTGAACAGTTTGGAGTTGCCATTTAAATCTACGGTGTAGAGTTCTGAAGTTACCAGCGCTTCAAAATTTGCCTCGTCAATTTTATTTTTAAGTAAATCTTGATAGGTTCTGTTTTGAGAAGCAGTACCTCCATCTGTTTCAGAAATAATTGGCCCATCAGGCAATCCTTTTTTCTCATCAATCAAATCTGGACGATTATTTGGAAGCACCTTGATTAAAAGCTGATTGCTATCTCTGTACCAATTCAAAGGACTTCCCAAATTGGCATTTAAATTATCTGCCGTCAATTTTTTAGCAGTTGCTGTTGCGACCTCAATATACCAGAGTTCTACACCTTTATCAGTGGTATGTGTAAATGCGATTTTTGTTTCGTCTGGA
>Ga0207828_100382_pt1 | contig 16964 bp, 16 predicted proteins | sample TtaePargueraPR_11_FD_187276 | JGI IMG/M metagenome (GOLD analysis project Ga0207828, IMG submission 187276) | Aerobic enrichment media microbial communities from Bioluminiscent Bay, La Parguera, Puerto Rico - Tt and P2 (3) (SPAdes) | ecosystem: Environmental > Aquatic > Marine > Unclassified ...
CTTAAAAGGAAAACAAGGACGTTTCCGTCAAAACTTACTTGGTAAGCGTGTGGATTACTCTGCTCGTTCGGTAATCGTCGTTGGACCAGAATTGAAATTATACGAATGCGGATTGCCTAAAAATATGGCAGCTGAACTTTACAAACCATTTATCATCAGAAAGTTGATTGAGCGTGGTATTGTAAAAACCGTAAAATCTGCAAAGAAAATTATAGATAGAAAAGAACCTGTGGTTTGGGATATCTTGGAAAACGTTCTAAAAGGACATCCAGTTCTTTTGAACCGTGCTCCTACGTTACACAGATTGGGTATCCAAGCATTCCAACCAAAATTGATTGAAGGTAAAGCAATCCAGTTACACCCATTGGTATGTACCGCTTTTAACGCGGATTTCGACGGTGACCAAATGGCTGTGCATTTACCATTAGGTCCAGAGGCTATTTTGGAAGCACAATTATTGATGTTGGCTTCTCACAATATCTTGAATCCTGCAAACGGTTCTCCGGTAACAGTACCTTCTCAAGATATGGTTCTTGGTCTTTATTATATGACCAAAGAACGTAAGTCTACTGATGATGTAAAAGTGAAGGGAGAAGGATTGACGTTCTACTCATTTGAAGAGGTAAACATCGCTTACAATGAGAAGAAAGTAGATTTGAATGCTTCTATCAAAGTAAGAGCTCTCGACTTCAATGATGAAGGCAAATTGGCTCCAAAAATTATAGAAACGACTGTAGGTCGTGTACTTTTCAACGAAAAAGTGCCTGAAGCTGCAGGATATATCAATCAAGTATTGACTAAAAAGTCTTTGAGAGATATTATTGGTGATATTTTGAAAGTAACTTCAGTGCCTGAAACTGCTGAATTCCTTGATGAAATCAAAGATTTGGGTTACAAGTTCGCTTTCCAAGGTGGTTTATCATTCAGTTTAGGTGATATCATTATTCCTGCTGAAAAACAAGGAATGATTGACAATGCCAATAAAGAAGTAGATGGCATTATGGCCAACTATAATATGGGATTGATTACCAATAACGAGCGTTATAACCAGGTTATTGATATCTGGACTTCTACGAATGCTGCTTTGACTGAATTGTCAATGAAGCGTATCCGTGAAGATCAACAAGGATTCAACTCTGTGTATATGATGCTTGATTCTGGTGCGCGTGGTTCGAAAGAGCAAATCCGTCAGTTAACAGGTATGCGTGGATTGATGGCGAAACCTAAAAAGTCTAACGCAGGTGGAGGTGAGATTATCGAAAACCCGATTCTTTCTAACTTTAAGGAAGGTCTTTCGATTTTGGAATACTTTATCTCTACGCACGGTGCACGTAAAGGTCTTGCCGATACGGCTCTTAAAACTGCAGATGCTGGATACTTGACACGTCGTTTGGTTGACGTTTCTCAAGACGTTATCATCTACAGTGAAGATTGCGGTACTTTGAGAGGAATCGATGTATCTGCATTGAAGAAAAATGAAGAGATTATCGAATCTCTTGAAGATAGAATCGTTGGTAGAACTGCATTGAATGATGTATACGATCCAATGACTGAAGAGATTTTGGTGAAAGCTGGTGAGCATATTCACGACCACATTGCAAAACGTATAGGAGAATCTGCATTGGATTCTATCGAAGTACGTTCAGCATTGACCTGTGAGGCTAAACAAGGTATTTGTGCGAAATGTTACGGTCGTAATTTAGCGACTGGTAAGATGGTACAAAGAGGTGAGGCCGTAGGTGTGGTTGCTGCTCAATCAATTGGTGAGCCAGGAACGCAGTTGACACTTCGTACCTTCCACGTAGGTGGTATTGCAGGTAACATTTCTGAAGAAAATAAATTGACTGTTAAGTTCAATGGTATTGCAGAAATTGAAGATTTGAAAGTTGTAAAAGGAACTGATAATCAAGGAAACGAAGTAGATGTTGTTATTTCTCGTACTTCTGAATTGAAATTAGTTGACGCCAAAACAGGAATCACTTTGAGTACAAACAACATTCCTTATGGTTCTTACATTTATGTGAAACCAGGACAGAAAGTGTCTAAAGGAGATGTTATTTGTTCTTGGGATCCTTACAACGGTGTGATTATTTCAGAATTTGCAGGTAAAGTTTCTTATGAAAATATCGAACAAGGTATTACTTACCAAGTAGAGATAGATGAGCAAACTGGTTTCCAAGAAAAAGTAATTTCAGAATCAAGAAACAAAAAATTGATTCCAACATTGCATATCGAGGATGCTAAAGGAAATACACTTCGTTCATACAACTTGCCAGTTGGTGCCCACTTGATGATTAACGATGGTGAGAAAATCAACGTTGGTAAAGTATTGGTGAAGATTCCTCGTAAGTCTGCTAAAACTGGGGATATTACAGGAGGTCTTCCACGTGTGACCGAGTTATTTGAAGCGCGTAACCCTTCAAACCCAGCTGTAGTAAGTGAAATCGATGGTGTAGTTTCTTTTGGAAAAATCAAAAGAGGTAACCGTGAGATCATTGTTGAGTCTAAATTAGGTGAAGTCAAAAAATACTTGGTGAAATTGTCAAATCAAATTCTTGTTCAAGAAAATGATTACGTTAAAGCAGGTATGCCTTTATCTGATGGTTCAATAACTCCAGATGATATCTTGAATATAAAAGGACCATCTGCAGTACAACAATACTTGGTGAACGAAGTACAAGAAGTTTACCGTTTGCAAGGTGTGAAAATTAACGATAAGCACTTTGAGGTTGTTGTAAGACAGATGATGCGTAAAGTTCAAATTATCGATTCAGGTGATACGATTTTCCTAGAAGATCAATTGGTTCATAAATCAGACTTTATCGAAGAAAACGATAAAATCTTTGGAATGAAGGTTATCACAGATGCTGGAGATTCCAAAACTTTGAAACCTGGACAAATTGTAACTGTTCGTCAATTGAGAGATGAAAACTCGATTGTGAGAAGAGAAGATGGTAAGTTGGCTGAAGCAAGAGATGCAAATCCTGCTACTGCGACACCTATCTTACAAGGTATCACAAGAGCATCATTACAGACTAAATCATTTATTTCTGCGGCATCGTTCCAAGAAACTACCAAAGTATTGAATGAAGCAGCTGTAAGTGCGAAAGTTGATGAATTAGACGGATTGAAAGAGAACGTTATCGTTGGACACCGAATTCCTGCAGGAACAGGTGTGAGACGCTACGAGCACATCATAGTTGGTTCTAAAGAAGAGTTCAACGAAATGATGAAAGCTAAAGAAGAGTTTAATTATAACTAATAGATTAGAACATTGATTCCCGCAACAGCGGGAATCTTTGGTTTTAAGAAGAAAATATATAAAATATGAGCGATCAAAAAGAAGCTCCAAAACAAGGGCAAATCAATATTGAATTAGATGAGAAAGTAGCTGAAGGAATTTACTCGAATTTAGCCATCATCAATCATTCGGTATCCGAGTTTGTGATTGATTTCGTGAGCATTATGCCTGGAACACCTAAAAGCAAGGTGAAGTCAAGAATCATATTGACTCCACAGCACGCAAAGCGTTTGTTGAAGGCTTTGGGAGAAAATGTACATAGATTTGAGAAAGCCCACGGCGAAATTAAAGATTACGAGCAGCCACCAATTCCATTGAATTTTGGACCGACAGGACAGGCATAAAAACTGTTGTAAATAGTCAGTTCGAACGGAGTTGAGAACTAAAAAATCCCTTTGATAATCTCTATCAAAGGGATTTTTTATTAATGAAGCTTATTTAAGCAACTTCATTATTTACATTGTTATACGAAAATTTTAAAGCTCCCGAAGGGCATTTCTTTACCTGTCGAATAATCTTTTCCGTAGAATCGCCATCAAGGTCAATCCAAGGTATCACAGAATTCCTAAAGACATTCGAAAGTTCTCTTGCACAACGCTCCGCATTAGTGCAAACACAAGGTTCGTAGGTGACAGTAATATCTCTATTACTGAACACATTGGCAGTAGTTTTCATAGGTAGATCAATTTGGGGTTTGAATCTAATATTTAATAAATGAATCAATTGATTGACAAACAATTGATTAATGAAATAAATCTATTGAAATTCAAATAAACTACAATTCATTTATCGATTAAATGTAATAAAAATTCGATTAAGTTTATTTTAAATTTTGAATATTCGATGAAATACATACAGAATTTTCAATTTAGAAATACCAAATTCCAAATAATCAATTGGGATTTGGGAATTTAATATATTGGAATTTTATTTGTATTCTGATGTAAAGTGAAATTTGATAGTTGGATACTTTTGTTGAGTCATTTGTAGCGAAAACTGTGAATCGGCCAAAAACACCAATTGATTTTGTTTGTCTTTTGCCAGATAGCGCTGTTTTACAGCCAAAAAGTCTTTGAATTCTTCGCTCTTCGCATCTTCTGGTTCTACCCAACACGCTTTGTAAACATTCAAATTTTCGTAGGTACATTTTGCACCATATTCGTGCTCTAATCGGTATTGAATTACCTCATATTGCAGTGCACCAACGGTTCCAATCACTTTTCTTCCATTCAATTCCAAAGTAAATAATTGTGCCACACCTTCATCCATTAATTGATCAATACCTTTATAAAGCTGCTTGGATTTCAATGGGTCGGCATTATTGATATATCTGAAATGTTCGGGAGAAAAACTCGGAATTCCTTTATAATTAATGTTTTCACCTTCAGTAAGTGTATCACCAATCTTGAAGTTTCCGGTATCGTGAAGTCCTACTATATCACCAGGATATGAAACATCAACAATTTCCTTCTTTTCAGCAAAGAAGGCATTCGGACTCGAGAATTTCAATTTTTTGTCGTGCCTAACGTGCAAATAAGGTTTATTCCGTTCAAACTTGCCAGAGACTATTTTGACAAAGGCTAATCGGTCTCTGTGATTTGGGTCCATATTGGCGTGTATCTTAAACACAAATCCTGTAAATTCCTTTTCATCTGGTTGAACCAAACGCTCTTCGCTCTGTTTAGGTCTTGGCTTAGGAGCTATCTCAACAAAACAATCCAACAATTCCCTTACTCCGAAATTATTCAAGGCAGAGCCAAAAAACACAGGCTGCAAATGTCCATTCAGGTATTCTTGTTTGTCAAAAGCTGGATAAATGCCTTCCACAAGTTCTATTTCTTCCCTTAATGTGTTGGCCGATTTTTCACCAACCAATTTTGTCAATTCGGAAGAATTTAAATCAGAAATTTCAATGGTTTCTTCAATATTCTTTCTGCTGTCACCACTAAACAAATTGATATTTTTTTCCCAGATGTTGTAGATGCCCTTAAAATCATAGCCCATCCCAATTGGAAAACTCAAGGGTGTCACCGTTAATTTGAGTTTTTGCTCAATTTCATCCAATAGATCAAACGCATCTTTACCTTCTCTATCCAATTTGTTGATGAAAACAATCATAGGAATGTTTCTCATTCTACAGACTTCCACCAACTTTTCAGTCTGTTCCTCAACACCTTTCGCCACGTCAATCACTACGATAACGCTATCAACAGCCGTCAGGGTTCGAAATGTATCCTCTGCAAAATCCTTGTGACCAGGAGTGTCAAGAATATTGACTTTAATGCCATCGTATTCAAATGCCAAAACGGACGTAGCAACCGAAATACCACGTTGGCGTTCAATCTCCATAAAGTCACTGGTTGCACCTTTTTTGATTTTATTGCTTTTCACTGCTCCAGCTTCCTGGATGGCTCCACCAAACAGTAGTAGTTTCTCGGTTAATGTTGTTTTTCCAGCATCAGGATGCGAAATGATGCCAAACGTACGTCGTCTATTTATTTCTTTGATAAAACTCATTGTGGTATGAAAATGGTTGCAAAGATAACTTATGATAAATGAATTGTGAACTATCAGTCCTGAAAAATTCAAATTGTTATGATTACTGCGAGAATTTCGTTTTATGTACTATTTTTGTGCTATATGAAAGAAGAAAAAGTAATTCTTGTCAATGAAAACGACGAGCAAATAGGCACTATGGAAAAGCTGGAGGCTCACGAAAAAGCCTTATTGCACAGAGCTTTTTCGGTTTTTGTTTTCAATGACAAAAATGAGTTGATGCTTCAGCAAAGAGCTACTCATAAATACCATTCACCAAATTTATGGACAAATACGTGTTGTAGCCATCAACGTGAAGGCGAAAGTAATGTTGAAGCAGGAAAAAGACGATTGCAAGAGGAAATGGGTTTTACCACTGAATTGAAAGACACCATTTCGTTCGTTTACAAAGCACCATTTGACAATGGCCTTACCGAACACGAATTTGACCATATTCTGGTCGGATATTACAATGATGAACCAAATTTGAATCCAGAGGAAGTATCCAATTGGAAATGGATGGATTTGGAAGCTATCAAACAAGATATTGAAAGAAAGCCTGATGTTTATACAGAATGGTTCAAAATCATTTTTGATAAATATTATCAACATATCAATTTAAAGACTGATGCGAGTAACCGTTAGCCGAAAAGCACATTTTAATGCAGCACATCGACTTTATCGTAAAGATTGGGCTGATGATAGGAACGATGAGGTTTTTGGTAAATGCAATAACCCAAACTTTCACGGACACAATTATGAGCTAATTGTGAGCGTTACTGACGAAATTGATAAGGAGACAGGTTATGTCATTGATATAAAGGTATTGAAAGACATCATCAAAGAAGAAATTGAAGATGCTTTTGACCATAAAAATCTGAACCTTGAAGTGTCTGAATTCAAAAATCTAAATCCAACAGCCGAAAATATTGCAGTTGTCATTTATAATAAAATCAAACCAAGGTTAAAATCTTCTAACCATCTTAAGGTGACTTTATACGAAACTCCTCGTAATTTTGTCACTTATTCTGGGCAATAATCAAAAATGAAAAGCATTTTATATCCAATCAAATTTAAACCTATCCTTAAAGACAAAATTTGGGGAGGTCAAAAACTCAAGACAATTCTTAATAAAGAATCTACTTTGCCTAACGTTGGTGAAAGTTGGGAAATAAGCGACGTAGAAGGGGATACTTCTGTTGTTGAAAATGGCAGTTTAGCTGGACAATCGTTAAAGCATTTGTTGAGTACTTACAAGGCCGACTTTTTGGGCGAGAAGAATTATCAGCAATTTGGAAATAAATTTCCGTTGCTCATAAAATTTATTGATGCCAAAGAAGACCTATCCATTCAACTTCATCCTAATGATGAATTGGCCGCAAAACGCCATAATTCCTTTGGGAAAACAGAAATGTGGTATGTAATGCAGGCCGATGAAAATTCAAATTTGATAGTTGGATTTAATCAAAAAGTCACTCCAGAACTATATTTAGAACATCTCGAAAACAAATCATTGACCAAGATTTTGAATTTTGATGCGGTCAAGTCTGGCGATACCTATTTTATTGAAGTTGGTCGTGTGCACGCCATCGGAGCAGGAGTGATGCTGGCGGAAATACAGCAAACCAGCGACATTACCTATCGTGTTTACGATTGGGACCGAAAGGATGACAAAGGTAACGAACGCGAATTGCACAATGATTTGGCGTTAGATGCTATAGGATTTGATATGCCAAATGATTTTAGAGTTGACTATCAAAAAAATCAAAATGAATCGAATGAAATGGTCAGTTGTCCTTACTTTACCACGAATTTTCTTCCAGTAACTTCAGAAATTCATAAGATAAATAATCACGATTCATTCATCATATATATGTGCGTGAAAGGTAAACTGACTATTAAGGCGAATGGCATCTCAACAGAATTATCAAAAGGAGAAACTGTTTTGATTCCTGCTGCAATCGAAAAGATTGAAATCAAGCCTGAAATGGATTCAGAATTACTAGAGGTTTATATAAAATAAAATTCCCGAAACCTGTAGAAGACTCCGGGAATTTCTTCTCTTAAATGGCTATTTGTGTGTGCGTGTTAGTTTCCACATAAGGAAAATCAAAATATGCACTAGAAATAGTTTCCTCTGTTTTGGAAGCTTTCTTGCGTTTGGTCACAATCACGCTAACCATCAGTTTTTCAGGATGTGTTTGAATCAATTGCGCTTGAATGGTGAGTTGGTCATTCAAAAAAGCATTCTTATGCATTTTGAACTTATAATCACTCACTTGTGGCGACTCGTTGGAATAGAATTCTTTAATAGGATAGGTTGCGACGGTTTTTATTCGGTCGAAGAGAATATTGGGAAGTAAAAAACCGTTAGAGTTACTTGTAGCTTTGGTCACTACAAATTGAACATTGGTGTGTATTGGATTTTTGAAATTTGCTTTCATGATATTTTAATTTTATGGATATAACAATAGAGGTAAAGGTTCAAGAATTCTGCCATGATTCAATGAAAAAATTGAACAGGCATTTTTGATAATCATTTTGATTTGCATTTTTGTGTTTTGATAACGTTTCATGATAAAAAATTTAAAAATTAGACTTACTAAAAATAAAAAAGGTGCTTTCTAATGAAGCACCTTTTAAGTTATGGTTAAAAAATATTATTGTTAACTTATACTGAAAAGATGCGACAAATGTCTATTACGTTTAATAGACATCTTATGGGAACACTGTTGTGCCCAAATATTATACTGCATAGTATGTTGCATCTTTTTCGAATTCATGGTATAAAGCTATGAAAATAAATTGAACGTTTGATAATATTAGAATAATTATAACATTTAATCCCAACATTTCGTGTAATTTTGCCCAAAATAAATTCAGTAAAAATGGCAAATGTTAGAAATTTAAAGAAAGACATCAACTACGTTTTGGGTGATATTATTGAGGCAGTTTATGTTTGGGAATACAACAATACATCTAAAGATACCAAAGAGAGCGAAGCAATTATTGATGAAGCAATAGACACTTTTGACGAGTTGATAGCTAAAGTAAATGACAAGAAAGTTGAAAACAAGAAAGCACATTTCAAGTCTATCCAAAACGAATTGGAAACTAAAGGTCGTGCGCTTATCGAAAAAGTAAATAAGTTAGGATAATTTCTTTTGAAAAGATTTGCAAATATGATTTTCGCAATTATATTTGCAGTCTCTTAAAGCCGATGTAGCTCAGCTGGCTAGAGCAGCTGATTTGTAATCAGCAGGTCGTGGGTTCGAGTCCCTCCATCGGCTCTAAATTCTACGAAAGTAGGAATATAAAGTTCAGTCTTATGACTGAACTTTTTTGTTTTAAGGACTATTCCTTTTTCTTTTTCAACCAAGAAAAAATTCCTTTTTTCTCTTTCTTTTCGAATGTTTTTGTGTCTTTGTCACTTTTGAACAGTCGCTTAAAGAAACCGTCTGTTTTGTTTGGTTCACAATCTAAAGAGCTTAAAACTTCTTCAGAGGTTTCTTCAAATGATGCTTGAGTTATGGCATTGTAGTTTGAATCGCTATTGAGTTTCTGAAAATATTTCGCAAAAATAGGAAGAGCCGAATTGGCACCTTGACCAATTCCCGTTGAACTAAAACCAATCTGCTGATTATCGTTCCCAACCCAAGTAACTGTTATCAATTTAGGTGTGATGCCCACAAACCATCCGTCTTTATTATCTTGAGTTGTTCCAGTCTTACCTGCTATTGCGTTGGTAAGTTGATATTTCGAGCGAAGTCGGTTTGCCGTTCCTTCATCTACCGTAGCTTTCATAAATTCCAACATTGCCTGCCGTGTTTCATCTTTAAAAGCTTTTTCTTCATTTTTGGCTTTCGGATATAAATCCTCATAGGAAGCAATTAAGTTTCCGTTTTTATCTTCGATTTTTGTGATGAAAATTGGTGTCGACGGAACACTTTCGTTTACGAAAGGTGTATAAGCTTTTGCCAACTCGATCATACTCAAATTTGCAGAACCCAATGCAATTGAAGGTACTTCTTCGATATCACTTTTGATGCCCATTTTATGAGCTTGGTCAATAACCGTTTCAATACCTGTTTCGTATAAAACTTTAACGGCAACCGTATTCACCGAATTGCTCAATGCTTTTTCAAGCGAATAATTCAAATCATCGTCATCAGGAATATCAGAGGCATTGGTAGGTGTCCAATTATCAACATCTGTGTAAGTAATCGCTTTGGTCGGAAAATAGGTGCAAGGTGGCATACCATTTTCTATGGCAGCAGTATAAACTATCGGTTTAAAAGTAGATCCTACTTGTCGCTTGCTTTGCGAAATATGATCAAATTGAAAATATCTATAATCGATACCACCAACATAGCTTCGAATCTCACCTGACTTTGGGTCCAATGAAATCATTCCAGCATTTAAAAATTTCATATAGTATTCTAAACTATCCAATGTGGATAGTGATTGCGCTTCTCCTTTCTCATCATCCCAAGAAAACAATTCAGTTTCATAAGGTTTGCTCAATGAATCATTGATGTCCTTTTCTGAAAGGCCTTGTGATTTTAAGGCTTTATATCTTTTTAGACGCTTTTTTGCAGCAATAAATGTAGGTTTATTTTTTAGCCAAGGCGCATTTTTACCATACGCTTTCTCATATTGAGACTGCAAATCTTTCATATGCTCTCGCATCGCTTCTTCGGCATAGCGTTGCATCGTGTTGTCTAACGTTGTGTATATTTTCAAACCGTCGTGAAACAAATTATATCTTTCTCCATTTGGTTTTCTGAATTGTTTCTGATCCAAAATAGTATCCAACTGCTTTTTGATTTCTGCCCTAAAATATGGAGCCAATCCTTGATTTGGTGCGTAATATTGATAATCCAATACAACATCTTCTTGCTTCGTTACATTCGCCTTTTCAGTATCCAAATAACCATAGTTGACCATTTGCTGAAGAACAACATTTTTTCTTTGTTTTGCATTGTCAGGGAACAATCTCGGATTGTAATAATGATTAGCTTTTAATGAACCGACCAAAATGGCCGATTGCGTAAGGCTTAAATCTTTCGTACGAACATTAAAGAACTTTTCAGAAGCACTTTCAATACCATAAGTGTTGTCAGGAAACGGAACTGTGTTGAGATACATAGTCAATATTTCCTTTTTCGAGTAGATTTTTTCAATCCTTTTGGCAACAATACTTTCTTTAATTTTGTTGACAACAAGGCCTATAGCTCCAGAACGGTCTCTTCCAAAAAGATTTTTTGCCAATTGTAAAGTGATGGTGCTTCCTCCGCCCGAAGAATCGTCAGACAATAAAATGCTTTTAAAAAAAACTCGCAATAAACTTTTGTTGTCAACGCCATTGTGTTCATAAAAGCGTACATCTTCCGTGGCAATCAAGGCATCCAATAGATGTTGAGGAAAGTCTGAATATTTGATAGATTGTCTATCGTAGATATAAAGTTTGCCTATCAAATCTTCATTTCTATCAAGAATTTGAGTGGCTTGACTTTGCTTTAACTCGGCAATGGTTTCCTTTGAAGGGATTTTTCCCCAAAGCCCAAAATAGATGCTTGCGTAAAAGCAGATGAAGGCAAGAAGAAGGCCGAGTAAGCTAAAACCAATAGGTTTTATGAATTTTTTGAGTCGTTTTTTGTTAAGTTTCATCAAGGCTTATATACGTCGAAAAGCCAATTTTGGCCGAGTTAAACTTAACATTTTAACGCATAGGCGAGGTGTTTATTCTAAAATATAAATGACTTAAATGCTATCGGCTTTTCTTTTGTCAATCAAAGATTGCAATTCTTTGCCATATTTTGAAGCTTTGACCTCTGGAGAAAGTACTTTATTTACGGTGTCTAAATATTTAAGATTTGCATCATAAATTTCAGTTACAAGAAGATATGGAGCTACTTCACTATCTTTATTATTGATAGCAAAGTTGACTGTGTATAAGTATTTTCGTTTGATAAGATTGTCATGCGTTTTTACTGTTGCATTAAACTTAGCAGTGTCCTTGTCTTTTTGAGCATCAAAATTATCTTTGATCAAGTCGAGATTTTGATCTTGAAATCGCTTCATCATTTTTTTATATTCTGCCCACTTCTCCTGCTGTTTTGAACCATTTATTTTAGTATCGAATTCAAAATTTTTCAAATTGGAACTGATTTCTGTGATGCCTTCTGCAGCAAAAAACGGAATGATATGTTCTTGATTATCGTGTTTATGAAGCTTTAAATATAGCATTTCAGGTGAATCAAGTTCTGTGGACAATTCAAATTCAGGGTTACCATTGATGACCATTGAATCAATGGTTACCAATGTCGTATCATTCAATTTTTGAAGGTAAACGGTTCCTTTCATTAAATCTTTAATGTTTCCTTTAAGTACAAAATTTGGTTTGTCTTCCACACAAGATAACATTAAAACCAAAGCGAATAGAACTGATAATTTTTTCATGAAATGATTTGAAATTTTGGAGCGCAAATATGCTATAATTATTCAATAAAAACTAACCAGCAGAAGCTATTTTCATAAGTTCGGCGCACAAAATTGCACCATAGGTTCCCACTACATATCCAAACACTGCCAACAAGGCCCCAACAGTAGCTAAACTAGGATGAAATGCCGCTGCAACTACTGGAGCGGAAGCTGCGCCGCCAACGTTGGCCTGACTTCCAACTGCCAAGAAAAAGTAAGGCGCTTTGATGAGTTTTGCCACCAAAATCAATAAACCAGCGTGAATTGCCATCCAGACCAACCCGATAAGAATCAATCCTGGATTTTCAAATATTTTGCCCAAATCCATTTTCATACCGATGGTTGCGACAAGTACATAAATGAAAACGCTTCCTACCTTACTTGCACCTGCACCTTCATAATTTCTGGCTTTTGTAAAAGACAACACTATTCCCATCAATGTTGCGATGGAAATCAACCAGAAAAAATCACTTCCAAAAGAAGACAGAGCACTTTTAGGATTGCTGACGGATTCAAAATTTTCAACGAGATATTTAGAAATATTATCGGCTCCAAAATGCGCAATTCCTACAGAAACAAAAGCGAACATTAGAATCATCATTAAATCGGTCAATGATGGAACGCGTGTTATTTTTTCGGTGAAGGATTGTACTTTGTTCTTTAAATCGTCGATGGCAGAATTATCTGCCTTTAACCAATTATCAATTTTTTGTTTTTTCCCGATTCCGAAAAGCAAAACAGCCATCCAAATATTAGCGACAACGATATCTACCAATACCATTCCACCGTAAAGTTCTTGATTGTATTCATAAATTTCCAGCATAGCAGCTTGGTTGGCTCCACCACCTATCCAGCTTCCTGCCAAAGTTGCAAGACCTCTCCAAACCGCATCAAAACCTGCGCCTCCAACTGTTTCAGGTGAAAAGGTTGAAATGATTAAAATGGCTATGGGTCCGCCAATGACAATGCCTATTGTTCCTGTAAAAAACATCACCAAAGCTTTCCAACCGAGATTAAAAACTGCCTTCAAATCAATACTTATGGTAAGCAATACCAACGATGCAGGCAATAAATAACGACTTGCGACATAGTAAGTCTGTGAAACATCTGCATCAATCAATCCGAGTGAATTGAAAACGGCAGGAATCATATAGCACATCAAAAGCCCTGGAACATATTTGTAGAATTTGGGCCAAAACCCTGATTTTTTTGATTCTGTGTAAAATACAAAGCCTAACGCAATCATTAAGATTCCAAATACAATTCCGTCATTTTTGAATAGAACAAATTTATTAGCTTCGGTCTCTTCAACTTTTGAAGTTATTGTAACACCTCCATCGGAATTAAGGAAGTTTATTGATTCAATTTTAAGCAGTTTTGTTTTTGAGTATATACTATTTGTGAATAGATGGAGATAGAAAATCTTTTGTTTTTTACTTATTGAAATTTCATTTTGACCAATGTATTTAATGGTATATAAATCGTTATTCGAACTGAAATCTAATGATCCAGCTGCCAGTTTTTTATCCAGGACTACTTGTTCAATTTTGAGATTTTTGTCAAGTGTCTTAAATGATATTTCAAAGCTGGTAAATTTTATAGAGTCAACCGCTACTGGCAATTGAAAGTTTGTGTCAAACTTATTGTTAGCTTCTTCAACAGTTAAATTTTGACCAAATGCAATGGAATTGATGAAAAAGAAACTGATTAAAAAATATAAGCTTCTAAAGATGTCCTTCATATTATCTTAATGATTTAATCCGCAAAATACCACATTTTATGGGTATAAAAAAGCGACTACTGTGAGTCGCTGTTGTCAGTGTTGTTTGATTTTTTCTTCGGAGCTCGATTGGAGTCCTTCAAAGCTTGCATCAAAATAAACTCAATCTGTCCATTGGTACTCCTGAATTCATCAGAAGCCCATTTCTCAATAGCTTTGAGCATATCTTCATTGATTCGTAATGCAAAGGCTTTTTTCTTGGACATCTTATTTTTTGTTCATTTTGTATTGATAAAATATCAAAAATCCTGGAAGTACAATGCTAACAATCAAAATTACAGGAACAAACCAAGATCCTATAGGTGAATGATTGCCGTTTGCGGCTGATACAATTGAATATTGGATGTACACGAATAGAATCTTCGTAAATAACATCACAAAACGCAAGATCCGAGTGCTGAATCTGTAATTTTTCAAAGCATTCTCTTCCGTAATATTCACCATATAGTTGTGAATATGAGGATATCTGTTAAGAATATTGAAACCTATGAACATCGCTATGCCTATGGCTGGCAACAACCACATTGTGTGCTTACTTCCAAAACCATCAGCCTCGCCTTCAAAATTGAAATGCGTCGGAATGGTATCAGGCATATCCTGAATTTGCAAAGCAGTATAAATGATGAGCATCACCAATAGCGCCAAGGAGAGCATATCAACAATAACATCAATTGGCTCTAATGGGACTTTAATTCTTGGACGTTCATTCTTCATTTCTATCTATTTTTTTCGCGTTCGAATACAATCATAAAGACTGAGCCATGACCATTATCTACCAATGAGCATACTTTCCAGCCTTCTCTGGCATAAGTATTCAGTAGATCTTCAAGCTTTTGGGTTCTGTTTCGAAATCCTAAAGAGGGATTGATAACCTTATATTCTTTCATGGTATTAATGATTTAAAGTGCCAGCATTCACAATAGGTGAAGCATCTTTGTCACCACAAAGTATCACCATAAGATTACTTACCATAGCGGCCTTGCGCTCTTCGTCCAAATCCACTATTTGCTTTTTGCTCAATTCTTCCAGAGCCATTTCGACCATACTCACTGCACCTTCCACAATTTTATGACGTGCAGCCACAATGGCTGTGGCTTGCTGGCGTTTCAACATAGCACTTGCAATTTCTTGGGCATATGCCAAATACCCAATTCTCGCTTCCAACACTTCAATTCCAGCGATGGCAAGGCGCTCTTCAAGTTCTTTTTCAAGGGCTTCACTTACCTCATTGACACTTGAGCGCAAGGTAATATCCTCATCAAGGCCTTCGTCTGCGAAATTATCATAAGGATACATACTCGCCAGTTTACGCACGGCAGCATCGGTCTGTACACGTACAAAATTTTCAAAATTATCAACGTCAAATGCCGCCTTGAAAGTATTCTCAACACGCCATACCAAAATAGTACTGATCATTACCGGATTTCCCAGCTTATCATTGACTTTCAGCCGTTCGCTGTCAAAGTTACTGGCTCGCAAGGAGATCTTTGTTTTGGTGTAAAATGGGTTTACCCAATAGAAACCATTTTTTTTGACGGTGCCTACATATTTACCAAAAAGCAACAGTACTCTAGAATTATTAGGTTGTACCATAACAAATCCTGGTGCGATAAGAATTGCTATAACTATGACTGCGGCAAACCAAGGATTTTTCGTGAGTGGAATGGCAAAAATGCCTCCAAAAAACAAGATTACAAACAGGAATAGCATTAAATAGCCATTGGCAGGGACGATAATTTTCTCTTCTTTCATGATCGGTAAGTTTAAAATTCAATATTATATTAAAATGATATCATAAAGATATAAGATTTTGTTTGAATTTCCAAACTATTTTTTTTGGCACGGAGTTTGAATACTATAAATCGTAATTGATTATGCTCTACATCACAAAAAGGAGTAGTTAACCTTTGTAGATTGTTAACATTACACATTTTGGTTGGTTAGTTAATAGAAAAAGCACCTCTTTTGAGGTGCTTTTTTGATGTTATAAAAAATGGAATTTACTTTTTTATAAAGCTAATGATTGTGTCGATAAGTTCTGTAGAGACTTTGCCCGCGTGATCGTTATAAGATTTAGAATTTTCCAAATCATCGCCTTCAATGATGAATAGCACGTGGTTCATTTTATCAATTAACTTTATTTCAGATTTTTTTGCCGCATCGTTGAGCAATTTGGCTTCCTCGACACTCACCTGAAGGTCTTTGGTGCCATTGATAACCAACACAGGAATTTCCAATTTCTTGATTTCTTCAACAGGATCGTAGCTCATCCAGTTGGCTATGAACTTCTGTACACTGATCTCGAATATGGATGCCAAAGCTGGTGGATAGTCTGTGGTTGTTTTGCCTTCTTTTAGAATTCCGAAAACACGTTTCGTATCTTCAGTGAACATTGGAGCCGTTTTTTGAACCTGTTCCGTAATCACTTTATCTATGGTTTGTCCTGCGCCAGCAAGGGAAATAAATCCATCGGCTTTGTTCTTTGCGGCCAATAGACCAACTAGGCTTCCTTGACTGTGACCAATGATATAAATCTTTTTGAAGTTATTTTTCGTTTTAAAATAGTCTATAGTGGCAATGGCATCGGTAACAAAGTCATCAAACTTAATATTTGGGTCAAGACTTCCTTTTCTAATTTGTTTTACGATTCTTTTATCATACCTAAAAGTGGCGATACCATTATTGGTCAATGCAACCGCAAGCTTTTTTAGATTATTGGTCTTCAGGAAATTTTGATTGCCATCTCGGTCTGTTGGTCCAGAACCAGCCAAAATAATCGCAAGAGATTCGGCACCATCGTTTGGTGTCAATAAAGTACCGTCAATAAATTTTGAAATTGGAATTTCTGTTGATGTATACGAAGCT
>Ga0207828_100384_pt1 | contig 16797 bp, 14 predicted proteins | sample TtaePargueraPR_11_FD_187276 | JGI IMG/M metagenome (GOLD analysis project Ga0207828, IMG submission 187276) | Aerobic enrichment media microbial communities from Bioluminiscent Bay, La Parguera, Puerto Rico - Tt and P2 (3) (SPAdes) | ecosystem: Environmental > Aquatic > Marine > Unclassified ...
ACCCGCCCGCGCTCGCCGCCGCCATCGCCGATCTTCTCGACAATCCGGCAAAGCGCGATGAGCTGGGCCGCTTGGCACGCGAGCGCATTCTGCGCGAATTCAAATGGGAACATACGGCCCGCAACGTGGTCGAAATCTACAAAGAGGCAATTGCGCATGCGAACGGTGGACTTAAATACGCTGGGGCTTAAGGACGGGCAGCGCGTGCTCGACCTGGGCTGCGGCGAAGGCCGCCATGTCCATGCCATGTATCATCACGCAGTCTGCCATGTGGTAGGCCTCGACCTCGCGTTCGAGGACGTGAAGAAAACCCGCGACGGTTTCACTGCCTGTCCGGATATGGACCCGGAAACGAAGCGTGCCTATTCGCTCAGCGTCGGCAACGCGCTCTCCCTCCCCTTCACGGACGGCACCTTCGACAAGATCATCTGTTCCGAAGTGCTGGAGCACATTCCGAATTACCGTCAGGCGCTGAAGGAAATCACCCGCGTGCTGAAACCCGGCGGCACGCTTGCCGTTTCCGTGCCGCGCTATTGGCCCGAATGGGTCTGCTGGGCGCTGTCGGAAGACTATCACAACGAACCGGGCGGCCATGTGCGCATCTTTCGCACCGGACGCCTGAAACAGGACGTGGTGCAGAACGGCTTCGCCTTCTATCACCGCCACTGGGCGCACGGCCTCCACTCGCCTTATTGGTGGCTGCGCTGCGCCGTCGGCGTGAAGAACACGACATCGAAACTCGTTTCCGCCTATCACCGCTTCCTTGTCTGGGATCTGATGAAGCAGCCCTGGCTTACCCGCACACTGGAAGCCATTGCAGCGCCCCTTATGGGCAAGAGCGTGGTTCTCTACTTCACGAAGGAGAACCTGCCCGCATGATCCATCTGACCTATGGCGACACACTCCCGGACGGGTTCTTCGACGGTTCCGTCCGCCGCATCCTGGAACTGCAGCGCGATAATGGCGCAATCCCCTGGTATGATGGCGGCGTCATCGATCCGTGGAACCACACCGAAGCGGCCATGGGCCTTGCCACTTTGGGCGAAACGGAAGCGGCGCGCCGCGCCTTCCGCTATCTCATGGAAACGCAGCTCAAAGACGGCTCCTGGCATGGCGAGCTGGGCAGCGCCGTGCCGATGGATGAAGAAGAACAACGCTTCACTGGCGATGAAAAAGACGTGCCCGCCCCCGTGCGCGACACCAACTTCGCGGCCTATATCGCAACCGGCGCCTGGCACCACTATGTGCTGACCGGCGACGTCGCTTGGCTGAAAAGCCTCTGGCCGCATATCAAAGCCGCTATCGACTGGGTCGTCGCGCATCAAAGCCCGCATGGTGACATCCGCTGGGCGGCGGACGAACCGCGCACACCGGAAGACGATGCGCTCATCACCGGCTGCTCCTCTATCTACAAAAGCCTTGAATGCGCGATCTTCATTGCCCAGCGCCTTGGCGAAAAAAGCCGCGATTGGGCCGAAGCACGCATGAAGCTCGGCGAAGCCCTGCGCGAAAAGCCGCACCGCTTCGACCGGACATGGGAATCCAAAGAGCGCTTTTCGATGGACTGGTATTACCCCGTCCTCACCGGCGTCTTCACCGGCAAGGCCGCGCGCGAACGCATCGCGTCCAAATGGGATGTCTTCGTCGCCGAAGGCAAGGGCTGCCGCTGCGTGATGGACCAGCCCTGGGTCACGGTGGCTGAAACCGCCGAGCTGTGCATGGCCCTGCTCGTCAGCGGCGAGCGCAGACGCGCTGAAGACATGCTCGCCTGGACGCATCAATGGCGCGCGGACTGCGGCGCCTATTGGATGGGCTATCAGTTCGAGAACGAAGTTGCCTGGCCGGATGAAAAACCCGCCTGGACCGCCGCCGCCGTCATCCTAGCAACGGATGCCGTGATCGGCATGACACCCGCCGCCCGCCTCTTCTCAGACCGGCACCTGGCCGAGGCGGCGGAGTAAGCGGAGCGACTTCACCGCCCGCACTTCTTCGAAGAGCTGCGAGGCGAGCGCCATTTTGTAAATCTCATAAGGCGGCCGGCCCCCATCTTCCGGATTGGGAAAGACGTCGTGAATGGCAAGCAGCCCGCCGGGTAGAACTCGCGGCGCCCAAAGCCGGTAATCATTCAGCGCATGTTCCATGGCATGCCCGCCATCGATGAACACCATCGAAAGCGGCGTCGCCCAGCCGCGCGAGACGACCGTGGACGGCGCCACCAGCGGCACCACCGTGTCTTCAAGCTTGGCCGCGCGCAGCGTGCGCCGGAAAAGCGGCAGCGTGTTCAGCATCCCCGTCTCGGAATCATAAAGTTCCGTGTCGTGATGCTCCCACCCCGCCTGATTTTCTTCCGAGCCCCGGTGATGATCGAGCGCAAACAGCACCGCACCGTTTTTCTGGCACGCCGCACCGATCCAGACCGTGGACTTGCCGCAATAAGACCCGATCTCCAGCACCGGCCCAAGCGCGCTCACCTCAAGCGCCGCCTCATAAAGCGCCGCGCCCTCCGCCGGATCGAGAAAGCCTTTGACGGTTTCAACATCGATGGGCAGGGAAATGGTCATAGGTTTTCTTTCAAAATATCAACACTCAACGCGTCACTCTCGGGCATGCCAAACCCTCCGCTGTCGTCCCGCGGCTTGTTCGCGGGACCCATTGGCCTTTCAAAGCATAAAGGACAAGGCTGTTTCCCGCAGCATCGCCTCATGCACAGTCCTCTTCTTCGACAAGCCGAAGAGCGAGTGGACCCCGCGAACAAGTCGCGGGGTGACGGAATGAGTGTGATGGAAAGTAAAACACTTCAACGCATCTCCCCTCAAACATCCGCCACCAGCTTCGCCCGCTGTTCGCCCAGCCCGCTCACCCGCATCACGATCTCATCGCCCGCTTTCAGAAACAGCGGCGGCTTCATGCCCGCGCCAACCCCGTCGGGCGTGCCCGAAGCGATGATGTCACCCGGATGAAGGCTCATGAACTGGCTGAGATAGGAAACGAGATGCGCCACTGAATGGATCATGTCCTTCGAACTGCCATCCTGCCGCGTCTCGCCATTCACCAGCGTCTGAAGCTGCAGGTCCTGCGGGTCCGCCACTTCATCCCGCGTCACGAGCCAGGGCCCGAGCGGGCAGAACGTGTCGCAGCTCTTGCCCTTGGTGAACTGCCCGGCCCGGTTCTTCTGAAAATCGCGCTCGGAAACATCATTCAGAATGCAGAAGCCCGCTACATAAGAAAGCGCATCCTCTTCGCTCACATATTTGGCATGCGAGCCGATCACCACGCCAAGCTCTACTTCCCAGTCCGTCTTGGTGGAAGTGCGCGGCACGACGATATCGTCATAAGGCCCGTTAATGGCGCTCACCGCCTTCTGAAAAAGCAGCGGCTCCGTGGGCACATCCGCGCCTGTCTCAGCGGCATGCATCTTATAATTGAGGCCAATGCAGAGGATCTTGCCCGTTCCCGCGACCGGCGCGCCGAGCCGTGCGCCTTCCGGTGCCAGTGGCAGTTTTTCAGGGTCTATACCCCGCAGCCGGGCGAGGCCCTCCGGTGACAGCATCGCGCCGCCAATATCATCCACATGCCCGGAAAGATCACGCACCCGGCCCTCGCCATCAAGAAGCCCTGGCCGTTCCTCTCCCCGCGCGCCGAACCGCACCAATTTCATGGATTTCTCCTCTCGCGCACCGTCTTTCCTAACGAAACCTTACCATTCGCGCCTGTAACGGGTCTCCCAACAGGTCTCTTTGTCCCGTCTCATCAACCAAAAGGCAAGAAAATCCGGGTTTACTGTGTGAAGAGGTCCCGGGGGGTTTGAAAGGATATGTCATGCCTGAAGGCGTAAAAACGGCAGCGGCATCCATTTCCGCAGACGAGGAATTCGACGCGGTCGAGCAGGCGATTCTCGAAACGCCGCGCGGACGCTGGTTCCTGAAAGAATACACGCGCCGTAACCGTCAGGCGGATACGCGCGATCTTGTGAACGCGATCGAGAAACTCGGCCGCGCCGCTTTCGTTTCCTCCGAACAGGCCCATCTTGATGTGCTGCGCCGCGAGCTGCAGGAAATGAGTGCGTCCATCCAGCACACCCGCGCCGAAATCGCCGCCATCAAACCGGAAGATGCAGGCGATAACCGCATCATGGCGGCAACCGAAGAACTCGACGCCATCATCACCGCAACCGAACGCGCCACTTCCGACATTCTGGGCGCGGCAGAACGCCTACAGGAAATCGGCGAGCGTCTGCGCGAGCAGGGCGCGGATGAGGAGCTCTGCGAAGAAATCGAAACCCACGCCACCGGCATCTTCATGGCCTGCTCCTTCCAGGACATTACCGGTCAGCGTACGACCAAGGTGGTGAACGTGCTTCGCTACCTGGAACAGCGCGTCAACGCCATGATCCAGATCTGGGGTATTTCCGGTGAGGACAAGCTGACCGCGCCGGATATCAAAGACATGGACAAGCGCCCCGACGCGCATCTTCTCAATGGTCCGCAGGCAGAAGGCAAAGGCGTGGACCAGGCCGACATCGATGCCATGATGAGCGGCAACATCGCCGAGCTGGAGGCCAAGATCGACGCGGTGGCAACCGCTATCGAGGAAAAAGCCGTTGTCCCGGTAAAACCGGCAGCGGCCCCCGCGCCAAAAGCCGAGCCGGACCTGGCGTCTCCCAGCAGCGAAGCCATCGACCAGTCCGACATCGACGCCCTGTTCGACTGAACGCCGCGCACCTTCAAATTCCCGGCTCAACTCTTTGTTGCGGCCCCGCCGGGGCTGGTTAGACTAAGAGTCATCTGGAAGCGCATCGCTTTCCATTTGACGGGAAACGGACATGCCGGTTTGCGGCCCACTGCGCACCCGAAAAAATTGCAGAGAAACACCCTCCCTCGCTTGGGCATTTTCCCTTTGTCTTTTTCTTCCCGGGACCGTGCACGCGTCTGAAGCCTTGCGCACATCGGCAGGCTATTCGGTGCAAAATCAAGCCGATGGCGTTCTGGCCATTTTGGGGCTCTCTGTCATACCCAACGAGACAGCCAGCACCCTTTACGTGAGCACCAGCAATGGAGATGGATATGACTTCCGTGCCACGCAGTTTGGCGGCGCGTTCACTGTCTCCGATAACTTTCCACTTTACCTTGAAGGTTTTCTCGGCCTGGCCCGCTACAGCCCGACATTCGTTCTCGCCGGCGGCTCAGAAGAATTCGGCATAGATGCGAAATGGACAAGCATCGCAGGCACGGTCGGAATCGGCTGGGATATCCCGCTCACGGATGAAGTCGCGCTTCGCCCCATAGCAAATGGGTCCCTCGGTCACATCGAAAGCGATGCCTCTTTGTTTGGCCGGTATCTTGGCAATCAACTGAACCGCGAAATACATTTCCTGGAAGACGGACGCCTCAATGCTGCCGGATATGGCGCCTCTCTCATGCTCGATTGGGAACGCTACAGGCCGGACTACGAGATCGACGTGGAGCTGCGCTACTCACATATCCATCTGGAAAGCATCAGCGGCTCGTCCGACGCTGTGAGAGGCAGCGCGGACGCCATAACCATGGGGCTCTGGTCGCGTCTGCGGGTGCCCACAGGCTACCGGATTTTCGACGCGCCCTTCCGCGCGGTTGGGGAGCTGTCCGCCTCCAACTATATGGGCGATCAACGCAAGGTCATCGACAGCTACTACCTGCTGCAGCTCGGCACCGGGGTGGAGGTGGATTACGCAGAGGTTTCCTGGCTCCCCATTTCCCGCACCCGCCTTATGGCCCGCTATCTCATCGGCGAAGATGTGCACGGCCTCTCCTTTGGCCTCGGCATCAGCTTCTAGCCCATTCCGCCTTTCGCCGCCCCGCCCCGCCTGCTATCACAGACACAACAGAAACCGGAAATCATCACAGCAATCAGGGAGAGAAACATGTCTGACGTTCTTCTCATCGAAAAAGAAGGCAATATCGCCACCGTCACCTTGAACCGGCCGGAAGCGATGAACGCCCTCTCGCGCGAATTGCGTGCCGCCATCGCCGTCACCTTTGATGAATTGGAAGCCGATCCGGATGTGCGCGTCGTTATTCTTACGGGCGCAGGCGAACGCGCTTTCACAGCCGGCCTCGATCTGAAAGAGTTGGGCGCCGGCGGCGGCAATTTCTCGGCGCAGGACACGGTCACAGACAAGGACCCTGTGACCTCCATCGGCAAATTCTCCGGCCCGGTCATCGGCGCCATCAACGGCGTGGCAATCACCGGCGGCTTCGAACTGGCGCTCGCCTGCGACGTGCTTGTCGCTTCCGAAAATGCGCGCTTCGCCGACACGCATGCCCGCGTCGGCATCCTGCCGGGCTGGGGTCTGTCGCAGAAACTCTCGCGCCTCCTCGGCATTTACCGCGCGAAGGAACTTTCACTGACCGGCAACTTCCTCTCCGCCGAGCGCGCCTATGAATGGGGCCTCGTCAACCGCGTCGTCCCGCAAGCCGACCTCCTGCCCACATGTAAGCAGCTTGCAAACGACATGCTGTCCGTCCTCCCCGATGCGCTGAACACCTATAAGGCGCTGATCGATGAAGGCTTTGCCCAGAATTTTGGCGACGCCTTGAAGACGGAACTGCGCGTTTCAGCAGAAGCCAACAAAAAGGTGCAGTCCTCGGCCATTGCCGAACGCCGCGAAGGCATCCAGAAACGCGGCAAATCGCAGGTCTGAGCGCGCCGCACCCTACCGCACCGCAGCATAAGATACCGAACGGGCCGCTTTTGAAAGGCGGCCCGTTTCGTTTAAACTCGCTCCAAAGAAAATACGCCAACAAGGCACCAGCGGAGGACCCCATGAGCAACCAGGCGCACGACATCGTCATCAGAAACGGCACCGTCTATGACGGCACCGGCAGCAAACCCTTTGAAGCCGACATCGCCATCGACAATGGCATCATCACCGCCGTCGGTGACGCACCCGGCAAGGGCAAGGAAGAAATCGACGCCAAGGGCCAGATCGTCACTCCCGGCTTTGTCGATGTGCACACCCATTATGACGGCCAGGTCACCTGGGACCCTTACCTGCAGCCTTCCACCTTTCACGGCGTCACCACCGCCGTGATGGGCAATTGCGGCGTCGGCTTCGCGCCCTGCCGCCCGGACAAGCATGATTGGCTGATCGGCCTGATGGAAGGCGTGGAAGATATTCCGGGTACGGCCCTTGTCGAAGGCATCAAATGGGGCTGGGAAAGCTTCCCCGAATATATGAACACGGTCGAGGCCTCGCCCCTCGCCCTCGATGTCGGCCTGCAAGTGCCGCACGGCGCGCTCCGCGCCTATGTGATGGGCGAACGCGGCGCACGGCTGGAACCTGCCACGGCGGAAGACACCGCCGAAATGGCCCGCCTTGTGAAAGAGGCGCTGGAAGCCGGCGCCCTCGGCTTCTCCACCTCCCGCACGGAAAAGCACCGCGACAAGCACGGCGAGCACACCCCCACTTACAAATCCGAGCAGGACGAACTGCATGGCATTGCCAAGGCCATGGGCGAAACCGGCAAGGGCGTTCTGCAGCTCATCGCCGACTTCCGCGATGTGGACACTGAATTCGCCATGCTGCGCGGCATGGTGGAAATTTCGGGCCGCCCCCTCTCGCTCACCATCGAGCAGGACGACCGCTACCCGGACACCTGGAAGCGCGTGCTGGAGAACATCCACAATGCCGCCGAAGCGGGCCTGCCCGTCAAAGGCCAGGTGCCGCCCCGTCCGACCGGTGTGCTGCTGGGCCTCACCTCCACACTCAACCCCTTCCTGATGCACCAGACCTTCCGTCAGATCTGGCACGCCCCGCTTGAAAAGCAGGTGGAAGCGCTGCGCGACCCGGACTTCCGCGCCAAACTTCTTGCTGAAGAGCCGGACTACCCGGAAGGTGAGATCGTCACCATGCTCTGCACCGCCTATCACAAGATGTTCGAGCTGGGCGATCCGCCAAATTACGAACCGGCACCCGAAGATAGCGTCGCCGCCATGGCGGAGCGGGCAGGCGTAAGCCCGCGCGAGATGCTGCTGGAGCTGATGCTGAAGAAGGACGGCCACACCCTCCTCTATTTCCCGCTCATGAACTATCTCGCGGGCAGCCTGGACGACGTCTATGAGATGATGACCCACAAGCACACCGCCTTCGGCCTTGGCGATGGCGGCGCGCATGTCGGTATTCTCTGCGACGCAAGCTTCCCCAGCACCATCCTCACCCATTGGGGCCGGGACCGCACCCGCGGGCCGAAGCTGCCGCTTGAATGGCTCATCAACCGCCAGACACAGGCCAATGCCGAACTTGTCGGCCTCATGGACCGCGGCGTCCTTGCCCCCGGCATGAAAGCGGATGTGAATGTGATCGATTTCGAAAACCTGCGCCTGCGCGCGCCGGAAATCGTCCACGATCTGCCCGCCGGCGGTAAGCGCCTTATTCAGAAGGCAGACGGGTATACCGCCACCATCATCTCCGGCCAGATTGCTTTCCGCAGCGGGGAGCCGACAGGCGTGCTCGCCGGGAAATTGCTGCGTGGCGCCCAGGCCCGGCCCGAAGGCGCAGCCCTTTCCACCGCCGCCGATTGAGCAGAACGCAAAAGAAAACGCATAACGCGAAATGGCGGGCCCGGTGCCCGCCATTTTCTTTTCAACCTGCAACGGAAAGAACTGCTGGTCACAGATGTGCCTGTGAACTTTAACCTGCCGTAAACCCTGATAAAGCAAAGTGTTCAGTCAGGGGCAAGTAACAAGAAACGTGAACCAGAGCACAATTCGGGGCGTCTAGTGTTCGTCAGCGCTAAGCCAAAGCTTGGTGGAGAACGGAATGAGCTTCGGGTTATGGGATTGGCTAACGGCCGAACAAGGCTACACGCCCCACGGGTTTTGCCTAATCTGGGATCCGTCCCTCGTATGGGTGCATGTTGTTTCCGACACGCTGATCGCACTCGCCTATTTCTCCATTCCTGCGGCCCTTTTCATCGCAGCCCGAAAACGCCCTGAGTTTAACCCCTCTGGCGTCCTCTATCTTTTCAGCGCTTTCATCATTGCCTGCGGCATCACGCATCTTTTTGGCATCGCCACCATGTGGCACGCCATTTATGGCGCGGAAGGCGTCATGAAGGCAGCCACGGCCGTCATTTCCGTGATCGTTGCCATCGCGCTCTGGCCGCTCATGCCGCGCCTGCTCACCATCCCGACCCATGAAGATTTGCGCAGCGCGCACGCAAAGCTTGAGGACCTCAATCAGGAACTCGAAAACAAGGTGGAAGAACGGACCGCCGAGTTGAAAGAAACCTCGCGCCAGCTTCAGCAAGCCCTCGCCGAGGCTGAACACGCCGCCCGTGAGCGCACCCTCTTCTTCGCCACCATGAACCATGAGCTGCGCACCCCGCTCAATGCCATTGTCGGCTTCACCGATATGCTGGAAGTCATGTGGCAAAAGCTTCCCGAAGAGCGCCGCCTCGAATATGTGAAAGACATCCGCGCCTCGGGCCTGCGGCTCAGCACCCTGGTTTCCGAGATTCTGGAAATAGAACGCCTGCGCGAAAACCCGCAACAACTTCAGGACGGCGACACCTTCACCGTGGCCGACGCTGCCCGGAGCGCTGAAATGCTGCTCAAGACCGAAATCGAACGGACCGGCACCCGCATAGAGATGAACATTCCCGCACATCTGGAACTGGCAGGCCTTCGCCAGCATTTCGAGCGCGTCATCACAAACTGTCTCTCAAACGCCATCAAATACTGCGAAACCACACCGGAGATCTCCGTCACCGCCCGCGAGCTGCCGGACCGGCAGATCCGCCTCACCATCACCGACAATGGAATCGGCATGTCTCAGGAAAACCTGAAGGACATCTTCCAGCCCTTCCGCCGCTTCCACGAGCTCAGCCACCCCGAAGTGCCCGGCACCGGCCTCGGCGTGCCGCTCATCCGCGCCTTGACCGATCAGCTCGGCGGCTCGGTCTCCTACCGCAGCCGCCCCGGAAAAGGCACAGCGGTCATTCTCGACTTCCCCGTCCCGGCCGTCCGCATCCCGGCCGCCGCCGCAAGCTGACCCCGCAAGACGCGGCGGCTGCGCTTTCCAGGTGGACAGGACAGAAACCCTTTGCTATATCGCGGGCCTCACCGCCGCTTTCGCGGCCGGGGGCGCATAGCTCAGTTGGTAGAGCAGCTGACTCTTAATCAGCGGGTCCGAGGTTCGAGTCCTCGTGCGCCCACCAAATATCCCGCGGTCATGGCTTATCATTGCCAGCTCAATGCTCTAGGGACCGCTTACAGGAAGACGTTCGGCCAGCGAGCGGCCTCCGCAAGAGGCCCAATAGATCATATTGTTCTCACCGAGAACCTCAACAGACCATGATCCTTAAGGTTTATCTCCGCCTCCCGCACTTCAAGTGAGAGGTCACCAGCGATTTCCCGGCAAAGCCCCTGCTTCAGACAGCCGCTTCCATCAGCCGCTTCAATGGAAAACGGATAAATACCGGGCTTGCGCGGCGCCTCGAATGACAGTTTGACCGTTTTCAACCCGGGAGGCAGGGAACGGTGCAGCAGCTCCGTACTATTGTTCATTTCGCCAAATCGGAGAAAAAGGTCGGTTTCGTTACAATTGACAAAAACATCAATCAGCGTTCCCGCTCGCACATATTTAGGGTTAATCTGGCCCAAGTTGCGGATCACGTAAGGGGCATTGTCCAGCGCCGCCTTGGCCACCCTGTCGGGATCAGACCACCCAGCCTCATCCCGCGCCGCTTTGATGATGCCCTCTACATCATACCCCAGCGTGGAAAAATTCGAGATCTTGTAGCTCTGGCAGAAGATTCTGAAAGTCTCCTTCTGCCAATCAGTCCAATTAACAAAGGTCGAAAAAGCCGTGCTTCTAAGGCCAGCAAGAGTATTGAGCCGCCCGCGAGAATATACCTCGTCGAGATAATCTTGCGACGCCGTCACGCCAATGAAATCATAAAGGAACCACTCAAGATAATCCGGTTCTGCAGTTAAACGTTCACTTTGTATGACTGAGCTAAAGTGCGGCAGCTGTGTTGCTTCATAGGCAACATCAAAACACGCAGAAAGAAACGGTATCCAGTCTTGCTCTGAAACACCGTCGAGCGCCGCAGCCGCACCAGGAAATCTTCCAATATTTCCTTCTAATGACAGATGCGTCCGCTCCATAACCGCATCGCTATTCTCAATTTCGATCTGGCGGCGATCCGCGTAAGAAGCGCATCTCGAAATAGGGTGACGAGTTAACAATGCAGCGTGGATGCCGTCATTTTCTACATTCACTCGCTCGCCTACGCCAAACGCATGAACTGTTCCATAGAGGGGGCCGCTTCCGCAGGTTTCGAGCAAATTATAATACTCAGCCGGAGACGAAGGGAGCACCACAGTATCCCCAATAACATCGTCAAGTGTACGCCCTCTTCCTTCACCCAGATAATCAGGAACAGGCGGGTTCTGCTTGGAATGGCCGCAAGTGATTTGAGGATGAGCGTCAAGAGCAGCAGCGAGCCAATAAGACGCAGTGCGTCCCTGCGATAGAATAGCAAATCGCGACGGATCCTTTTCAATGGTCTTGTCTTGGTGGTTTTTAAAGATGCTAAGAAACATGTAATTGTCTCCCTGCAAAACAAAGTCGCGCGCCACACACCTGCAGCTTCCAATCACCCCTTTGAACTATACTAACCCTATTTAGCTACACCTCATTTTGACAGCAATTCTTTTGTAAAAGCGTTTTCAACGAAACGAATAGGCGCAAACTGCGAAGCTACTTTCCGTTCTATAAATAACAAGCTCGCTTAGGTGACCGCTCACAATCAGATAAATTTATTGACTTAGTCAAATTATTTTCCCACTCTGACGGCAGACAAAGGAGGAGCCGTCATGACCAGCCGAAACCGCCACTATCCCTCGCTCGTTCTTTTGGGCATCGCACTGCTCGCCTATGCCCTTGCCGGCAATTACGTCGCCCTGCCCGGCTACATTCGCTTTCTTGAACGCGGCGGCACCTCGGAAGCGGGGAACACATTCGACATGGCGGTTCTGATCGGCGCTGCCAAAACCATTCTCTGGATGTTTTCTTTTCAGCTCGGCATCCTTTGCCTCGCCGCCGCGCATGCCATGCGCCAGGAGCTTTATACACGGCACCTGGTGCTCGCCGTCACGCTTTGGCTCATCGTCTGGGCCTGGCCGTCCCTGCCTGCACCGGGCGCCTGGTTCTATGTCGGTTTCGGCGGCGCTCTGCTGGCCGTGATCAGTATGCTTCTGGCGCAAGACCCGGTATCGCCATCAACCCGTCTCAGCCGCACGCTTTTTCTCGGCGCAGTGGTTTTCTTTGCCTTCGCAACGTGGGAAATTTGCGGCTTGGGCAGCACGGGCCGCATGCTGCATCCAGAACAGGCTGCCAAACCGCTGGCCCATAATCTTCTGGTTACACAAAGCAGCAAACTCATGATCGAACTCGTCATCGCCTGGTCTCTATTGCTCGCGAGCGCAAGACTGAAAGAGAAAACTGCCTGATGGGCCGCAGGGAAGAAAAACGCGCCGCCGTCCGGCGGAAAATTCTCGATGTCTGCGCCGGACTTTTCAGAACCAAAGGCTTTGATGAAACAAGCGTGGACGAAATCACACGCGGGGCGGCGATCAGCCGCCAGACCTTCTTCAACTATTTTACAGGAAAGGATGCGGTCCTGACGGAACTGGGGCTCGAATGGCTGCGCAGCCAGGCCGCCGCCCCAAAGGCAGGCAGGCAGGCCATAGCAGCCGGAACGGCCAAACACAAATCCGTTCTGGAGGGTACGCGCGCGGCGATTGCCGCCCAGGCTGCCGCCATAGAGAAAGAACGCATCTTCATGAAGCTGGTGATCACGCGGTCGAATCTATTCTCCCCTGCCCCGCCGCCGGATAAGGAGGGAGTGAAAGAGCGCCGTACCGACCATGCGCGCGCAATTTTCGAAGCAGTCGCGGGTATCATCCGCGCAGGACAGACGGCAGGCGAAATCAGGAAGGAAATTGACCCCCTGCAAGCAGCAGAAGTTTACGTCTCTGCCATGATCATGACGGTCCGCATGTGGCTGACGGGCTATTGGGGAACGGCTGACAGCCTAGAACAGCGTATGCTCGCTGCAGCGGATCTTCTTGCAGATGGATTGAAAACCCGGCGGCGCCCGCGGAAAAACCGTGCCGTCACCCCCGAAACGTGATGCCTCCTACCAGAACGCGCTCGGGTTGCGCGCGATTTCCATGTTCCGGTTGATATAGGCGCACATTAAAAGGCCAAAGCCGAACATCAGCGTCAGCATGGCCGTCCCGCCATAGGAAACGAGCGGCAGCGGCACGCCCACCACCGGCAAAAGTCCCATCACCATCGCCACATTGATGAACATGTAGAGGAAGAAGTTGATCGTCACGCCCATGGCGATGAGCCGGGCGAACTGGTTGCGCGCCTGCAGCGCCACGCTGAGCCCGAACAGGATCACCATGAAATAAAGCCCCATCAGCGCAATGCCGCCGGCAAATCCAAGCTCTTCGGACAGCATGGTGAAAATGAAGTCGGTGTGCTTTTCGGGCAGGAAGTTCAGATGCGCCTGAGTGCCTTCCATAAAGCCTTTGCCGAAAAGCCCGCCCGAGCCGAGCGCGATTTTTGATTGCAGGATGTGATAACCGGAGCCAAGCGGGTCGCTGTCAGGATCGAGGAACGTAAAGACGCGCTTTTTCTGGTACTCATGCAGCATGCTCCAGGCAATAGGCAGCGCCGCCAGCGCGCCCACCCCGGCAATGATGAAATAGCGCCAGGCAAGCCCGGCCAGAAACAGAAGCGCCGTGCCCACGGTGCCGAGCAGCACAGCCGTCCCGAGGTCCGGCTGCTTCAAGACCAGCGCCACAGGAGCGCCGATAAAGAAGGCCGGCAAGAGCACGTGCTTGAAACGCGAGACCTCATCCATCGTCAGCCCGTGGAAATACCGGGCAAGCGCAAGAATCAGCGTGATCTTCATCAACTCGGAGGGCTGCAGCTGAATGATACCGAGATTGATCCAGCGCTGCGCACCCATGCCCTTGAAGCCGATGAACTCCACGCCAATGAGCAGTACCAGCGTCACCGCATAGGCCGGATAGGCAAGGTTCATCCAGATGCGGATATCCACAAAAGCCGCAAAGAAAAGAATGACGAGCCCGATGCCGAAACGCACCATCTGCCGCGAGGCCCAGGGATCGAAGCTGCCATCCGCCACCGAATAGAGCATGGCAAAGCCGATGCCCGCGATGGCGAAAATCAGTAGCAGGAAGCCCCAGTTGAATTCGAGGAGCTTGTCCTTGAATTTCAGATCGCGTCCGCCGCCGGAGGAGAAAAAGGCCTCGACCATCACCCCTCCCGCCCTTCATTGGCGCGGCGCATAGCGATCTCGCGCTCCGGATGCCGTTCCAGCACCTTTCGCATCACATCCCGCGCAATAGGCGCCGCCGTGCCAGAGCCGCTCATACCATGCTCGACGACGACGGAAATCGCATAACGCGGCGCATGCACCGGCGCAAAGGCCACAAAAAGCGCATGGTCGCGCTGGCGCCAATCGAGCTCCTCATTAGTCAGCACCCGGCTTTCGCGCTCTGCCCGTGTGATGCGGCGCACCTGCGCCGTCCCGGTCTTGCCTGCCAGATGCATTCCCTCCTCGGGAATACGCGAACGGTAGGCCGTGCCGCCCGGCACGTTCGACACGGAGTTCATGCCCCGTTTGACAAGATCAAGCCCGGCATGGGGGAGCGGAATCTCTTCAAACGTCTGCGGCGCCAGCACCTCCCCGTCCAGGGCGCGCACGATGCGCGGCGTGACGGCTTTGCCGCCATTGGAAATCCGTGCAGTCATGACCGCAAGCTGCAAGGGCGTGGTGAGCAGATAGCCTTGTCCGATCCCGGCAATCAGCGTTTCGCCCTGATGCCAGGGTTCGCCGCGCACGGCACGTTTCCATTCGCGCGAGGGCACAAGCCCCGTGCGCTCGCCCGGCACTTCGAAGTCGAAGGAGTCACCCAGACCGAACCGGCGCGCCATATCCGCAATCCGCTCGATGCCAATGCGCCGCGCAACATCATAAAAATAAATGTCGCAGGAATGCATGATCGCGTCGTGCATACGCATCGCGCCATGCCCCTGGCGGCGCCAGCAATGGAAGTCGTGGCTGCCGAGCGAGTACTTGCCGTTGCAGAATACAGTCTGGTTGGGATCAACGCCGCTTTCGTAAGCCGCAAGCGCCACAACCATCTTAAAGGTCGAACCAGGCGGGTATTGCCCTGCAATCGCCTTGTTGAGAAGCGGGTTATAGGGGTCTTGAAGAAGCGCGTTCCACTTTTTCTGTGAAATGCCGACATTGAAGTCGTTGGGGTCGAAGCCCGGCGAGGACACAAGCGAAATCACATCACCATTGTGAATATCCATCACGACGACACTGCCAGACTGTCCCACCAGCTTTTCCGTCGCCGTCTTCTGCACTTCCATATCGAGGGTCAGCGAAACCTGCGCGCCCGGCACACCGGGATCTTTCGCAATTTCGCGGATCACACGGCCATAGGCGTTCACTTCCACATGGCTCGCCCCGGCCCGGCCGCGAAGCTTCTTGTCGAGTTCGCGCTCGATGCCGCTCTTGCCGATGCGGAAACCCGGCAGCTTGAGCAGCGGGTCCGGCGCCTGCTCTTCCAAATCACGTTCCGACACTGCCGCCACATAGCCGACCACATGCGCAAGATCGCGCTCAAAGGGATAATGCCGCGTGTCCCCCACATCCGGCACAATGCCCGGCAGGTCCGGCTCGTGCAGATTGACCTCCGCAAACACTTCCCACTCCAGATTCTCGGCAACCAGAATGGGCATGAAGGAGGGAGAGCGCTTGGCATCCGAGATGATGCGCGTGCGCTGGCGCGGCGCCAGCGGGATGATGCGGGAGAGCTTGTCGAGCGTCGCTTCGATGTTGCGCGTCTGCTCCGGCACCAGCATCACCCGGAAGTTCTGCCGGTTGGAAGCCAGCAGCGTCCCGAAGCGGTCCACGATCTCCCCCCGCAACGGAGCAAGCAGTCTTTTGCTGATGCGGTTTTCTTCCGCCAGCATGGCATATTCGTCGGATTTCAGGATTTGCAGATAATACATGCGTCCGGTCAGCGCGCCGAACGCAGCAAGCTGCAGCCCGCCGATCAGTGCGGCGCGGCGGGAAAACGTCTTGTAGCGGACGTTATCTTTCCCATCCAGAAGCATCTGGCATCAAACCCCTAAAGAGACGGCGCGAGCATGCGCTCGATCCGTGCGAAAATCTTAGCAAATATCGGAAACAGCGCCACCGTCACGGTTAATTGCAGCAAGACCGGCGCCACCGGCAGCGTCTGCCCGAAATAAAGCGAAGCAATTCCCCAGCCCATGGCGCCTGCAAACGCTGCCGCGATCAGGAAGCCCGCCCAGAGCACGAAATCGGGCTGCGCGGCAAAAATCATCCGCTGCGTCTGCACGATCCCGTAAACCACCACATAAACGAATGCCCAAAGCCCGATGGGCCCGGCGCTCAAAAGATCCTGCAGCAGCCCCGCAACAAACACCGCATAAGGCGGAAAGGTCTCCGGCTGGCGCGCCGCCCAGAAATAAACCGCCATCAGCGCAAAGGCAGGCGCCGCTTCCACCCCGACAATCGAGCCGATGGGCACGAAGGTCAGAAACACGCAAAAGATGCCCACAAGAAAGGGCAGCGTGAAGAGCACCAGCTTCCCGGCCCGCGCCGCAGGCGTCGGCCCGATAATTTCCTTCGGGCTGTATTTCCGGGGCCGGCTCATTCGCTGGCCCCGCCCGCC
>Ga0207828_100387_pt1 | contig 16445 bp, 12 predicted proteins | sample TtaePargueraPR_11_FD_187276 | JGI IMG/M metagenome (GOLD analysis project Ga0207828, IMG submission 187276) | Aerobic enrichment media microbial communities from Bioluminiscent Bay, La Parguera, Puerto Rico - Tt and P2 (3) (SPAdes) | ecosystem: Environmental > Aquatic > Marine > Unclassified ...
ATTTGCCTCGGCGCTGCGAAGTACGGTCAGCATCAAGGCGGGATCGCCAGGCGCGAAATCCATAGAACTGGACATTCATGGGCCTCCGTTCGGGTCTAAACGAATTCCCTCCCAAGACAGCGGCTTTTCTATCTCGTGGGTTTATAAACCCGGCCGCCTTATTGTTATTATAGTTTGCAGATATGTTGCCAACTTGTGAAGACAAGATTTCGCTTATGCGGAATTTTTTGTTCTTGGCAGTGAACAAAAACACTTTCACGGCGTAACAATCTGAAAACAGGTGCCTATTATGGTTGCTGCGCTGCGAAAGAATTTAATGAAAATTTTTCCTGATTTGGTCTGGCTTGCGCGGGGAAGAGGCGCTTTCGCCTTTGGTGCCTGGGCTCAGATCGCCTCAGGTCGCGTTCTTGCCGGGTTTTGAGGCCGTGGACGCGGTCTTGCCATCCGGGTTGCGCCAGACGCGGACGCGATTGCGACCGCCTTCCTTGGCGGCATAAAGCGCCTTGTCGGCTTTCTCGATGATTTGCTCGGCCGTGCGGTTTTTGGTCATCGGAGCCGCCCCGATCGAGGCGGTGACAGGCAGCACTGTTTCATCGCTGATCGTGACGGGTGATGCCTCGATCACGCGACGCAGGCGTTCAAGAACGCGCGCGCATTGCTTCATGTCGGCATTGGGCAGGCAAACCAGGAATTCCTCCCCGCCATAGCGATACACCTTGTCAAACGGTCGCACATGCGATTGCAGGATCCCGGCGACTGATTGCAAAACCAGATCACCGGCCTGATGGCCGTAGGTGTCGTTAACCGACTTGAAGTGATCAAGGTCGATCAGGGCGATGGCCGTCGGGACGCCGGTTCGGATCGCACGTTCGCGTTCGGCGTTAAGATCGCCCATCATGGTCTGACGGTTATAGGTGCCTGTCAGCGGATCGACATCTGATCTTGCCGTCCTGAACGCGCGTTCCAGACGGCGCAATTGGGCAAAGAACGATTCCGCACGCAGGGCCATCATGTCGAACTCTGCCGAATCGACTTCGTGATCAACTTCGTGAGCGCTTAAAAGCCGCTTTGCCGAATCGTGAAGTTGCTGATGGGTGGTGGCAAGGGCGCGCATCGCCGGTTGGTCAATCAGCCGGTTATGACGATTAAGCGCGTACCAGGCCCCGAAATCACAATCGTGATCATCCTCGTCAATATCCGATATCGCAGGCTGTCCCGGCAGGACCAGTTTGCGATTCCACCGCAATAGCAGGGCGATATGTTCGCCAAGGGCCTTTTCAAGTTCGGCCAGAATGTCGCGTTCGGCATCGGCCATCCCGCCATCGGCAATGCTTTCGGGCATTTTATGGCCCTTTGATTTGCCTTTGGCTGGCAGGGTGTCTGCCTTGGCCGGTTGCGACTTGTCACTCATTCAGAGGGCCCGGATTGGTTTAGGGAAAAATCTCACCAAAGGTCTGTTGTAACAGGCGATCAAGTTCCGCCATAGGAATATCGACGCCAAGATCCTTGAGGCTGGTGACACCATGTTCAGAGATGCCACAGGGCACAATTCCACCAAAATGTGACAGGTCCGGGGCGACATTAATCGCAATACCGTGGAAGGTCACCCAGCGGCGCACCCGAACCCCAATGGCGGCAATCTTGTCTTCGCGGCCGTCATTGCGCACGACCCAGATGCCCACCCGCCCGTCACGCCGTTCGCCGGTAATACCAAGCAAGGCCAGGGTGCGAATCACCCATTCTTCCAGGTTGTGGACATATGCGCGGACATCCCGACCGCGATTCTTAAGGTCGAGCATCAGATAAACCGTGCGCTGACCCGGCCCGTGATAGGTATATTGCCCGCCGCGGCCAGCATCGTAGACAGGAAAGCGATCGGGATCGATAAGGTCCTCGGCATGCGCGCTGGTGCCGGCGGTATAAAGTGGCGGATGTTCAAGAAACCAAACAAGTTCATGGGCTTCGCCGGCATGAATGGCCTCTGCGCGGGCTTCCATTTCTGCAAGGGCTTCGGGGTAGGAAACCAACTCCGAGGTGGTGCGCCACTCGGGGATTTGCGCGGTTGGGGCGTTGCTTTGCATTTTTCCTGTCAAATAAGTGAAATGAGCCCTTGATCAGGGGATACCAATTTGCTATCTCCCTTTCCGCGCCAAGGCAAGCCCGCTTACATACCTCAAGGGCCTTGCTGACAAACATATGCGGTCGTGGCGGAATTGGTAGACGCGCAGCGTTGAGGTCGCTGTGGGTTAATAGCCCGTGGAAGTTCGAGTCTTCTCGACCGCACCATTATCTGGCCTCCCGGCCAATCGGGATGGTCACGAAAAAGAGCCCGCCAGCGATGGCGGGTTTTTTCGTTTGTGGACCTTCCCCATATATCCCCTACAATGGTTTGAATACGGCAATGGATCGGTTGGTGTGCGTCATCACGCGGTTGCGGCATAAACGATTGATTTATTGTGCGGTGCCGCGTTGAAAATTACGCAATGCAGCCCCTTGGCGGAGAATGAACTGAGTGCTTCAATCGCGGGCCAAACTCATTTAGTCTACCGGTCCCGCTAGAGTGAATTATCAGGATTTAACCGATTTACGGTTAATTAATGTAAATACCTGAAATCAAAGGTATTATAATGGCAAATAGAAATGACAAGCTGCGCGAAGCAGCTTTGGACTATCACCGGTATCCCACCCCGGGGAAATTGTCCGTAACGGCAACCACCACCCTTGCAAACCAGCGTGACCTGGCGCTTGCCTATTCGCCGGGCGTCGCGTTTGCCTGCGAGGAAATCGTCAAAAACCCCGATACCGCAGCGGATTACACCGCGCGCGGCAATCTGGTCGGGGTGATTTCGAACGGTACGGCGGTGCTGGGCCTTGGCCCGATTGGCCCGCTGGCGTCCAAGCCGGTGATGGAAGGCAAGGCGGTTCTGTTCAAGAAGTTCGCCAATATCGATGTTTTCGATCTTGAAGTGAACGAAACCGACCCGCAGAAATTTATCGATATCGTCGCAGCGCTGGAGCCGACTTTCGGGGGTGTTAACCTCGAAGACATTAAGGCGCCGGAATGCTTCATTATCGAGCAGGAATTGCGCAAACGCTGCAATATTCCGATTTTCCACGATGACCAGCACGGTACAGCGATCTGTGTGGCGGCTGCGGTCCTCAATGGCTTGCGTGTGACCGGCAAGGATATCAACAAGGTCCGCCTTGTGACATCCGGTGGCGGTGCAGCCGCACTTGCGTGTCTGAACCTTCTGGTTTCGATGGGCCTGCCCAAGCACAACATTACGGTCACCGACCGGTTTGGTGTGGTCTATAAGGGCCGGGCCGAGGAAATGGATCCGTGGAAGGCCGAATACGCGATTGAAACCAACGCCCGTACGTTAAGCGATGTGATCGAAGGGGCTGATATCTTCCTGGGTCTTTCGGCGCCGAACGTGATGGGCGAGGACGAACTTCGCAAGATGGGCGAAGGCCCGATCATCATGGCGCTGGCCAACCCGACGCCGGAAGTTTCCCCGGAACTGGTCAAGGAAATCCGCCCGGATGCGGTTATGGCGACCGGGCGCACCGATTATCCGAACCAGGTGAATAACGTTTTGTGTTTCCCGTTCCTGTTCCGTGGCGCGCTTGACGTTGGCGCGACCGAGATCAACGAGGAAATGAAGATCGCCGCCGTCCACGCCATTGCCGATCTGGCAACCGCCGAGGTTTCCGATGTGGTGGCAACGGCCTATGGCGGAGAGGAGCTTAAATTCGGTCCGGAATATCTTATCCCGAAGCCGTTTGACCCGCGCCTGATGCTGGAAATTCCGCCGCGTGTCGCCAAGGCTGCGATGGATAGCGGTGTTGCCAAACGCCCGATCGAGGATTTCGACGAGTATCGTCAGCAGCTTGAAGGCTTTGTCTTCCGGTCGGGCCTTGTCATGAAGCCGGTGTTTGACGTGGCGCGTTCGCACAAGAAACGCGTGGTTTATCCCGAAGGAGAATCGCGCCGTGTTCTGCAAGCCTGTCAGGTGCTTGTTGATGACGGCATTTGTCATCCGGTGCTGATTGGTCGCCGCGAGGTTATCCTTGAACGGATTACCGAGCTTGGCCTGCGTCTTGTCCCGGATGAGCAGATCGAAATTCACGATCCCGATGACAATCCGCATTTCGAACAGGATTGGCAGGACTTCCACAACATCATGGGCCGTCGTGGCATCAACCCGGAATATGCCCGGGCGATTGTGCGTACCCGTCCGACCGTGATTGCGGCATTGATGCTGCGTCGTGGGGAAGTCGATGCGATGCTGTGCGGCTGTCAGGGCGGTTTCCTGCGTCATCTGCGCTATGTTCGCAATCTTGTGGGCCTGCGCAAAGGTGTGACCGATTTCTCGACGGTCAACATGATGATCATGAAGCAGGGGACGTTCTTCCTGACTGATACTTATGTGTCGGTCGATCCGACCCCGGAACATGTGGCCGAGACCACCATCATGGCTGCCGATGTGGTCAAGCGGTTTGGCATGACGCCAAAGGCCGCGTTGATTTCGCATTCGAACTTCGGCAGCCACGAAAACAAGTCGGCCTGCAAGATGCGTGATGCGCTTCAGCTGATCAGAACGCAGGCACCCGATCTTGAGGTCGAAGGCGAAATGCATGCGGATGCCGCCATTTCGCAGCCGATCCGTGACCGGATATTCCCGCACTCGATGCTGAGCGGTTCGGCCAACCTTTTGGTGATGCCCACACTCGATGCGGCTAACATTTCCTACAACATGGTCAAGATGTTGGGGGATGGGCTTCCGGTCGGGCCGATCCTGGTTGGTGCGGCCAAATCAGCCCACGTCGTCAGCCCGTCGATTACCGTGCGCGGTATTGTCAATATGACGGCGATTGCCGTTGTTGATGCCGTCACGCGTACGCAGGAAAGCCAGTAACATACCCCCCCAGCCCCGTCTTGATCCCAAGCGGGGCTGGGGGGATTTGCCATCGCGCTCTTGACCGGGGCTATGTGATAGCGCAGAAACAGCCGTGCCGGGCGTTGGAACACAATGCCCGACACGGCGTTTAATCTTGTGCAGGAAAAATTGGCGGCTCATTAAACAGGGAGGGGCAGATGACAGGTCAAGTTGAAGAACTCGACCGGCTGGCGGAAAAGTCGTCTGGCGATGAATATGTCGATCTGACTCCCGAATATGCCCGCGAAATCTTTGATGCGCTGGGTGAAGAAGAAGGCAGCAAGGCTGCCGATCTTCTGGGTGAGTTGCACTTTGCCGATATTGCCGATTTGCTGGGTTGGGCAAGCTCCAGCCAGCGTGAACTGCTTGTCGATCTGATCCGGCCAGATTTTGATCCGGAATTCCTGACCGAACTTGATGATGAACTTCGTGAAGAAGTCATCGGCCTTCTTGGCACCGATGTGGTGGCCGAGGCCATCACCGAACTTGATTCCGATGACGTTGTCGAGGTTATCGAGGACTTTGACGAGGATGAGCAGCGCGAACTTCTTGGCGCGCTGTCGGACATCGAGCGTGCGCGCGTTGAAGAGGCGCTGTCCTATCCGGAATATACCGCCGGTCGTATCATGCAGCGCGAGCTGGTGGCGATCCCGGATTACTGGTCTGTCGGGCAAACCATTGATTTCCTGCGTTCCGCCAAAAGTCTGCCGGAAGATTTTTACGACATTATTGTTGTTGATCCGCGCTATAGCCCGGTCGGGATCGTGCCGCTGTCGCGTGTGATCCGGACAAACCGCCCGGTGCTGATCCGCGATGTTATGGAATCAGATGAAATGCGCACGGTCGTCGTGACCGAAGAACAGGAAAACGTCGCCCATCTGTTCCGTCAGCGCGACTTGATTTCCGCCCCGGTTGTCGATGATAGCGGACGGCTGGTCGGTGTGATCACGGTTGATGACGTCGTTGACGTTATTGACGAGGAATATGAAGAAGACATGATGCGCCTTGCCGGTGTTGGCGAGGAAGACGACCTTTCAAGTGCGATCTTTGACACCACCCGATCACGTTTTACATGGCTTTTGGTTAATCTTGGCACTGCGATCATGGCATCGGTTGTGATCGGTCTGTTTGAAGGCACGATTGAAAAGCTTGTCGCGCTGGCTGTTCTGATGCCAATCGTCGCCTCGATGGGCGGTAATGCCGGGACGCAGACATTGACCGTGGCGGTACGTGCGATTGCCACGCGTGAGCTAACCAGTACTAACGCATTGCGTGTGATCCGCAAGGAAGTCGCGGTTTGTGGCCTGAACGGCCTGGCCTTTGCCGTTCTTGCCGGGGCTGTGACATGGTTCTGGTTTGATGACATGCTGCTTGGTGGTGTGATCGGCGTTGCCATGATCATCAACCTGCTGTTTGCCGGCCTGTTCGGGGCGCTGATCCCGCTTGGTCTGGAACGTGCGGGCATTGACCCGGCCGTTTCATCGGCGGTTTTCCTGACGACGATTACCGATGTTGTCGGCTTTTTTGCCTTTCTGGGATTGGCGGCAGTCTTCCTGCTTTAATCGTCCGGAAACCCTAAAAAACAAACCCCCGCAGTCGATCCGCTGCGGGGGTTTTCTTTGACCGGAATGTCAGGCTCAGGCTATCCCGATTTCGTGTCAGAGGCAGGTCGTGACTTGCCTTTGGCGGCCGATTTGGTCGGTTTCTGCTGTATCAGCAGTTCCATCGTATCGGCCGCATCACGCGGTGGCGACAGAAGGAAGCCTTGAATTTCATCGCATTCGGCCGCCTGAAGGGAGGCCATCTGTTCTTCGGTTTCAACGCCAACGGCAACCACCTTGCGGTTCAGGCTTTTGCACAGCCGGATCGCCGGTTGCAGGACGCTGTTTTCGGGTTGTTCATCAAGTGCGACATTAAACAGCGACTTGGACAGTTTGATGCGCTGGACCGGGAAGCGTTTCAGATAACGCAGCGACGTGTTGCCCGCCGCAAAGTGATCAAGCGTCAGGCCAATGCCCGCCTCCGAGAAACGATAGAACTGACCAAGGGCGCGTTCCGGATCGCGCATGACGATTTCCTCGGAGACCTCGATCTCGATCATCGCCGGATCAACTTCATGTTCGGCGGTCAGATCGGTGATGTTCTTGATCAGATCGGCCTGAATGAACTGGCGGCTTGAAACGTTAAGTGCAATCGGCACCGGGACATAGCCCTGACGGCGCCAGTCGGCGACCTGTTTGCAGACGGTTTCAATGATCCAGTGGCCCAGCGGCGAAAGCAGGCCTGTCCGGTCGGCAACCGCGATAAAATCGGGCGGCAGGCGGCGTTTGCCACTGTCATCAATCCAGCGCAGCAATGCCTCAAACCCGGTCAAGGTGCGATCAGATGTGCGATAGCGCGGCTGATATTCCAGGACGAAGCGTTTTTCATCGACCGCACGGCGCAACTGCGTTTCCATCGACAGACGGGCATGCATGACGTTGTTCATCGTCTCGACGAAGAAGCAATAAGATGATTCTGCGGATTTCTGGGCGCGATACATCGCGGCGTCCGCATTGGCCATCAATTGCGATGGTGCGCGGGCGTCATTGGGATAAAGTGCAACACCGACGCTGACATGCAGGCGGATTTCATCGCCCGTGGTGGTCAGGATCGGTTGCGACATGGCTTCGACCACGCGTTCGGCGACGAGGGCTGCCCCCTCTGCCTCGGAAAGGTCGGTTGCGATGATGGCAAACATATCGCCCGAGAACCGCGCACAGGTGTCCTTTTCACGCACTGTGGCGCGCAGGCGCCCGGAAATGGTGCGCAGTGTCTCATCGCCGACATCAGCCCCGAACCGGTCATTGATCGCCCGGAAATTGTCGATATCGACCACCAGAACCGACAGAAGCTTTTCATAGCGTTTGGCGTGTGCAACCGCCTGATTGAGGCGGTCTTCAAACAGTGCGTGGTTGGGAAGGCCGGTCAGCGGGTCATGCGTCGCCAGATAGCGCAATCGGTTGACCGATGCATTGGCGGCCGGATTGTGATGCAGGGTGATGTCGACACAGTCCGGATGGGTGGTGGAGGGCCGCATTGTCAGATCGCAGACGACATGCACGCCCTCGGCACTGCGGACGATCCATTCACGCCTGAGTTCGTCATCGCCACGGTTGATCGCAAGCAGCATCTTTTCCTGCGAACGCCGGGATGCGGTGCCATCCGACTGGAATTCCGGAGCCAGATTATAAAACCGGATAAAGCCGTAATCCTCTTCGCGCAAATCGAAGAATTCGGCAGTTTCCGGCGACATTGATTTCAGGTGACCGTCAAGCTTGGTAATCGAAAGCGACAGGTCACTGATGTCATCGCCAGCATGGATGTGATGAACTGTGCGGCGCAGCGCCATTTTCTGCCGGTTGCTCAGCAGGAAGACGATCGTCGTGAACAGAATGGTCGTCAGTGCGCCGAATATCAGGATCAGTTCCGGATTGATCGTGCTGTGCGCCAGTTGCGGATCGGCAATGACATCGACCTGCCATTGGCGGCCAACCACATCAAAGGCGACTGTGCGCTGAAGTGTTTCATCATCACCCTCGCCACGGATTTCAAACAGAACAGTGTCACCCTCGCGGACACGGACGGTGTAATCCTCTACCTGTTCGGTATTGATCACCGCCGCCAGCATGGAGCGAATGCGAAATGCCCCGTTGATGATCCCGACAATCTCGCCATCGCGGCCCAGAACCGGGGTATAGGCCGCAAAGCCACGCCCGCCCTGCATGAGTTCAAGCGTCGGTGTGATCTGGGTGCGGCGTTGATCAAGCGCGATATCAAGAACCGGACCGGCAAGCGGATGACGTTTGAGATCCGCCCCCATGGCCGGAACGTTGCCCTTGATCGGGGCGACATACAGGATGATGTAGTTCGGCGTTATCCAGTTGACTGCCTGAAGTGCCGGGAAGCGGCTTTGAAGCGGGGTCGCAACCGAAAGATAATCTCTTTCGTCCTCTGGCGGGCCGCTCTGCCAATTGTCGGCAAAGCTTTCAAGCACCGCGAGGTTATTGTTCACAATGGATTTGATCTGCTGGGCGACGGAATTTGCCGTTATCTGGCCTGCTGATTGAAGGATCCCCCGACGATCGCTTTCAACCATTTGCCAAATCAGATAGGTGACAGACGCGAAGAAAGCAGCCGTCAGAAAACCTGCCGCCAAAGCCCGTTTTTTAAGGCGTGACGTTTGTTTGGTTGCGTTTTCCTCAGCGTGCTTTGTTTCTTCTTCCATCTCTCCCCCAAACACAACGACCCTTGCTGATCCTCCCCGATCAGGATGTGTGTGCCTACCGTTGTCATCAGTAAACATCCATGCACCGATGGATAAAGATGCCAGTGTATTTTGCTGGCCGAGAACCGGTACTATTTGTTTATGGTGTTATTCTTACACGACTTTAAGGGGTTGGTCGCCTGCATTTACGGATTAATTTTCGACGGTAATTGCCAAAAACTGTTCCGGGACAGGGTTTTGATACAGGTTTGGCGATAATAAATCCGTGTTAGCCCCTGTTCTGAAAACGTGAAGTGTTGTATCTGAGGCGGAAACCCGGCCCCCGCAGACAAGGCCGGTCATTGTGTGACAAAGATCACCCCCAGAGAGAGTCCATGAAACACCATAACCGCAATCCCCGTGCACGGGGAGGACGCAAACGTCAGCCATCCCGGCGTGATCCGCTGATCGGGTTTGAAGCAGACGTCACCATCGAACAGATCGGTGCGCGCGGCGATGGGATTGCCCATGTCGCAACACCCGATGGAAAGTCGGTTCTGATTTATGTGGATTGCGTGTTGCCGGGTGATCAGGTGCGCGTCGCACTTCGCCAGAAACGTGGCGATGGTTATGGGGCAGAGGTGGTTGCCGAAATCGCACGATCGAGTGGCTATAACACGCCACGCTGTGCGCATTTCAAGGAATGCGGGGGCTGCGCCCTGCAGCACATGAACGATGACGATTACCGCACCTGGAAGCGTGACAAGGCGCTTGTCGCGGTTCAGCGTGCAGGCGTCGATCCGCAAGATGCCAAAACACTGGTTGGGGCCGTTGAAATTTCACCGCCGGCAAGTCGCCGTCGTGCCGGTTTTTCGGTGCATGTCGGCACAACCGGCGTTTTTGTCGGTTTTCATGGCCGGTTCAGTCATACGGTTCTGAATGTGCCCGACTGTGCGGTATTGCGCCCGGAACTGATGGCGTTTCGCGAGGCATTCGTCATGTTCCTTGAAGCCTGCCCGCCGGAACATGCACGCGACATCAAGGAAGTGTTTGTCACCCTGACCGATAGCGGTCTGGATGTGCTTATCCAGGCAAGCAACGATCCCGATCTTGATATGCGACAGGATCTGGCGGAATTCGCAGAAGCGCAAAATATCGCACGGCTGAGCTGGAAAACCGGGGATCGTCCTGATGAACCGGTTGCTGCGCGTCATTTGCCGGTTGTCCGTTTTGAAGGTGTCGAAGTGGCGATTGCGCCGGGCGGTTTCTTGCAAGCCACCCAGGACGGGGAACAGGCACTGGTTGCGGCCATCAAGTCGGCATTGGCTGATATCGCGCCGAAAAACGTTGCCGATCTTTTCTGCGGTGTGGGCAGTTTTACATTTTCACTGGCCCTGTCGGGCAAGCGGCGTTCGGTCACGGCTGTGGAAAGTGATCCGCGGGCCGTCGAGTTACTGCAATATGCGGTCGGACAATCGGGCACCCCGGTCAAGGTCGTAAAGCGCGATCTGTTTCGCCAGCCGCTTGTTGGGGATGAACTGAGCAGCTTTGACCTTGTGGTGTTTGACCCGCCGCGTGCCGGGGCCCTTGCCCAGTCAGAGACGCTTGCGATCGACGGGCCGGAATGGATCATTGCCGTATCATGCAATCCGGCGACGTTCAGCCGTGACATGCGGGTTCTTCGGAATGGCGGCTATGAAATCACCAAAGTCGTGCCGGTCGATCAGTTCCTGTGGTCGTCACATCTTGAATTATTCGCCATTTTGCGCCGCGTTTCTGCCGGTTGACGCCGTTTGCAGAGCGGTGCGCTTTGGGGCTTAATTTTTATTCACTGATATACTATACTATCAGTTGGTATTTCCGCCGGACACCAGGATGGTCAGGTTGGCAAGGGATTGAAAATGCGCAGTCCCTTTGCCCGTGCAGCACGTAGTTGTTTTGCCGGCTTGTTTGAGCGGAAAAACAATGGAACCACTGGCCAGTCAGTTGCCGATCTATACCAGTACTGCGCGTGCAATTGCCCCGCAGAACCGGTTGATTGCGCCTGAGAGCAGCCAGTTTTCCGCTAACAATCAAAACACAAACCGCAATAGCGACCCGCTTCGCAGCGCAGGTTCTACAAATGCGCAACTGAACCGGTCTTTGGGCAGTGCCGGTGAACTTCTTGGTCAGGCTTCCTCCGACCTTTCGCGGATTGGCGATGCGCTTGACGAAATTGATGCGCTTGTCACGGTTGCGGAAGAAAACAGCGATCTGTCCACACAGAAACGCGCACAGTTAAACGCACAGATCGAAGATTATCTGACCCGGATCGATGATATCGCGGCCAATAGCAATTTTGAGGGCCGCGACCTTCTGGCATCGGATCAGACGATTACGTTGCAGGTTGGCAGTGGCACTTCATCAGACAATCGTATTGATGTGACGTTGTCGGCTTCGAGTTCCGAAGATCTGGCGACTGGCCTTTCGGCGATAAATGTTTCCGACAGCATGGGCGTTTCCAATGCACGGGCGCTGGTTGACGAGGCGCAGCAAGCGCTTCTTGATCGCGAGATTTCCGTTTCTGCTGATCAGGGAAGTTTGCGAACAGCGCAGGACCAGAACCGCGTTTCGCAGGTTGCGGGTGAAAACATTGTCCAGGCGCAACTGGCGGCATCGGCACCATCTGGCCGCGAGGATGCGCAGGCAAACATTTCGCAAAACCTGCAGGCCTATCTTGGCGATATTTCCGCACAGCTTGCCAACCAGACAGTCGCGGTGGGTGGTATTGCCTTGCCAGAACCGCGCCCAGATCCTGTGCCCGAACAGGAAGAATATCCGTTCTTCGATCCGACCGCCGAAGACGACGATCCGAGCCAATCACAAGACTTCCTTGGCCAAGCTGTTCCAGACAGCGCAACAACCCGGCCGTTGGCTATCACCGGATTTGGCGGATATGACAGCGGTGGCAATGGAACATCGGGCGGCAGTGGCAATGCGGATCGTCCGGCCAATCGGATTTCTGTCGAAGCGTGAGCCTGATCTCGGTTTCCGAAATGGTCAGCAGGAAGGCGTTTTATCCTTCGACATTCTCGCCTTCATAGATCCCCCAGAACCCGTGGCGGGGCGCCCAGCCTTCGAAATCACCAAACCGCAACTGACACCAATCGACCGTCGCCGGGCAGTCTTCGATGCGGCCAATCACACTTGCCGAGACCAGCGCAATCTTGCGTGCATTCTTGTCGGCGGCGGAATACAGCGTGATGTTTTCATCGGTCACGATGACATGGCGCGACCCGATCAGAAGGCTTTGATGAACCCAGCCTTCGCTGCCTTCCCAGTCACGCACCTTTCGCCAGGTATCGAATTCCGACACCACTTCCATCGGCATATTGCGACGATGATAAATCCAGACTTTCGGATATCGCAGGCCGGGGCCAGAGCGTAAAAATACCTTGTCAGAGCGCAGCGCGACAAATCGCGGGATCGGCAGGCCCGATTCCTGTGCTCTGGCCACGATCGGAGCGGTCAGACTGCCAAGAATCGTCAAGGCCATGAAGCGATACAGAAATTTGCGCAAAACCTGCGGCATCTTGTTGGTATTCCTTCATTTATTCCATTTGCGCTGGTTTTGTAATAATTCGCTGTTGCGAAATAAAATTACAAAAATTGCGTCAAAATTCTTGCTTTTGTACCTTTCGGCATGGCATCACTGCACTGCGGCAGGGCACAAAAATGCACCATGCCTTATTTTGTCTGAAAAAGAGTTAAAAGACCGCATAGGATCGGCACATGACCAAGAAAAAACCGCTTGTCGTCGTGACCCGGAAACTGCCGGAAGCGATTGAAACCCGCATGATGGAACTGTTTGACGCGCGTCTGAATATCGATGATGCGCCGATGAGCAAGCAGGAACTGATTGATGCGGTCAAGGAAGCCGATGTGCTGGTGCCAACCGTCACCGACAAGATTGATGCAGCGGTTCTCGCACATGCGGGCCCCAACCTGCGTCTGATTGCCAATTTCGGCACCGGTGTTGATCATGTCGATCTGCAAACTGCCCGTTCGCGTGGCATTACGGTCACCAACACACCCGATGTCCTGACCGAGGATACCGCCGATATGACCATGGCGCTGATCCTGTCGGTATCGCGCCGCCTGGCAGAGGGCGAACGTCTTATTCGCAAGGGCGAATGGGCGGGCTGGGGCCCGACGCTTATGCTCGGTCATCGCATCTGGGGCAAACGCCTTGGCATTGTCGGCATGGGCCGTATCGGTCGTGCACTGGCACGCCGGGCGAAGGGTTTTGGCCTTTCGGTGCATTACCACAACCGTCGCCGTGTGCATCCCGATATCGAAGAAGAACTCGATGCCACCTATTGGGAAAGCCTGGATCAGATGCTGGCCCATGTGGACGTCATTTCGGTCAACTGCCCGCATACGCCTGCGACATATCATTTGTTGTCGGCGCGTCGTCTTAAACTGATGCAACCGCATGCCATTCTGGTCAACACCGCGCGCGGCGAAATCGTTGATGAACCGGCCCTGACCCGGATGCTGGCCGATGGTGAAATCGCCGGTGCCGGACTGGACGTGTTTGAACACGAACCGGCGGTGAATCCGAAATTGCTTGAACTGCAAAATGCGGTTCTGTTGCCGCATATGGGATCGGCCACCATTGAGGGCCGCGTTGACATGGGCGAGAAGGTCCTGATCAACATCAAGACGTTTGTTGACGGTCACACACCACCGGATCGCGTGATCGAAGGATTGCTGTAGGCCGCTTTCAATAATGATTTCAAAGGGGTGATGGCGCGTACATCACCCCTTTTTTCATACACTCCCCATATGTGGATGGTGTGATGTGGCCGTTACAGGCATTTTCCCGGCATTAAACCAAACCGGTTTCAATTTCGGGATGTGCACAAATGGTAAGACGGCCAAAAACGCTTGTTGCTGATCTGGGTGTCGCGACCCCGGCAAATGATGATGTCGCGGCCGGGCTTGCAACACGCGAAGTCGTCTTGCACGGGCCATGCGTGGTATCAGGCGTCCAAAGCCGTCACGCCGAAGAGATTGTCTTTGTGCGTTCCGGAACCGTGCTGGTCAGTGATGGCGACGGAAATGTATATGAAGGCCATGACGGCTGCATTTCGATTCTTCAGGGGCAGCGTTACCATCTTCATGTCAACGCGGGCGAAACCGCCAAACTTTTGATCCTTGCTGTCCGTCTGTTCAGGATCCGGAACAGTTTTCTGCCTTGCAGATCGCCAAGGCCAAAGTGCGCGATATGATCCTGAGCGAGAAGCACAAGTGATTTGTCAGCGTATTGGCGTTGGGCGGTGATCCAATCTCCTGACAATTCCTGACAGCAGATACGTGCCAATGCGCATTGGGCGTTTCTTTCTGATCCGTGCTTGTTTATGACTGTTTGCATATCACGCATAAACAACACGGGGTCATCATGAGTTTGATCTTTGACGCACCTGCACCGACGACCATTCCGGTTCAGGGCACCGACGACGTTTTCCCGGTAAATCGCATTTTCTGCATCGGCAAAAACTATGCCGAGCATGTCCGCGAAATGGGTTCCGATCCTTCGGACACCCCGCCTTGTGTCTTTATGAAACCGACGGACTGCCTTGTGGTCGGAAATGGTGATTTGCCATACCCATCGGGCACGGAAGATCTGCATTACGAGGGCGAGTTGGTGGCTGCGCTTTCCAAGGGGGGCAAGGATCTGGACCGTGCCGCCGTTGAAGATGCGATTTTTGGCTATGCCGCCGGTCTTGATATGACGCGCCGCGATGTTCAGGCTGGTCTCAAGGACCGTCGCCTGCCATGGGATATGGCAAAATCCTTTGATGGCTGTGCGGCCATTTCCGCCATAAAGCCCAAGGCCGATGCAGGCAATCCGCATGCCACCAACCTGAAATTGTCGGTAAATGGCGATGTGCGTCAGAACGACACCACGGCCAAAATGATCTGGCCGGTGGTGGATGCACTGATACATCTTTCGACCCTGATCGAACTGAAACCGGGTGATCTTTTATTTACCGGAACGCCCGAAGGCGTTGGCCAGGTTGTCCGTGGTGATCGCATGGATCTGGTGATTGCAGATGTCGCGGAACTGTCTGTGACCTTGAAATAGACCATTGGGGGGACCGTGGGGCAGGGGCCCATCCTCAATCGAGCAAAAACGGAGCCCGTTTTGAAAATCGTAAGCTGGAATATCAATTCCGTCCGACTGCGTATTGAACAGGTCATCAAGTTTCTGAATGATCAGCAGCCTGATGTGCTGTGCTTGCAGGAACTGAAATGCCCCGATGAGCATTTCCCGCATGATGCCTTTGAGGCGGCCGGTTATGTTCATCGCCATAATCACGGCATGAAAAGCTATAACGGGGTTGCGATCATATCGCGCCTGCCGTTTGTCGAAACCGACATCAAGCATTTCTGTGGCAAGGAAGATCGCCGTCATTGCATGGCAAAGTTCGAAAACGGCGTCGAACTTCACAACTTCTATATCCCGGCTGGCGGCGATGAGCCCGACCCGGCAATCAATGAAAAGTTTGCCCACAAGCTGTCCTTCATTGATGAAATGACCAACTGGTGGGGGGACCGTCGCGCAACTGATCCCAACCGCAAGGCAGTTCTGGTTGGCGATTTCAACATTGCGCCATCGGAAAATGATGTCTGGTCGCACAAGCAGCTTCTGCGCGTGGTCAGTCACACGCCGGTAGAGGTCGAAATTCTTGAGAAATTCCGCCAATCGGGCGATTTCATCGATGCTGTTCGCGAAGTGATTCCAGAACCCGAAAAACTGTTTAGCTGGTGGAGCTATCGGGCACGCGACTGGCGGGCAAGCAATAAGGGTCGTCGACTGGATCATGTCTGGATGACGCCAAACATGGCTGGAACGGTGCGCACGGCATCGGTTTATGACATTGCCCGGGATTGGGAAAAACCATCAGACCACGCACCCGTTGTGGTGGAATTCAATCTCTGAACATACAGACTATCCGAGATTTCAAAACAGCGGATCAGGGAAGCCTAATCCGCTGTTTTGTCATGTGAAATAACTTGATTGTCTGGCCGATCAGCGCAACTCTTCTGGTTGAACGAAACCGGATGCGTACCCATTTGCACCCTTAGGGTTGAATTTCGCGTATTTTCGGTGAGGCACTACGCAGGAAACGGGCAATGAAAAAGATACTGATTGGTCTGGCCGTGATCATCGTTTTGGTCGTCGGGGCCCTCGTCTATGTTTACGTCAATCT
>Ga0207828_100388_pt1 | contig 16312 bp, 9 predicted proteins | sample TtaePargueraPR_11_FD_187276 | JGI IMG/M metagenome (GOLD analysis project Ga0207828, IMG submission 187276) | Aerobic enrichment media microbial communities from Bioluminiscent Bay, La Parguera, Puerto Rico - Tt and P2 (3) (SPAdes) | ecosystem: Environmental > Aquatic > Marine > Unclassified ...
TGGCAATGAGAATGCGTATGGTGACCAATGTGAAAAATGTGGAACATCGTTGAATGCTACGGATTTAATCAATCCGAAATCGGCAATTACTGGCAACACGCCTACTTTGAAACAGACAAAGCATTGGTTTTTGCCTTTGGATAAGCACGAAGCATTTTTGAAAGAATGGATTTTGAAAGGCCATAAAAAAGATTGGAAACCGAATGTTTATGGGCAAGTAAAATCTTGGATTGACGATGGTTTGCGCCCAAGAGCCGTGACGCGTGATTTGGATTGGGGAATTCCTGTTCCTGTGGAAGGTGCCGATGGAAAAGTGTTGTATGTTTGGTTTGATGCGCCTATTGGTTACATCTCTTCTACCAAAGAATGGGCAGAACGTGTGGGGAAAGATTGGGAACCTTATTGGAAAGATAAGGATACGAAGTTGATTCATTTCATCGGGAAAGATAACATTGTGTTTCATTGTATCATTTTTCCTGCGATGTTGAAGGCAGAAGGAAGTTACATTCTTCCGGATAATGTACCAGCAAATGAATTTTTGAATTTGGAAGGAAACAAATTATCCACCTCAAAAAATTGGGCTGTTTGGTTGCCTGATTATTTGAAGGAATTTCCTAATCAACAAGATGTGTTACGCTATGTGTTGACCGCAAATGCTCCTGAAACCAAGGATAATGACTTTACTTGGTCAGATTTTCAGGCGAGAAATAACAATGAATTGGTAGCAATTTTTGGAAATTTCATTAATCGTGTCGTAGTGTTGACCGATAAATATTACAATGGAATTGTCCCGACGCCTTCAGAATTTTCAAAAGTTGATGAAGACACCTTTGCTGCATTGAGAGCCTATCCAGAAGTGATTGCGAGTTCTATTGAGCGTTACCGATTTAGAGAAGCGAGTCAGGAATTGATGAATTTGGCGCGTCTTGGCAATAAGTATTTGGCAGATGAAGAGCCTTGGAAAACCATCAAAACCGATGAAGAACGCACCAAAACCGTAATGTATGTTGCGCTTCAAGTGGCAGCAGCCTTGGCGACGTTGAGCGAGCCGTTTTTGCCATTCACTTCGGAAAAATTGAAGGGAATTTTGAATGTCTCGTCGAGCGCAGTCGAGACGTCTTGGAGTGATATCTCATCAAACAATGATTTACTCCCTGCCGGACATCAGATAGGAAAAGCTGAATTGTTGTTTTCAAAAATTGAAGATGAGACGATTCAAAAACAATTGGAGAAACTTGAAGCCAGTAAAAAAGCGAACGAAGCCGCCAACAAAAAAGTAGAACCTCAAAAAGATACAATAACTTATGAGGATTTTGCAAAATTGGATATGCGTGTAGGAACCATTATTGAAGCTGAAAAAATGCCAAAAGCCAATAAACTTTTGGTGTTGAAAGTGGACACAGGAATCGATATAAGAACCATTGTATCTGGTATTGCTGAAAGTTTTACGCCAGAAGAGGTTATCGGGAAACGCGTGACCGTTTTGGTCAATTTAGCGCCAAGAGCGTTACGAGGCGTCGAAAGTCAAGGTATGATTTTAATGACGGAATCAGCAGAAGGAAAATTGGTATTTGTGAATCCTGATGCAGAGCAGAATGTCAATAACGGACTTCATATCAGTTAATTGGTTTTTGAACTGTAAGAACCTGTATATTTTTGAACCCTTTCTCGTGCCCTATTCCTAATATAGCTACGAGTTTCATCAGACAACATTGGCAAAACAGCTTTAGAAGTGTCTCCATCAGTCATTTTCATCATAAATTCGAATGCAGCTTCTTTATTTACTTTATAAACTTCTTCAATCAAAGCTGCATATTTATTAGGAATGAGCGATAAAGTGAGTTCATTCTTTCTCAAGTTGTCATCTAATTGTTTTAGATGCTGTTTTAATTTGTTTTTATCGGAATTGTAAACAGCAAGATAGTCCTTGGCTTCTTTCGAGATATTAGCATTTGAGGCATCATTAGAATTGTGCTTCAAATCTACTGAACCTTGGGAATTATTGTAATTGGGCTTTGTGGATTTTACTTCACCATTTTCCCATGACCCTGTGCTGATTTTTTTCTCATTCTTATCGACATAAACTCCCAGACCATGTCGTATACCGTTTACAAATCCACCTCTGTAACTGTTACCATTGGTATAACTTTCCATGCCTTGTCCTGTACGCTTTCCATTTTGCCATTCACCTATATAGGCACTACCATCTTTAAAGCTGTAAGAACCAATATGATTAGGGTTATTGTTGGTAAAAAAACCAACATAAGCACTTCCATCACTATATCTATAATATCCAAAACCATTTTCACAATCTCCAACACAGCTACCAATCCATTGTTTGTTAAGATACGATTGAGAAAGCATATTTCTGGTCAATTTCCCATCTTCATAATAACCTGCTTGGGTAACATCGCCTCCTTTTTTCACGTAACCATAACCATGCATTTTGCCAGATTTCCATTGACCTATGTAATATAAGCCAGAACTTTTCCAAGTGTACATGCCATATCCTTCCATATAACCATCTTTAAAAGTTCCATAGTAATAGTCTCCATTTGATTTGAATCTGATATAACCATAACCATTGGCTTTGCCATTACTAAAAAACGCATCTTGAGCAATGGCTTCAGTTTCGCGAATGCCTAAACCATCTTCGCAATCACCCCAAGTACAATCTGTTGTTTCCTTTTGGTCAGTTGGTTTTGTTTTGGTTTCTGTATCGTTTTGATTGGCAATGTCTTTACTGACACTCGCTTCTTTTGATTGAATATCGAATATTTCACCATGTTCATTCTTATCATAATATTTACCTTGATAAACCTTTTTGTCCAAAGCATTGGAATAGCCTACAAGAACAAATAATTGCTTATCCGTCTTGCGTTCTACAACCAAGTCAACATCTCCCTTCAAATATCCCTTTACTTTCATTTGATCTCCAATACTGGTGCCACCTACAATCAATTTATAAGAAGAAACCAAACCGTCGTAAGTCTTTGCATAAAAAATGGATGCTGACGATGGAGGAAGAATTTGACCAGGATAAAAACTATTATCAACCATTGTGAAATTTTCAAATAGGTAATCAAAACTCATATAAATACGTTCAGGCAAATGATAAACAACCATAGCATCATTGATCGTAATAGGCTTCACAATATCGCCTGGCTCAAATATTTTATCACCACGAAAATACACATCAACCTTATTGTCAAACAAGTGTGCCAGAGCTTCATGACCTTGTGATATTTTTTGAGGGATAATACTTTTCTGTTTGTTTGGGCTGTCACCATAAATATTATCGACTTTATAGTAGGTCTGCGTAAGTCCTTCATATAAAACGATATCCTTTTTATTTTTTAAAGTGCTACTCTCAATATCTCTTGCAGGAACACCATTTCTGTAAATTTTGATGCTATTGTTACTATTATCTATAGTAATTTTTGAATTTTTAGCCTGTGAGTGATAGATAATAGTTCCTGGGAAACCATCATGAACTCCATTGGTTTGAATATAATCTTCTTGTATCGGATTTCCTTTCGAGTCAAACTTATATTCTATTTTAGTGACGATGTCGCTATTATTTTCCTTTGCAAGGATTTTTCTGCCGTTTTTAAATTCATAATAAGTCTTCCATTTCGAAACAGTGCCTTCAAAGCGCTCTTCCGTAACCTGAAGAATATCGCCTGATTTTTTATAAGCATAGGTGTAATAATAGTTTGACTTATCATCTTTTAAATTTTCCTTTTTTATAAGACGATTATTGGTATCGTAACTGTAACGGGTTATGGTTTCGACTTTTTTTCCAGACAAAAGACTTTGTTGAATTTCTGCGGTTATAAGTCCTTTGGAATTATATTCATAAGTATAATTCTTTCTATACGAAATGTAACCTTGGTCATTGAAATTGTATCTCGAGCCTTTTGAGTCTGCAGCCAACTCTCCATTTTCGTAAAAATAATTGACATAGTCTGCACGGTTAGAAAGCAAAATCATCATACCATCGGCATCAAAATGCCGACCATTATAATAAGCCACATCGCCTTTCAATTGAAAATGTTCCAACTTGTACGCAAAAGCAATAGGGTTCAATGGAGCATTAACCCAATCAACTTTTTGGGAAAAAGCAGTTAGATTAATGGTGCATAAAAGTACTAGGGCTAAATTTTTCATTGTTTTTTGGCTTTGACTTTCTGATAGGTTTCATCAAGAAATTTCAAGATTTCATTTTGATCTGTAATGGTATAGGTAGTGCCATCAGTAGTTTGCAAAGAGCGAAATTGAAACTCGATGATGTTTCCCCTTATAACTTCTGGCACCTGTATTACCCATTTTTCATTTACTAAATAATTGCTATATGTTACCTCTTTTACTATTTCATCTGTTTTTAGCTCATCTTCTTTAACCAGGCTGTAAGGTTCGTTCATCACACGACGCTCAAGGGCATTTGCGGCTCTATATTTGCGCATTTCTTTTTCTTTGGTAAGATTTCCATTCAAATCCAATTCGTATTCAGTAATAAATAATGTGGTTATCAAATTTCTATCGTTAAGAAAAGTAACAGCTCTATTCATTCTTTGGTTCTCGTAGAAATAAATGACTTCAGAATGCATTCCGTTCATAGCTAACATATCAATAGCTTCGTCATAGAAATGAGTTTCATTATGATCTTCATTGAATGTAATGGTTCTGGTTCTATTCCCTTTTTGATTAATCCAAGTAGTTTTATAGAGTGTGCCATCACTGTCATACTCTCGTTCTTCTATTTTGTTCTTATTTCCTTCATTATCAGTCTCAAATACGCTTGTAATGGCGCCTTCAGTCACATAGCTGTATGAAACCGAATATCTTTCCGGCTCGGTACCCTTCTGCTCCATACTGATAATATTTCGTGTGGCTAACCTTCCATTTGAATCGTAACTCAAAGTAGATTCCGAAGCAAAGTTAGACTCACCAATCACTTCAGCTTTTTTGATGATTGTCACTACACCATCCTTGAATAACATTTGTTCTTGCGAATACAATTTAATCTCCTTTGTTTCACCGTCATAAGTGCCCTTTGCCAATTGAGTAACCATCACATTGTCTGGCAAACTAAAAAATCTTGGTGTGACGTAGTCTTGTGATTGTGCAGTAAAAATTGTTCCTAAAAAAATGAGTGCTATTAATTTCTTCATAATCATCTTGTTGATATTGACAACAAAACTATACCTCAAGTCTTTATAAAACCATACGACAAATGCCGTATTTTTTATCTTTGCCATTCAACTTAAATAACAACAATGTCATTAGTTTCCTATATAAAATCACACACGCAACTTGCCGAACACTCTATCAAGAACACCATTGAACTTTTAAATGAGGCCTGTACCATTCCTTTTATTTCCAGATATCGAAAGGAGCGAACAGGCAATCTTGATGAAGTGCAGGTTGGTGACATTGTAAAGTATAAGGAACTGTTTGAAACGCTTGAAAAACGCAAACTCACCATCTTAAAATCGATTGAAGAGCAAGGTGTTCTGACCGATGAACTAAAGAAAAAAATTGAAGACACTGAAGATTTAACAGCGCTTGAAGACTTGTATCTTCCGTTTAAAAAAAGCAGAAAAACGAAGGCCGAAACGGCACGACAAAACGGACTGGAGCCTCTGGCAAAAATCATTATGTCGCAAAATGCTTCTGATGTTGAGTCGATTGCCATAAAATATACAAAAGGTGATGTCGCTTCCGCAGATGAAGCTCTGGAAGGTGCAAGGCACATTATCTCCGAATGGATAAACGAACGTACCGATTTCAGAAACCACATCCGACACCAACTGGAACGTTTTGCGATGATATCAACCAAAGCGGTCAAGTCAAAAGCAGATGGTTCGACGGCGCTCACCAGAAGTGAAGATGCCCAAAAGTTCCGAGACTATTTTGATTGGGAAGAATCATTGGGTCGCATACCTTCCCATAGATTATTGGCAATTTTGAGAGCCGAAAGTGAAGGATTCATCAAAACGAAAATCTCGATTGATGATGACAGAGCCATTTCAAGAATAGAAGACAAAACCATTCGGTCGAACAACGCGTGTGCAGAACAGATACGAATGGCAATTCAAGATGCTTACAAACGATTATTACTTCCTTCGTTGAGCAACGAGGCACTTCAAAACGCCAAGGAAAAAGCTGATGATGCTGCCATTTCGGTGTTTGCCAAAAACTTGAAGCAACTATTGTTAGGTTCGCCATTGGGAGAAAAACGAGTTCTCGCCATCGACCCAGGATTTCGTACAGGCTGTAAAATCGTGTGTCTCGACGCCCAAGGTGGTTTATTGTACAACGAAACCATTTATCCGCATCCGCCCAAAAGTGATAGTATTGGGGCGATGAAAAAAATAAGCACGCTCGCCGAAGCTTATCAAATTGATGCCATTGCCATTGGGAATGGCACAGCTTCCAGAGAAACCGAGGCGCTCATTAGAAAAATTCGTTTTAAAAATGATATGCAGGTATTTGTGGTGAGCGAAGCTGGTGCTAGTATTTATTCGGCTTCGAAAATTGCAAGAGACGAATTTCCAAATTATGATGTGACAGTTCGTGGTTCGGTGTCGATAGGGAGACGACTGCAAGACCCATTGGCAGAGTTGGTGAAAATTGATGCAAAATCTATAGGAGTTGGCCAATATCAGCACGATGTGGACCAAGGCAAACTTAAAAAAGAGTTGGATGTTGTGGTGGAAAGTTGCGTAAATGCCGTTGGTGTCAACCTCAACACTGCGAGTACAAGTTTGTTGAGCTACGTTTCAGGAATTGGACCAAAATTGGCCGAAAACATAGTCAACTATCGTGATGAAAATGGTGCATTCTCTTCGCGAAATGACCTTAAAAAAGTACCTCGATTAGGTGATAAAGCCTATGAACAAAGCGCTGGATTTTTGAGAGTGAAATCGACTGAAAATCCATTGGATGACTCTTCAGTACATCCAGAACGTTATGAATTGGTAGAACGAATGGCCAAAGATTTAGGGAAGAATGTATCTAATTTGATAGGCAACAAATCGCTTCTGCAAAAACTGAAATTAAAAACCTATTGTACCGAATCCATTGGATTGCCAACTCTTGAAGACATTATCAAGGAACTTGAAAAGCCAGGACTCGACATTCGCGAGACTGCAAAAGTGTTTACCTTCAACCAAAACATCAAAACGATTAACGATTTACAAGAAGGTCAATTGCTGCCAGGAATTGTAAACAATATCACCAATTTTGGTGCTTTTGTGGACATTGGCATCAAAGAAAGTGGACTGATTCACGTGTCGAATCTATCGGATTCGTTTGTATCTGATGTTAACGAGCACATCAGCCTTCATCAACAGGTCATAGTGAAAGTTCTCGATGTGGACATTCCGCGCAAGCGTATTCAGTTGAAGCTTCACAAATAACAAACCTGACAGGTTTTGAAAACTTTTCAGGTTTACTTACGACCGATGCATTCGGTCCAAAATTTCCACCACTTCCGCTTTTTTCCTGACAGAAACAGGAACGGTTTCTTTGTTTTTCAACAGTAAATAACCACCATCGGTTTTGATAAATGCACTGATAGACTGCATATTTACCAAATGGCTTTGATGAACCCGTAAGAAATTATGATGGTCCAGCATATCGGCAAAATACTTGAGTGTTTTGGTGACGAATACTTTCTGGTTATCCTTCAGATAAAAAATGGTGTTGTTGCTATCCGCTTCACATCTAATGATATCTTCCAGACTTACGATGATGATTTTGTCCAAGGTGTGCAACGAAATTTTATCGGGTTTTGCTTCAGGAGACGCCAAGGTTTTCTTTAAGATATCAAAACGTTCCTTGTCTGGATGTAGTTGTGATTTCGCACGTTTAATGGCATTATCCAAATCTTCTTCTGAATAGGGTTTCAACACATAATCAATTGCAGCAAACTTAAACGCACGAATGGCAAATTCATCACTCGCGGTAACAAATATGATTTTACTGGTCAAATCTGGAAAGATTTCCAAAATATCAAACCCTGTTCCATCACCAAGCATAATATCCAGAAACAAGATGTCAGGTTGAGATTTTCGTAGGATTTTCGCAGCTTCCACTACACTTTGAGCGGTGTTGATGACCTCTATTTCGGGATGATGTGTTTCAATATCGCGCTTCAAAAGTTGAAGTGCATCAGGATTATCTTCGATGATGATGGCTGTAGGCATAGTTTAAAAATCTGTTTTTAACGGAATTTGAAAGCTGATTTTGGTTCCTAAAATTAGCTCATTTGATTTGATTTCTTCCATCATCAAGGTGTCTTTTCCTGCCAAAGACTCGATGCGTTCTTTGGTGACGGTCAACGCCATAGATTGATGGTCTGTGGTGGTTTTAGAATTTTGCGAATAGAAAATGCCAAGTCCATTATCTATAATTGTGCATTTTAACCATTCATTTTCAACCTTGAAAATCACTTTTAATTCACCTTCTCGCGAACCTTTTAAAATTCCGTGGCGAATGGCATTTTCAACAAAAGGTTGAATCAACATCGGCGGAATTAAAATTTCTTCTTCGTTTATATCAGATTCAACTTCTATCTCGTACTGAAACGGTTTTGGGGACATCAACTGCTCTACTTCAATATAATGCGTCAGTGTTTTTATTTCTTGCTCTAACGTTATGGTCTCTTTTCTGGAATTGTTCAAAATCTCTCGCAATAAGGTTGCAAAAGTGTTTACCGTAGTATTCATCTTCTGCGGATTGCTCTCACCCATTGCTTTGATGCCGTTCAACACATTAAAAATGAAATGAGGATTCATCTGCAATTGCAACGCTTTGTGCTCTAGTGACAACAGATGATTTTGAAGCTCCAAACGCGCTTTTTCTTCGGAATTTTTCCTTTTGATACGTTTCAAATAATTCCAAACAAACCAAAGAACAATCAGCAAGACCGTAGCAATCACCAGCCATTGAAACCATACTTTTTGATATAAAGGTGTTTCCATGAAAAATGAAAATGCAATCGGCTCACTTTGTTCCCAGCGGTAATTTCTGGATTGAACTACAAACGTGTGAGTTCCATAACCCAACCCAGCCAAATTCTGCTGATTGCTCTCGGACCAAGGACTCCACGGACCATCATTCAACTTAAACCGATACTCGATGTCCTTTGGATGATTGATATCCACCGTGCGATAGGTGAAAGAGATTTGATTTTGATTTGAATTCAGCTGCAATATCCTTTCTGATGATTGTGACGTGTAATACGACAAAGAATCTATCGGTTTATAAGCCACTTCAATCGATTCAAAATCTATTTTCGGCTTCACAGAAGTTTCTTCTTGCTCTTGAGTTGCTTCATATTTGGTCAAACCGTACAAAGCGCCAAACCAAAGATTGCCTTCATTATCAATATCAACAGCGTTCAGACAGGTTTCGATTCCTAAAAAACCATCGTTTCTTCCGAAGTGAAACACATCTACAATCTTCTGTTCCTGATTTAAAACAACTTTATCAACGCCTTTTTCTGACCCAACCCATAGATGATTTTCGTTATCAAAAATCAGTTGATATATATTTTTGGACGTCAAAGATTTATCGCCAGACAATTTCTTGAAGTTCATTTTCTCTTGAATGTCAGTCATCCAAACGCCATTTCCGGCAGTACCCAAGAACAGCAAATTATTTTTAAACACTAATGAATTAATCGCTGTTTTGTCTTCCAAAACTTGGCCCAACTCGTTGACAATGTTATTCTCTATATATCCCAAATGACCGTTTTGAGTGCTGTACCAAATTCGACCTTTTGCATCCACTTTCATATCTTTCAGCAACAAATCTGAAATACCTTCTTTCTGTCCGAATATCTTATGGATGTTGATTTTTGATGATTCCTTGTCAAACATCATTTTAACAATACCATCGCTGTACGTCGCCACCCAAACCGTATCATTTCGAACTAAAATTTGACGAATCCAATCCGAAGGAAAACCATTTGAGGTGTTAAACAAATGATTTTTTACCGTTGGAACTTTGATGGTGTCGATTTTAATATTTTGCAGACCTTGCGCTTTTATCATCAAGCTATCTCGCGTTGTAGTTTGCCTAAAAACCAAGCCTTTGCCATCTGAACCTGCCCAGATATTTCCATCTTCATCACTTGCGATGGTTTTGATTTTCACATCATTGAATCCTTGGATTTTTTCAATGGGATGAATTCCAAAACCATCAATTTTAACCAAACCTTCTTCAGAATTTGAAATCCAAAGACCAGATGTTGCATTGTGAACCGCATAAACCCGATTGCCATTGAGCCCTGTATCTTTATCAAAATGGGTAAATTCATTCTGGAAATATTTATACAGTCCGCCACCACTGGTAGCAATCCAAATGCTTCCTTGTTTATCAGTCATACATTCGCGAATATGAGAAACTGTAAGACCTGAACGAACCCCTATTTGTTTTTGAATCTGAAAGTTTTCAACATCCAAAACAGTAATTCCATCATTGTCCGACGATACCCAAACTTGGTTTTTTATAAGTGAAAGTGAATTGATGCGCTGCAACTCTTCAATCCAGATTTCTTTCTTTGAATTAAGGTCGAGAACTAAAATGCCATTGATGAATGTTGAAGCTATTAATTTAGAATCTACTTGAACCAAAGAGGTAAAATTGTGAGTGTCATAAACCTCCACAACAGCATTTACAGCTAGTGTATCACACTTGAAAAGCCCTTTATTACTTGCTATCCAAAAACTGGAACCATCAAACATTATGGAATTGATTTGAGCCTCATCCAATAACGGATGAATCTTCAACTTCACAACTTCATTGTTTTTGGAAAACCTATAAATGCCTGTTTTGGTGCCGAAATAATTATGACCATTATATCTAAAAATCGTGATGATTTCTGGCATTGAATAGTTATCAAGTCTGGCGTGATTTCTTATGGAAAGACCTCTCCTTGTTGCTATGAACAACGAATCTTTGGCGAAAAATAAATCGTTTACATAATTAGATTCCAATCCATCACTCTCATCAAAAATTTTAAAATTTTCACCATCAAAACGTGCTAAACCTCCGCCTTGAGTTCCTAACCACAAATAGCCTATATCATCTTGAACAATGGCATACACTTGCGATTGAGGCAAACCATCTTCGAGTGTGTAAGAGCGTAATTCATTATTTTGACAAAAAGCCGTAAACGTGATGTTTACGAGAATCAAGAAAAATAAATATGCTCTAAAGGAAATGGTCATTGAATTGAACTGCTTGAAACAAATATAACTAAAGTTAGTGCGTATGCTTTAAAATTTGTTGTATAGTCTAGGATGTTCGATATCAGGAAAGGAATATTCTGCCGGAACATATGTATCCATCACAGGATTTAAAACACATAAAACTGTAGTTTTTCCTTTAATGGTCAACACATTTTCAACGCGTGTACTGTCCCAACGAAACTTATCCATCGGAATACCCAATTCATACAAAGCCATTGACAAATCTTCATTTTCAAGAATGAAATCCATAATATCATCGGCCGAAGTCAATTCTGGAATGTCGCTGACATCATCAAAAACGATATCCCAATTTACAGGAATATTAAAGCGATATGAATACGGAACTCCAGCTTCTGTCTCTTTTCTTGTTTCCAAAGCTGTCAACCAATCGATGGCAACACTTGGATAAGAATGTGCTATTTCATCTGAAAGCGTTTTATTTCCTGGCGAATGTGCCGTTGGATAAAACACGTAAAACGTCTGTGCCAAGTAATGAGAAGCATATTTACCACCGAAAACATTGAAAAATTCAGAAGCGTATAAGTTTGGCTTCGCATCAGAAGAAAAGACAACTTTTAAGGCTTTCATCAAATCTTTATTCGCTCCCAAACCACACGAATGAAAAATGATATTGGTTTGTTCTGTTATTCCATTTTCAAGTTTCGGGAACGACAAGGATTTCAACGACTTAAATGTTATCCGTTCACCATCTTCACAGGTTTTCAATGCCATACCTCGCCACGCATTGCTATGGCTCACAATATGGATACTTTCATAATTTTTGCCATCGGAATGAGCGTTGAGCCACAAAATAACATCTTCAATAGAACTGACATCTTCAACAATAGTCACTTGTTGTTGCTTAAAATGAGTTTTGGCATTTTTATAAAACGTATTGTCATCTTCATCTATGCCTGTTATAAAAACTACAGACTGCATCTCGATTTTGTCAATTTGTTGTGCCTCAATTTCTGGTTCATCGTTTTCACAAGAAACAATAAGCGTCAAGAGTGCCAACAGTGTTAGTTTTAGATTTTTCATCGTATGAAGCTTTTAAAAATTTGACACAGAATTCCCGAAATCGCTATCATTCCAGGCATAATTTTGAAGCACTTGGACTCCTTCGATAGTGAAAGATTCGCCATACAAAACTTCCATTTTGGTTATTTTGTTCACATTTCCTAAAATTTGATTTGGAAATACGTAAATGGTTTCTGATGTTGATGTGTCGCTTTTGATGTTTACAATTGGCGGCAATACAATTGACTCTACCTCATTCGTAATCATCACATAGTGTGAAACAGTATATTCATAAGGTTCCGAATAAGATAAGTTGATACGAATGATGTCATTCACATCCTCTAATTCTGGATGTTTCAAGCTCTGAACCTGAATCTTCTCTATCCTATTTGCTGCATCAACTTGAAATGTTGAAAGCACTATTTCGCGATGGTCCGTAAAGACGATTGATGCCATAGATGTAGCCGATTCCTTATCAGCAGCAACTTCATTTATCACCACAGAATAGGTTTGGTCCGATAGAAACTCTTGCGCTTTTACAACTTGAATACTGCAAAACAGGAAGACTATATAAATTAAATTTTTCATAATGTATTGTTTTAATGGTTTGATTTATACCTCTAAATTATTACAGGATTCGCCTATAATTTGGACGCTTTTAGTATTCGTTGGAGATGGATTAGTAAGCGTAGAATTGAGTACTTCCAAATAGTGATGAAACCCAAAAAAAGCGCAGCCACAACTAAATGCAACTGCGCCAAACAACACTAAATCAACTAACTAAAAACCCACTTCAATTTCGATAGAAGTCATAATATTCAATTGCTTTGCATTTATCATTTGAAAATCGTTTGTAAGTGATAAATCTTCTTTCCAACTGCCGTTTTTGAGGATTTTCACTTTTTTGACAGTTCCATTTTCAGAGAATTCAATTCTCAATTTTTCATTCGATTTCAATGCATATTTGACCAGATTGGAAAAATTCGCCTTGAACCATAATTGAAATTGTCTTTCTTGAGATTTTAATTTGAAGTTATCGATAATTTCAATCTTGAATGATTTAACATATTTTGAAACATTTGAGATATCTCCTGCTGCACCTACGGCAGAATTTTCAACATTTGCAGGCATTGGAAGCGGCTGTTTGACCGTTTTCAACTTGCCATCAGCGTTCACAATTTCTTCATCAACCGCAACAAACGACGTAAAACGTGTTGCAAGATTATAGCTCAAACCCAAACTGATGACTTCCTCCTTCACATCGTCATTGAATGAAGTCGCATAATCATCCAATTGTTCGATTTTTTTGCGTGCCCAGAGATAGCGCAAAGCTTTGTTGTTTTTACTCAAATCTCCATTGGCAACATCATAAACTTGCTTTATTTTTTTACGACCTTGGTAACCAGTTACAATTATTTTGCCTTTGACTTCACCTTTATATTTTCCGAAAACCATCGTTGGACGAGATGCAAACACATCTGAAATACTTGAAGGTTGTACATCATAAATTTCAAAATCTTTCGCTTCCAGTTTTACCTGTGTCAATAATGGTGATTGAATGTAGGTTTTAAATTCCTCTGCCACTTTTCTGGCATCTTCATAAGTTGTGGCTATAAAAGATTGACTGTTAGAAACCTTCGCCATACCTTCAATGATATAACGATTGACACTTGAACCAATTCCAAACGTAAAAACATTCGATTTATCAAGATTGTTGCCAATGAGCTGAAATGCTTCTTTTTCAACATTCACATAACCATCGGTAATTACAACCATAGAGCGAGCGCTGCCTTGGTCTTTCCTCGGAAGTTGGTACGCAGTATTCAATGCATTGATAAGTTCAGTGCCACCTCCACCTTGACCGTTTGATAAAAATCTTATGGCGTTTTCAACATTTGTATTGGTGGCAAATACTGGCGATTCACTAAATATTGTTGAACTTGAAGCGAACAATTGCACATTGAAAGTGTCCATTGGTTGTAGATTGCAAAGCAAATTACGCATCAACTCTTTGGCTACGTCCAATGGATATCCGTTCATAGAGCCAGAAACATCCACAATAAATAAATATTCTCGTGATGGTAATTGCTCTATGGTCACTTTCTGACTTGGTTCAATCATATAGGCAAAAAACTTTTCGTCATTATGTTCATACAACAACAATCCAGATTGAATTTCTTTTCCCCTTAAACTATAATTCAGGATAAAATCTCGATTGGCAGGATTTGTATTGCTTTTTGATAAATACACAGATGAAGTGTTATCATTCAAATAGTTAACATTGATTTTATGCGATGGACTACTGACATTTTGAATCATCATTCCTGCATTAATACTTACTTGTAGGTCAAAGCCGAAGGTGTCGGCAATGCCTTTTTTAGTGTATGGCGCATTAAAAGCTTCTTCATTCGATGAACTTTCTCCTGTAAAACGTGGCCCGACAACACCAGGAGCTACAAATTGATATTCGCCATTGACAGGTACCAGCATTTCTGTATAATAAATGTCTATTGCAATCTCATCGCCTGGCATAATATTGCCTATCTTCATCTGAAAAACATTCGGTCGAGCTTCATCCAATTTTGCAGCTCGCTTTCCTTCCTTAACAGCATCATTATAGACCTTTTCAGCTTGGTTTTTTTCAAATATTTTGGCATTGACAATTCGTTCGCCAATTTTCATTGTCATATTATGAACAGCAGCTTGCATAGACATAGGAAAAACATATTTTGCCTCAATAGCGGTTGCGCTTTTGTTTTGATAGATTTGAGTGAGTTTTACGTGAGCAATCGTTCCTGATATTTCGACCTTCGCTTTACTTTCTTTTAATGAAATGTTGGCATTTTCTGATAGAACTTCGAGATAAGGACTGCCATTGGATTGTTGAGAAAAAACTCCAATTGTAAAGGAAAATGTGAGTAGTAATAGTATTGTTTTCATCTTGAACAGTATTAATGATTATTTGATTTTCATCAAATGTACCAGCTACTGTTCAGCCCATTGGAGCGGATTTAGTATTCGTTTGAGATGATTTAGAATTCGTTATTTGTCAAATAAAAAAATCCCAAACACACATGGTTTTGGGATTTTTTTCATTTGAATTCAGTTCTAATTAAGCCGCAGAACTATTGGCTGTCATTTTGGGAATGTTTTTGAAAATAAGTTTTTGCCACAATTCCGCACGTTTCATCTCAAAATCTTCCGAAAGATTATCGTCAATGTCGTATAGATTGACAGTAAGATTGGGTTTACCATAAAGTTCGAGTTCCAAATCGAGCTTTTGCAATTCAGATTCTATCTTCTTTTCTCTTTTGAATTCTCTCACTTCCTTGTGAATTTTACATAATTTGACTTTGTTCAAATCAATACGAATCGATTCATTTTCTGTTGATTTCACTTTCGCATAAAATAGCACTTTCTGTTGCTCATCAATCCCAATAAAACTATTGTTCCACTGTTCCTTGACATTGAAGTTCAGATTTTGAGCATTTGTCAATTCATTGATTGCTTTTTTTCCTTTAGACATTCTCTTTTTTCCCAGATATGTGAACCACACAAAAGGGAATAAACTTAACACAGTGATAAGCATTGTTATCACCCATTCTGATATTTCCATTTTTTTGATGTTTTATATTATAATTTGAATATTGAATAGAGTGCGTTTCCTCCAAAAGACTTGGAAACACTTCTCAAAAACCGTTTATGTACGATTTCAAATTATGTAAAACAGTGGAATGGAAAAATGATAGCTGTTGAAGTAAACTCCACTTCGATAGCGTTACCGATGGAGAAGTACAATAAGGCTGGCTCGTGTACACTAGCTGATGCCTGTAGTTGAGCCTCAAAAAACCTTGCAAAAGGTAGTTTTGAATTTTGTGAGCTATCTAAAATTTGATAAAGATGAGTGCCAGACTCAATTATGGCAGCGCCTTTATAATCGTTGGTGGTGATGCTGGCTTCATTTTCCGACCCTGGTGAATGAGGAATCGTCGCTTGGCCTTGATTCATCATCAACACCAAACCTGCAA
>Ga0207828_100389_pt1 | contig 16294 bp, 16 predicted proteins | sample TtaePargueraPR_11_FD_187276 | JGI IMG/M metagenome (GOLD analysis project Ga0207828, IMG submission 187276) | Aerobic enrichment media microbial communities from Bioluminiscent Bay, La Parguera, Puerto Rico - Tt and P2 (3) (SPAdes) | ecosystem: Environmental > Aquatic > Marine > Unclassified ...
TTGGACTGGTGTTCACCGTCTTCTGGACAGCGGCGGGCAGCTTGCTAAGTTCAAAAAGCGCTTCGCTGGTTTCAATATCGGCAACTAAGCAAAGAACACATTGCTGTGTTCTGTGGGATCAGCGCCCGTTGCATCTGATTGATGCTGCGGGCGTTTTTCTTTGTCTGAACCATTGATTGATGGAGCAGACCACACAAAAAACTGCCAATGACGACAAATCTGGTCTGCTATGCAGCATATCTGATGGTTATCCCGGCTTTTTTTTGCCATAATTCCATTTGTCAGGACAGGGTGGCATTTAATTCGCCGCCCTCTTTGGCTTGTCAAAACGACCAGGTTTATAGATGAACCAAGTGGCGGCGCGTAATCAGGTAAGCTATGAGGTCTATGTAAAAGACCGCTCAGGCCGTTGGCAGATCCACGGCCACTTTACTGGTGCGCAAAAAAAACAGGCTGAAGAAGAAGCGAAGAATATTGAACGCGCGAACCATGTTTCGGGCGTCAAAGTGATTCGCGAAGTCTATAATCACGCGACCAACAGTTCGGACGAATATGTCGTCTACGAAACGCGTGGTCAGGGCCGCCTGGAAAACAGTAACGTCCAAAGCAAGCCAAAGGCATCCCGCCCGCAAGCACAGGCCAAGGCACCTGCCTCGCGTCCGGCACCATCACCGGCACCCGCCGAGGCAGCTTCTGACAGTACGGAAAGCAGTACTGCAACAGCTGAACCCGTCAAACGACGCCCTGCTCGTGCCGTAGCAGAGGAAGGCCAAAGCATTTTTGGTCTTGCTCTCAAGATGATGATTGCCTTTTGCATCGCGATTGCGATCGGGTTGGCAACGATGCTTGTAGCGGCCAAGGGACTTGAATATCTGCCAAGTATGGGCATGCATATCAGTCAGGGCTTTTATGACAAAGCCAACTTCATGTCCTTTACGATTGGCTTCCTTGCCAGCGTCGTGCCGATGCTGATGGCTGTGACCAAGAAATTCAAAGGACGCAGCCGAACCAAAGCATCAACAAGCCGGTCGCCCAGACAGGCGCGCGGCAAGGTATCCCGCGCAAGCCAATCCGGCAGCACCACAGCAGCACAAACTTCTGTGACGCGAAAAACAGCCGCCGAGATGGCAGCAGAACTGGCCCAAGAGGATGACGATGCTGATACGGACGCATCGGTTGAAAGCACGGATGACGCATCGAAGGACGAGGCAAAAGACGCCGCGATTGATGATACGCCTGATCGACCACTGGTCGAGACCAGGGAAATGCGAGCCACCCGCGATCAGATGAAAAACTTCATCTCCGGGTCGATGCAGGCGATCAAACGCACTGTGCCGGTTCTTGATGCCTATCATAAATTTGGCGTCAATCTGTATGTCGCGGGTGCCTGTGATGCCTGCAGCGAAAAGAACGCCCTGGAGCAAAGAGACGGGCGCGCGGTTTTGCGTGACTGCATCTCGGCCCTTGGCGCAAACAAAAGCATGGCCGATACATTCTGCAAGAATGTAGACAGTTACATCCTTGAGCCGAAATACAAGGATATGTACGGCGCTGGTCGCGAATCGATGGATGCCTACCTTAGAGACGAGAAAAGCATCATGACGTCAGTTTCGCGCGCCATCGCGAACTGGAGCGAAAAGCCCGCCGCAGGTCCGCAAGGGGCAGCAGGCAAGAAGCTTCATGCGCTGATGTTTACCGACATTGTCAATTCGACAGCCAAAACCCAGGAACTGGGCGATCATGGCGCCCAACAAATGGTCCATATTCATAACCAGATCGTTCGCACGGCCCTGATCAATAACTATGGCAAGGAAGTCAAGCATATGGGCGACGGCATTATGGCCGTGTTCCCGTCTTCTGCCAGCTCTGTCGAAGCAGCGATTGAAATTCAGAAGAATATGGCAATCCACAATGCCTCACAGGATATGAAATTCCAGATTCGCATCGGCATTAATGCCGGCGAGGCGATTGCCGAAGAAAATGACCTGTTTGGCACCGTTGTTCAGCTTGCCGCACGCGTATGTGCACAGGCAGGCGGTGACGAAACGCTGGTATCAGCCAACGTCAAAGACACCTATAGTGGTAGCCGCGCTGCTTTTGTCTCGATGGGAACACGTCAGATGAAAGGCTTTGCTGAACCGGTCGAAGTATTCCAGGTTCAATCCCGCGCCTGACATCCCCCGATATTGATCACTTCAATCATCGTCAGAACCCGACTGCCCGGGGCCTTTGCCCAAGCGGGGGTATGTTCTCTGCTTGATTTCGGGATTCTCAGGCAATCAGTTGGCACAACGCGCGGCGACCTGAAGTTCCATTCGGGCCGTTCGCATATAAAGCGCCTGTGCACGATGCATCAGATCGACCAGCCCTGGTGACAGAAACTCGTAAGTCTCGTTGCGCTCTTCAAGACAGACCCGAAGGTCAACCATCAGGTTGTCGACATCAACCGCCTCTTCCCACTGGATTTCCCCCTCTTCGACGGCACGTACAGCAAGCAACCAGGCCATGGCCCGGATCAGACGGGTGGTCATGCGCATTTCTTCGACACACCGTGCAATCGCTTCACCGCTATTTTGCTTTTTGCCGCGCTGGCTTCTGTGAGCAGAAAGGTAATTGCGCGCCTCTACGAGCAGCGTAAAGGCTTCGTCATATGTTCGCGAGAAGTGAATGACCGCGAAGTTGCTCTGATATGACGCCTTCTGCGACGCCGGGGGATGCTCATATGTCATCCATATAATATTGGAAAGGCCCGGGGCGGCTTCAAGACACAGAAGCCCCAAATAGAAAGACCGCCCACTTTCGGGGCGGTCTCACCTCAACCTGCTAAACTTGCCGGACTTTTTTGGTTTTGTTTTTCTTGTGGCCGAACTTTAGCCAGCGGTTCATAAGCGGTCAAGGCTATTCATGGCACAAATGTGACAATACGTATTAACCCGTACCCTTTTACGTATTTTGCGCACACAATCTGCGGCAATCCCGCGCAATCCGCGCCATACAAGTATTTGAAGATACAAGACAAAGAAAAAGAACCGCCCGAAAAGGGCGGCTCAGTTTAACAGGGAGGCATCGAAACATCACGTTCGACAAGGGGGTCAACAGATGACCCTCTATTCCACATATAAGACGATAAGTTTAAATTTCAATTAACCTCAGGTTTAAAATCTTTATCCTCACGTCTAGTGTTTAGAGAGACTTCAAACCGCCTCTCCAACTCTTGTCGATACTTTGCCCTAACTCTTGAACAATGCCTCTGCGCCGGCATGCGCGCCCTTGCGATGCTCAAGTGCGGCATCGACCCGTTTGACTTCCTGTTCAAGAGCGACGCGATACTCCTTCAGGCTATCCACCGACATGCCTTCAAGGCTGCGCGGCAGACCAAAAGCCCCCTTCATGAAATTGCCGAGTTCTTCTTCGTCCACGCTTGTCCTCCATATCCTGCAATCAAACCTTTGCCGAACGGTTCCATGCACCATTTGGGCAATTGAATTCGGCACCGACCCTAGATAGGTATTAAACTAACTTTTCGCCACGGAGGTCACCATGCCCAATCATCAATTGCCATCGAAAATGCAAGCCGTCGAAATTCGCAAGGATGCCGATGCGCCCTATCTGACACTGGGCGAGATTGATGTTCCGGTATTTGGCGATGATGATGTTTTGGTTCGGGTTCGTGCCGCGGGTGTGAACCGCCCTGATCTGATGCAGGTCGCGGGCATGTACCCGCCGCCGCCCGGTGCATCGGATATTCCCGGATTGGAACTGGCGGGTGAGATTGTGGCACTTGGCGCCAATGTAACCGGCTGGAATGTTGGTGATCATGTGTGCGCACTGGTAACCGGTGGCGGCTATGCCCAGTATACCACCGTGCCAGCCGCGCAGTGCCTTCCTGTTCCCAGGGGTCTTTCAATGATTGAGGCTGCGGGCCTTCCCGAGACCTTCTTTACTGTCTGGCACAATGTTTTTGACAAGGCCGGACTTGCAAACGGGGAAACATTCCTTGTGCATGGCGGGACTTCGGGCATCGGGACAACCGCCATCCAGCTTGCCAAGGCGTTTGGCGCCAAGGTCATCGCCACCGCGGGCAGCGACGAGAAATGCGAGGCTTGCCTTAATCTTGGCGCGGATATTGCCATCAATTACAAGACCCGGGATTTCGTCGAAGACGTGATGGCAGCGACCGATGGCAAGGGGGCGAATGTCATTCTTGATATGGTGGCGGGGGACTATGTCAGCCGCAATTTCAAGGCCGCAGCCGTCGAGGGGCGGATATTGATCATTGCCTTCTTGCGCGGCCCCAAGGCCGAAACCAATTTCACCCCGCTGTTGCTTAAACGTCTGACACTGATGGGGTCGACTTTGCGTGCGCAACCTGTCGCCAGCAAGGCCGCAATCGCCGATGCCCTGCGCAACCGGGTCTGGCCGATGATCGAAGACGGTAAAATTGGCCCGGTGATCTATAAAACTGTCCCGTTTGCCCATGCACAGGACGCGCATGCCATATTGAAGGGTGGCGCACACATCGGAAAAGTGATACTGGAAGTCGATTGATCGTTGATGGATGCTGGTCTGAACAGTTTATCTGACCGTTCCATCGCAACATGACTATGATTGCGGATCGAAAAGAAATATTCTTTTCACAAGTCCGCAACAGATTGTTGCATTTACCCGCACATTGATCGAAAAGAACGCAATGGCGGCTCCGACGATGCGCGGCAACCCTGGATCACCCCTTGGTTGCCTTTGCAGCATTGCCGGACCACCAAAAGAGATTATATTCTGGGGCAAAGATTCCCGCGCTTTTTGGGCTCATACCCAACGCCGGTCTCCAGAGAGAAAGAAGGAAACAGGAGGAATTATGGCACAGCCCCTCATGCCCAAAGCAACCGCTGTATGGCTTATCGACAATACCGGCTTGTCGTTCCGGCAGATTGCCGCCTTTACCGAGCTTCACGAGCTTGAAATTCAGGCAATCGCTGACGGTGACGTCAGTCAGGGTATCGTCGGACTTGATCCGGTTGCCAATGGTCAGCTGACCAAGGATGAAATTGCGCGCTGTGAAAAAGATCCGCGTGAATTCCTGAAAATGGCAAAAACCGATCTGCCACGCCCGCGTGCGCAGTCCAAAGGTGCCCGTTACACCCCGGTTTCCAAGCGCCAGGATCGCCCGAATGCGATTGCGTGGCTGCTGAAGCATCACCCGGAGCTGTCTGACGCGCAGGTTTGCAAACTGATCGGCACCACCAAGGATACCATTGGTAAGATCCGCGACCGGACCCATTGGAATTCCGCCAACCTGACCCCGCGCAACCCGGTTACCATGGGCCTTTGCACCGAACTTGACCTTGAAAAGCAGGTCGTGATCGCACGTTCGAAGAACCCGGAAAAAATCGCCCGCGATGTCGAGCCGGATCCGCTGCCCGAAGAATTGCAGATCAATCCGGAACCGGATTATCCGGGCAAAAAAGCTGCCGAGAAGAAGGACGAGCCAAAAACTTCCGACTACATGGAAGCGGCCGAAAATCTCTTCCGCTCCTGATCAAAACAAAAGGTCGCCCGACGGGCGGCCTTTTTTCTTTGGGTTATCCGGCTCTTATTGCATAAAGTTTGTTTCACATGATTGCCGCTAAACCGTAACGCAACCGACATATGCGCGACATACCATTCGCCTGCTTTCGAACGAACAACACCGAAGAAACGTTTCCATGCAAAAACGTCCAACTGAACGCCAGGCTGGCATTGTCGAACTTGTACGCGCCGACGGTTTTCGCACCATCGATCAACTTGCCGAACGCTTTGACGTCACACCTCAGACCATCCGCCGCGATGTGAACGCCCTTTGTGATGAAGGGTTGCTGCGTCGCCGCCACGGGGGTGTAGAACCCGCGCTTGAACATGAAAACATTGCCTACCGGGCCCGCAAGGTTCTGAACGTCAATGAAAAACGCAAGATCGCAGCCCTTGTTGCACGCGAAATTCCCAATGGAGCTTCGTTGTTCTTTTCAATCGGCACCACGCCTGAACTGGTGGCGAGTGCGCTTTTGCAGCATCGCGATTTGCGGATTTTCACCAACAATCTGAATGTTGCCTATGTGGCCGCGACCAATGACAGCTTTGATGTAACCCTGATTGGTGGTCGTTTGCGCAACCGTGACCGGGACGTTCTGGGACCAGAGGTCGAGGCATTCTTTAACAGCTACAAGGTTGATTATGGCATCTTCGGTGTCGGTGGTATCGACCCGGATGGCAGTCTTCTTGATTTCGATGAACAGGAAGTTCGTGCGCGATCAGCAATCCTGAAAAATGCGCGCAAATCATATCTGGTTGCCGATCACACCAAGTTTGGCCGAAATGCCGTGGTTCGGGGTGGATCTATCACCGATGTCAGCGCATTTTTCACAGATTGCACGCCGCCTGATCACATCCTGCAAATGATCACCCGTGCGGGTGTAACGATGTTCATGCCCGAACCCAACGCCGAATTTCCGACATTTTACGTGCCCGAAGAAGACTGATCTGCCGATAGCGCTGCACGTCTTTGTGCTTCGCGGGTTTCCGCAGCGGCCATCAGACTTTTGCGGACTTCGCGCAGGGCCGGGGTTAATGTCTTGTCCCGGCGCATGACAATTGCAAGTTCGCGCGACAGGGCTGGCATCAAAGGGCGGGTCTTGATCGGGAATTGTGTCCGGCCCGGACGTGCCCCCATTTCAGGCAGGATCGTTGCACCGATCCCCGCACCGACCAGTTCCTTGATCGCCTCGACAGAGCCAAGCTCCATCACCGAATGCCCGGCGATACCAGCATCGCGTAACCAGTCATCGACAAGTGTGCGGGTAAGACCACCGCGTTCATAAAGAACCAATGGCTGCGTTTCGAGATCACCGGGATGAATGACGTCTGGCACATCTGCGTCATCGGCAAAGATCGCCACAAAAGGATCGGTCATCACCGGCGTGATCGACAGGCTCCGACCACTGCACGGCATGGTAACCAGACCAAGATCAAGCTGGTTATCTTCAATCGCGCGAATGATATCGCCTGTGTTGCCGGTCCTCACCATGATTTCAAGTTTCGGAAAGGCCCGTTGCAGCTGTTCAAGAATGGCAGGCAGGAAATAGATGCAGGCCGTCGCCCCGGTTCCGATCCGGACCTGTCCGGCAAGCCCGTCGGCAAAAACCGAAACGGCATCAAGTGCAGAGCGGATTGACGCATCAATGCCGCCAATATGAGCAAGCAACGCCTGCCCTGCTGCGGTCGGCTCCGCCCGCTTGCCAACCCGTTCAATCAACTTCACCCCCAGCCTGTCTTCAAGCTGGCGCACCTGCTGGCTCACAGCCGGTTGGCTAAGATTGAGCTTCGCCGCTGCGGCGGAAAAACTGCCAAGGGTCACAACATCGGCAAAGGTATGAAGCTGATCAAGGTTAAGTGCTCGCATATCAAAATTTTCCTTATGACATGCATAATATTTCAAATCTTCCGTTATGATATGGTTCGACTTACTGTCTGGTCAAACAAATCAACACCGGACAACATTATGTGCCTGACGACCCGCGAAACCATCCCTGCGAACAGCCTGACAATCCGCAATGCAACCGATACCGATATGGATCAGGTGACCGCGATTTATCGCCATCATGTCCTGACCGGCACGGCCTCTTTTGAAGAGATCCCGCCGGGCATTGATGAAATCACCAACCGGTTTCAGGCAATCCGCGACAAGGGCATGCCCTATCTGGTTGCCATCCGGGGTGATGTCATTGTTGGCTATTGCTATGCCAGTTCCTATCGACCACGCACCGCCTATCGCCATACTGTTGAAAACTCGATCTATGTTGCACCCGATTGCACCGGTCAGGGTATCGGAAGTCTTTTGATGGAACATCTGATTGCCCGATGTGAAGCAGGCCCCTGGCGCCAGATGATCGCGGCAATTGGCGACAGCGCCAATCACGCCTCGATTGCCCTTCATCGCAAACATGGTTTTGAGCCTACCGGCGTTTTTCATAAAGTCGGCTTCAAGTTTGACCGGTGGCTTGACTCGGTTCTGATGCAGCGCCCGCTTGGGGAGGACAAACCATCCCTGCCCGGCCCGACAGGCCAATGATCCGGCCGCGCACGATTATTGCCCTTGGTCTTGCCCAGCTGATCAGCTGGGGAACGGCTTATTACCTGATCGGGAATTTCGGTACAGCCCTTGCCGCGCGCAATGGCTGGGACAGTGCGGTGATTTATGGTGGCTTTTCATGCGCCCTTCTGGTCATGGGGATATGTTCATCAACCTGTGGCCGACTGATTGACCTATATGGCGGTCGCCCGGTTCTTTTGGCCGGTTCCCTTCTTAATGCCCTTGGGTGTCTGATCCTTGCCTTTGGCGATCAGATCGTCCTTCATTTTATCGGCTGGATCATCTTGGGCATTGGGATGCGCGCGACCCTGTATGATGCAGCCTTTGCCACACTGGCCCGGATCGGTGGCCCGAACGCCGGACGGGCGATGGGGCAAATCACCCTGTTTGGCGGATTGGCTTCGACTGTATTCTGGCCATTGGGGCATCTGATCGAAGGCCAGTTTGGCATCACCACAGCCCTTGCAAGCTATGCGGGCTTTGCCCTTTTGACCGTGCCTCTGCATTTGATGATGCCATCCGTTGAGTGCGAAACACATCCTGAAGTGCCTTTCCAGAATGAAAAGCATAGCGGCACAGGTACTTCATCTGTGCTGCAAAGTGTTCCTGCCCCACTGCCCCGACAAGGTTTATGCGGCATCCTGTATGCCATCATTGTTACGGTTCTGAATGTTGTGAATGCGGCAATGTCGGCACATATGATTGCGGTTCTGATCGGGATCGGGCTTGGCACCATGCTGGCTATTGAAACCGCCAGCCTGCGCGGCATCGGTCAATCCGTTGCCCGTGCAGCAGAAGTCCTGTTTGGCAAACGCCTTGCGCCAACCAAACTGACCGTCATCGCAACCGCCGTGCTCCCGGTTTCCTTCCTGCTTGTTCTGATTGGTGATCCTTACGTCATTGCGGCCATGAGTTTTACATTGCTCTATGGGGCTGCCAACGGCGTTTTGACGATTACGCGCGGTACATTGCCGCTGATGATTTTTGGCAAGCGCGGCTATGGGCAGCAGGTCGGGCGCTTGCTGGTGCCCGGATTTTTCCTGTCTGCGATTGCCCCCAGTCTTTATGACCAGCTGATTTCGCGTTTTGGTCCGCAATCTGCAATCTGGGCATCCAGCGGTTTGTTGCTGATTGCCTTTGTTTGCGCGGTGATCCTTTTTCGAATGCTGCCCCCAGGATTGGCAAAAATGCCCGCAACAGAACCTTTATGAAATCCGCAACAAGGGCCTCAAAAAAGAACGCCTGCCAATCGGGGATGGCAGGCGCAAGGTGTGCTCTGTGATGAAAGAGCTGGGAGTATCCGTGCTTACGGGATCTCGGGTGTTATTTTGCGTATCCGATTTCTTTCAGGGCCTCGGCAATTTCCGGAAGGATCGCCGGGTCATCAATGGTGGCCGGTGTGTTGTAGCTTTCGCCATCGGCAATTGATCGCATGGTCTTGCGCAGGATCTTGCCAGACCGGGTTTTGGGAAGACGATCCACCACAGTTGCCTGCTTGAAAGCCGCGACCGGACCAATCTGATCGCGGACCATCGCAACCACTTCGGCAAGGATCGCGTCATGCGGGCGGGTCACACCGGCCTTCAGAACCACAAAGCCAAGTGGCAATTGTCCCTTAAGGTCGTCATGAACGCCAATCACAGCACATTCGGCAACATCCTTATGCCCGGAAAGGACTTCTTCCATTGCCCCGGTCGAGAGACGGTGTCCGGCGACATTGATGATGTCATCCGTACGCGACATGACATAGATATAGCCGTCTTCATCAATGAAGCCCGCATCACCCGTAGCGTAATAGCCCGGGAATTCTTCAAGATAGGATGACTTGAAACGGTCGTCATTCTGCCAAAGGGTCGGCAAAGTTCCCGGTGGCAGCGGAAGTTTGGCGGCCAATGCTCCGATCTGTCCGCGTGGAAGCGGCTTGCCTGCTTCGTCCAGAACCTGGACATCCCAGCCACAGGCAGCAACCGTCGGCGATCCGTATTTGATCGGCAGAAGTTCAATCCCGCGCGGGTTCGCACAGATCGACCAGCCGGTTTCGGTTTGCCACCAGTGATCAATGACGGGCACACCAAGGCTGCTTTCCGCCCATTGCAGGGTATCGGGATCGGACCGTTCGCCTGCCAGATAAAGTGCCTCAAGACAGCCCAGATCATAATTGGCCATATGGGCGGCCTTGGGATCATCGCGCTTGATCGCCCGAAATGCCGTCGGCGCGGTAAACAGAACCTTGACCTTATGCTGGGAAATCACCCTCCAGAAGGCACCAGCGTCCGGGGTACCAACGGGCTTTCCTTCATACATAACAGTCGTACAGCCCGCAAGTAACGGCGCGTAAACGATATAGGAATGCCCGACCACCCAGCCAACGTCGGACGCAGCCCAGTAAACATCGCCGGCCTCAACGCCATAGATGTTTTTCATCGACCATTGCAGGGCAACCATGTGCCCGCCATTGTCACGCACAACGCCCTTGGGCTGACCAGTGGTGCCTGATGTGTAAAGAACATAAAGCGGATCAGTCGCGGCGACCGGAACGCAATCAGATGGTGCGGCCTTGGCACATTCGACCGTCCAGTCATAATCGCGCCCATCAATCAGTGGCGCATCACATTGCGGGCGCTGGAACAGGATGACACCTGATGGCTTGTGCGTTGCCATATCAATGGCCCGATCAAGCAGCGGCTTATATTCAATCACCCGTGATCCCTCGATGCCACAGCTTGCACTCAGGATCAGCTTGGGTTTGGCGTCATTGATACGGGTGGCAAGTTCGTTCGAGGCAAAGCCACCAAACACCACAGAATGAATGGCACCGATACGCGCACAGGCCAACATCGCCATCGCAGCCTGCGGGATCATCGGCATATAGATGATCACACGATCACCCTTGGTCACCCCGCGCGCATGCAAAGCCCCGGCAAGGCGGGAAACCTCGTCGCGCAATTGGTGATAGGTGAATTTTTCAACCGTATTGGTGACCGGGCTGTCATAGATCAGGGCTGTTTGATCGCCACGACCATTTTCGATATGGCGGTCCAGCGCATTGTAGCAGGTATTGACTTCTCCACCGGTGAACCAGCGATAAAACGGCGCGTTGCTGTCATCAAGAACGCGGTCCCATTTGCGGTACCATGAAATGTTTTCGGCTGCTTCTGCCCAGAAACCTTCCTTGTCGGCGATCGAGCGATCATAGGCTTCCTGATAACGACCAGTCATTGGCGAAATTTCCTCCCGCGGTGATGAGTCTTGTGCTCATGCAGAACGCGTATTTGTGACGTGCGAATAAATCGGCATCATAATACCTATTTAATTCACACTTACCCCTTAGACATTGGTAGAGCGTCGGTAAGGCGCAGTTTTCTGCGGATTACAATTACTCAAAACTGATAGGCGCGTGATCGGAATTTCGCGATCATGCGTATCTGTTCGGGCATATGAATGTATCTGGGGGTGCCACCAAAGGATTTGAAGCGCAGACATAAAGTTGCCGCCTCACGCGTGGGCGACAATCGGAGGCGGCAAAAGCAAGAGTTAGGAAATCTGTGAGGTCGTCAAACCGTCTTCATGGTTAGTCGCATGTTTTTCATCACGCGTTTGGCCATGACCGGACGGCTAATGGGTTATTCGGCGTATCTCGTCCTTGATTTCAAGCTTGCGACGTTTAATGTCTGCGACAAGGGAATCATCGGGCGCCGGACGGCGCGTCTCGAGGTGGAGTTCCTGCTCGAGTGCAGCATGTTTGGCAGTAAGAGCTTCGATATGGCTTTGAACGCTCATTCGCCTACTCCTTATATCTGACATTGCCCACAAGAAGATGGTATTAATTTCGTAACATGATTTCCAGTGTTTCGATCATCACCGTGAACTCGAACACAGTCCAGCAAGGATCGGCATGACACAAAAAGATCGACTTATCATCGGCATAACCGGTGCATCCGGGGTGATTTATGGCATACGATTTTTACAGTTGCTGAAAAACACGCCGATCGAGACTCATCTGGTTCTTTCGAAGGCAGCCGAGCGCACCATCGCCTATGAGACCGACTTTAAAATTCGCGAAATCAAGGAGATGGCAGACGTCCTCCATGATAATTCCGACATCGGCGCGTCGATTGCATCGGGATCGTTTCGCACACGCGGCATGGTCATTGCGCCTTGCTCGATGAAGTCTCTGGCCGAGGTCGCAAGCGGAGTCGCGGATAATCTGATTGCGCGCGCTGCCGATGTGATGCTCAAGGAACGTCGCCGCCTTGTTCTGATGGTGCGTGAAACACCGCTTCATGCCGGGCATATCCGCAATATGGCGCAGGCCACGGAAAACGGTGCAATCATTGCCCCGCCGGTCCCGGCATTCTACGCCCGTCCACAGTCACTTGATGAAATGGTCACGCAAAGCTGTGGCCGGGTTCTCGACCTGTTTGATATCGATTTGCCCGAAACGGCACGTTGGGGCGATGAAGATGCTGCCAATCACATCCCTGTAACCGGCAAACCCAGAAACCGGGATTAAGAATTCCACGTCAGACCATTCTGTCCTATGGCGCGGATAAAAGCCCCATCATTGCGATCAGACGACTAACCGCCTGGTCGCAATCATCCTGTTCAAGGTCAAACCGGTTGGGGGACAAATAGGCCCGCGCGGCAGAAAACGGGTCCTCTGACGAGATCGGTTCTACTGCGTCGCACAGAATATGCTGTTCGATCTGCTCTGCCTGCAATTCATCAGATTTGACCTTTTGGCGCAATTCCTGCACATCGGGACGCGGATCATCGCGCATGAAGCGGCGCGTCTGGCGAAGCGGGATGATCACATTGTCCCGCCAGTCGCGTACGGATTCTTCAAGCGAACAAACACTGTGCGGTGCCAGTCCCTTCTGGCCAAGAAAGAACATGAACAGCAGCATGTTCACATCAAGTCCGCAGCGTTCCTGCAATTCCAGACACAGTTTTGCCACGCCGTCGCGACCATACATCGCGACTGTAAAGCGCCATACTTCGTCCTGATCAATCACCAAACTGCTCGTATCCTGCGGGTTTCTTTTTGTATCACACGGTCTTTGCCGTACGCGCCACCTTTGGCGGATGACCAAGATAGGCACCAAGCCCCTTGGCCGTCGACACCATGGTCCCGGCCGTATCCACAAGCCGGGGACCAACAATAACATCTTCCATCGCGACATCGACCACTTTGCGTTTTGACCAGGCGACGACACGGTCGAATTTCTGTTCGGCAACCAGATCAACCGCATGCACACCAAAAGCCGATGCAATTACCCGGTCACGCGGTGATGGTATCCCGCCACGCTGCACGTGCCCCAAGACCGTCACACGGGTTTCCCAGCCGGTCCTTGCACCAAGCTCGTCAGCCAGCCAATGACCAATACCGCCATAACGGACTTTCTGACCATCATCTCCCTGCGTCACTGCGGCCCCGTCATCGCGCTTGACCGCCTCGGCCACAATGACAAGAGCATGATTGCGTCCGCGCTTGCGAATATTCAGGCAATGTTCGGTCAGGGCATCAAGATCATAGTCCATTTCCGGGATCAGAATGGCATCAGCGCCACCTGCAACCCCGGCAAACAGGGCGATATGCCCGGCATCGCGCCCCATGACCTCAAGGATCATGATGCGATCATGAGACGCCGCAGTCGGCTGCAACCTGTCAAGGGCCTCGACCGCGACATTCACCGCCGTGGTAAAGCCGACCGAATATTCGGTCTGGGCCAGATCGTTATCGATGGTTTTGGGAATACCCACCAGATTGATGCCCCCCATCCGGGCCAGACGGTGAAGGATGGCCATGCTGCCATCGCCTCCAACCCCGATCAGCGCATCAAGACCAAGCTTGTGATAGCCATCAATCACTTCCCGGGAACGGTCGGCAAAGCTGCCATCGGGCATGGGATAGTGGAACGGATCACCCTTGTTGATCGTACCAAGGATCGTCCCGCCAAGCCGCAGCATACCGTCATTATTGACCTGATCATTAAGGTCAATGGCCTGCGGAGGATCCTGCATCAGGCCATGCGTGCCCTGACGGATACCCACGACATCCCAGCCATATCCAAGTACCGCACGTCGGACGACAGCCAGAATGACCGCATTCAATCCGGCGCAATCGCCCCCACTGGTCAAAATCCCGATCCGCATGCGTTTCCTTCCCATTGTCGTCATCATTGTTTAAAGGGTGATACAAATCATATGGGTTGCCCATCTGATATCTGTTAATATCACTTCCCCTTCGCGTTGATTATTAAGCTGGATCAAAAATGGACGAAATCAATCAGATCGAGATTGAAAAGAGACTTCTTTCGTTGCGCGAGGAACACCGTGATCTTGATATCGCCATCGAACAGATGGTGCAGGCCCCCCATCATGATCAGTTGCGTCTCGGGCGCATGAAAAAGCGTAAACTCGCCCTTAAAGACGAAATTCGTTATGTCGAGTCGCAGCTTGTTCCCGACATTATCGCCTGATCACACAGGTAAGACTCCTGTTTGACGGATCGCCCAACCAGAAAACTGGTTCTCTTGCCATAAGCCCCGTGCCTGGTTCGGACATACCAAATCCCCCGTTCTTATCGTTCGGGGGATAATCGTTTGGACATGACAACAAGAAAATCTGAATGCAGGCACAATGTCGGACATCTCATTACGAGAACCGGTATCAAATCCCGTACGGGATACGATCAAGCTTGGCCAGAAGCATTTCCTTTTGCGCCCGCAAAGCCGCATCGGCACCACGAAGGATTGAATCGACCGTATCACCGCTGGCAGACTGATAAAATCCGAACACCGGAACAATCGGGATGAACTTGTCTTTGTGGGGATAGGGATTCTGATGCAGCCAGCGCGTGATCGCATCAACACGCTGCAAAACATCGTCCTGATCAACATTATACATCAGGGCAACAAAGTCATTGCAGCCAAGATAGCCCAGATGATGCGGTGCCATGACAAAATCGGCAATGATCCTGCGGACATAGTTAAACAGACCGTCTTTGCATTCCTGACCGTAGCGCTGCAAAATATCTTCGATATTAAACAGTTCACAAATCAGAACGATCCTGTTGGTGCGATCCGTCCCGATCAGGGAAACTTCGTTTTCAAGAATCTGCATGAAGGCCGGACGACCAAGCGCGCCGGTAAACGGGTCGCGCCCTTCAAGCCGCGCCAGTCGGGCATGGCGTCTTTTGAGATCATTGAGGTTTTCGGTCAGGCCATTGATGCGCACCATCAAACGACCGATTGCCTGCTCAACCGCCGGTGTCACCTGATTATCCGGGATGCCCAGAACATTGGCGATGTCAGATGTGTGAAACGGAACTTCTTCCTCGACCGTATCGGGAAGATTATCCGTATCAATATCGATCTGATGGTCGCTATTGGGCGCACGCCGTTTTCCGGCGTCCCTGCCATAGGCATGAATTCCGTATGGATTTGATGGAAATCTTCCATCCCCTCCCCCCATAGAGGGTGTAATTGAACCGGGCCTTGTGACCTTCATGTCTGACCTTCCCGTGCTACCTGCACAGTTATATGAGTTATTTGTAAATAATAAATCAAAGGTACTGTCAATTTCCACATAAATTCAATCGACAGTAAGGGTAGGAAATCTACACCATCGTATAGCATGGAATTTTTGACCGTAAATAAGAAAAATTTAAAGAAAGATGCAAGTCCGGCAAGGCGCAAGCAGGCTTGCATGATGGCCCGCGCTGCATATAATGCGGCCCTTCACGAAACAGCCCGTATACGGAGCCGCTATCATGAGCGATCAAACGCCGGTCATCGGCATTATCATGGGAAGCCAGTCTGACTGGGAAACCATGAAAAACGCCGCAGATGTCCTCGATGCGCTGAATGTGCCTTATGAGACCAGGATCGTCTCGGCTCACCGCACCCCTGATCGCCTCTATGATTATGCCAAAACGGCAAAATCGCGCGGTCTTAAGGTCATTATCGCCGGTGCTGGCGGTGCGGCCCATCTTCCGGGCATGGCGGCGGCGATGACCCCGCTTCCGGTTCTTGGTGTTCCGGTTCAGAGCCGCACGCTTAAGGGGCTTGATAGCCTTCTTTCCATCGTCCAGATGCCGGGCGGCGTTCCGGTCGGAACCCTTGCCATCGGCTCGGCCGGGGCAAAGAACGCCGGCCTGATGGCCGCTGA
>Ga0207828_100390_pt1 | contig 16286 bp, 17 predicted proteins | sample TtaePargueraPR_11_FD_187276 | JGI IMG/M metagenome (GOLD analysis project Ga0207828, IMG submission 187276) | Aerobic enrichment media microbial communities from Bioluminiscent Bay, La Parguera, Puerto Rico - Tt and P2 (3) (SPAdes) | ecosystem: Environmental > Aquatic > Marine > Unclassified ...
GGCTGTGTGTGATCTTGTATTTTTCGATGCACTGCAGCGCCTGCTCTTCATCGAAATGTTCCATGATGACGCAGGTGCCGCCAAGCCGGTGCACCGTCATGTTATAGCGCAGGGGCGCGGCGTGATAGAGCGGCGCGGGCGAGAGATAGACCGTGCTCTCATCCAGCCCGTAAAGCGCTTGGGCCAGCATCAGAAGGCCCGGCACTTCGTCAATCGGCCCGCCTGTCAGCGGCAGGCGAATGCCCTTCGGCCGGCCCGTCGTGCCGGAAGAATAGAGCATGTCCATGCCCGCGGTTTCATCGGCCACAGGCTTGGCCGGCATCGCATCGCGTGCCGCTTCATAAGCCTCATAGCCTGCATCCGTGCCGCCGATCATGAAGCGCTTGGTCACGCCCTTCATCAGGCTCTTGTCCACGAGTTCTTTCGCGGTGGCGCCCACCACAGTCGAGGTAAAGAACACTTTCGCACCGCAGTCGCCGACGATGTAATCCACCTCGCCTGCGGTCAGACGCGAGGAAATGCAGGTGAAATAAAGCCCGGCCCGCTGCGCGCCCCAGCAAAGTTCCAGATAGCGCGCATTGTTTTCCATGAAGATGGCAACGGCGTCCCCGGGCTTCAGGCCTTCCTTGCGCAGCAGCTGGGCAACCTGATTGGAGCGGTCATCCAGCTCCTTATAAGTGACGGTTTCACCCGTCGAAGCCATGATATAGGCGGGTTTGTCGGGTGATTTGGCAGCATGGTGGAACGGGTGCATAAAGCGCGTCTCCCTCGTTTCTTTCATTCTTGCCGGATGGGGACCGGCGATTTTGGCCGGATAATAGCCCAGATCGCCGCCCTTTTGCACGGCTTTCCGGAGGGATTTCGTCGCGGCATGACGTAACGTCAAGCGTAAAAGGGGGCGGAATTTTTCGCGACTCTCCGTTATGGTGGCGCCATCGACAGGGAGAAAAACCATGGCTTACAACACAATCAAATATGAGGTGGCGGACAATATCCTCACCTTGACCCTCAGCCGCCCCGACAAGCTCAATGCTTTCACGGGCGAAATGATGATGGAAATGATCGACGCCTTCGACAAGGCGGATGCGGACGATAATGTCGGTGCGATCATCGTGACGGGCGACGGCCGGGCCTTCTGCGCCGGGGCGGACCTGTCCGCGGGCGACAAGACCTTCGACTATGAAGAGCGCTCCGACCGTCCGGACAAGACCAGCAGCGCGCGCCAGTCGGACGGCTCGGTGGATTACAGCCATCCGGCAGTCCGTGATGGCGGCGGGCGTCTCACGCTTCGCATTTTCGAAAGCGTGAAACCCGTCATCGCCGCGGTCAACGGCCCGGCGGTCGGCGTCGGCGTCACCATGCAGCTGCCGATGGATATCCGTCTGGCTTCCGAAGACGCCCGTTTCGGCTTCGTCTTCAACCGCCGCGGCATCAACCCGGAAGCCTGTTCGAGCTGGTTCCTGCCGCGCCTCGTCGGCATTCAGCAGGCGCTGGAATGGACTTATACGGGCCGTGTCTTCTCCGCGCAGGAAGCCCTTGAAGGCGGCCTCGTGAAGAAGCTTTACAAGCCGGACGAGTTGCTTCCCGCAGCCCGGGAACTCGCGCGTGAGATCATCGACAACACGGCGCCTGTTTCCACGGCGCTGACCCGTCAGATGCTCTGGCGCATGCTGGGCGCAGACCACCCGATGGAAGCGCACAAGATCGACAGCCGCGCCATCTATTCGCGCGGCGCTTCGGCGGATGCAAAGGAAGGCGTCATGTCCTTCCTCGAAAAGCGCCCGGCGGAATATCCGTGCACCGTCTCGAAAGACATGCCGGACTTCTTCCCCTGGTGGGAAGAGCGCGAATACAAGTAAGCGCGAACAAACTTCGCTAAAATGGAGCGTCGGCGTGTCAGTGATGCGCCGGCGCTTCCAGTTTCCAGAGCGGAGAAAAGAAGAACATCGCAAGCCAGACGATCACCATGGTGCCGGAAGGCACAAGCACCGCATCGAGCGGGCCGATGGCCTTGATGATGAAGCCTGTGATGAACGATCCGATTGGCCCCCCGCCCATCATGCCAAGCTGGAAGATGGAGAGAATGCGCGCCCGGTGCTCATCCTGCGCATATTCCTGCACGATGGAGCGGGACTGCGTCATGGAAACACCCGCCGCCAGCCCCCAGCAGAAGGAAAGGGCGTAAACGCCCCAAAGCGGCGGTTCGAAATGCAGCCCCAGCATGGCGCTTGAGCCCACGCAAAGCGCCAGCATGATCGCCCGGCCCTGACGCCGCACCGGCCGCAGGCGGCTTTGCACGTTGGAGGAAATGCCGATGCCGGAGAAAAAGATGGCATAGACCGCCGCAAGCTCCGCCGAACCCCCATCATAGATATCGGGAATGAGAATCGGGAAGAGCACCATGAAGACGCCGATATAAAGCACGCCCGAGCAGAACATCATGGTGATGACGGGCCGCAGCCGCTCGCTGGCCCAGACAAGCACGATCCCTTCCTTGATGAGCGTGAGCTGCGAGGGCCGTTTGGCGCCTTCCTCGATTTCTCTGGGCGCAGGCGGCGCCTTGGGCAGACGCGAGGAGGTGAAGGCGGAGGCGGCGAGAAAGAAGCCCTGCACGAGGAAAAGCCAAACCGGGCCGACAAGCCCCGCGGCGCCCGCAAGCAGATTGCCAAGCACCTGCGACAGGAACTGGCGGCTCATGGCGCTGGCCACGGCCTTCTGCAGCACGCCTGCCCGCGTCACATCGATCACCCGCGTCAGCATCGCATCACGCGCCGGCATGACAAAGGCGCCGAGCGCGGAGATAGCGAGCAGGTAGAAGAGCACCAGTGGATAGGAAAGGTAGCCCGCAAGCGTGAAGCCCGCGACGGCGAGCGGAATGAGAATGCCCGCGAGCTGCAGCTTGACGAGATAGGATCGCAGTTCCTGCCCGTCTGCCCGCGCGCCGCCGAAAAGCGCGAGCACCAGCATGGCCAGCATCGAGCAGGCCTGGGCAATGCCCACATGCTCCGGCCCCATGTGAAGCACTTCCTTCACGATCCAGGCGCCGAGCACCATTTGAATGCCCGCGGCGATGAAATAGGTGTTGATCCCGGCCATATACCATTTGAGGGCGGCAGGGGCGGGTGCAGCTTTATGTTCTGTCATGGACGCGGCTCCCGGGTCTCCGCGCCGCTCTCCGGGAGGATGCGCGGCGCATGCAGCCGCCAAAGCTCGGTGCGCAGGCACAGCCAGGCAATGATGCAGCCCATGGCGATGGCAGGCAGAAACACCGCGCCGCCAATTCCGAAAATCCCGATCAGGCCGCCCATGCCGAAGGAGCCGATGGGTCCGCCGCCCATCATGCCGAGCTGATAGATCGAGAGCACGCGCGCCCGGTGCGTGGGCGGCGCATCGCCCTGGACGATGGTGCGCGTGATCGTCATGGTCGTGCCCGCGCCGATACCCCACAGGAAGATGAGAAAGCAGAGCATCCAGAACGGCATGGGAAAGGAAAAGAGCAGCAGAATGATGGCGCCGGTGCCGACCGAAAAGACAAGCACCTTGCCGCGCGCTTCCACATGGCCGATGCGCAAAAGCGTGATCGTGGCCAGAATGGTGCCGCCCCAGAAGCAGAGATTGGCCGCGCTCAGTTCCGAAACCCCGCCGCCATAAATATCGCGCACCATAAGCGGCATCAGCACCATGAAGGCGCCCACATAGAAAAGCCCGATCGCCGTGATGAGCACGACGACGGGAAAGATGGAAGGCGAGCGCAAGACGGTGCGCAGCCCGTCCAGAATGTCATCCGCCCGCGGCGCCGTGCTCGTGTGAAGAGAGGGCATGGGCTTAAGCTGATAGACCGCCATGCCGCCGATCAGCATCACCGCTGCCTGGACATGGAGGAAAAGCGACACGCTGTTGTCTTCCGTGAGCCCCAGCGTTTCAGGCAGGAAGGGAATGAGCTGCACGGACAGCATGCCGAAAAGCTGGCCCGTAAGCTGCACGCCCATGGCAATGGTCACGGCGCGCTGCACGTCCTCGCCCGCTATGCGGCTGAGGGAAGAATCACGCGCAGGCACCGCAAAGGCACCAAGCGTGCCCATAGCCAGCGCATAAACAATCAGAACTTCATAAGAGAGCATGCCTTGCAGCACCGTATAGCCGAGCCCGAGCGCCGGGATCGCGGCCAGAAGATGCACGCGCACGAGAATGCTCCGGCAGTCGCTGCGTTCTGCCGTCAACCCGCCCACCAGCATGAAAAGCAGGTTTGGGATCTGCAGGCACATCTGCGCCACCCCGACAAGAAAGGCCGGTTGCTGCAGCACATTCGCCACCAGATGCGGAAAGAGCACGAATTGCATACCAAGGCTGATGAACCAGCTCGCCTGGCCGGTCATATACCAGCCAAGTTCTCCGCCGCCTTCGGGCCGTGCCGTTTGTGTCATGAAAATCTCAGCGCGCCGCTCCGTATGCCCCGCGTCCCTGTTGTGATGCCTCTCCCGGTCTTGTGCCGGGATGGGTCATTCTTCTTAACGCCCGCCTGCCAAACCGGAATGAGCATGGCGTCATTTCCATGACTTTACCGCATTTTTCCGCGCTGTAAGACCGTAATGTGAAATTTAGATGACACGAGCATTTGTTAAGACTTGGGAAATCGTTCCCCGCCACCCTTTCGCCAAATGCCGGTCGGCCGGCGTGTAAAGGGACGCGGAAGCATGAGTATGGAGTCGGGGCGGTCCATGGCAGCTCATCCGATTGCGCGCGATCTGGCCTTGCCGGTCGCGCCGGTCGGTCCTGACATGCGCTGCGCGGACATCTTCGATCTTCTCATGGACAATCCCGACGCTACGCATATTCCCGTTGTCGATGGAAAACGTATCGTCGGCCTCGTCTCCCGGCAACGTTTCATTCTCTCTTACGCGGCGCTATACGGACGCGAGCTATATGGCCGCAAACCCATTTCAAGCCTGATGGATCAGAATCCGCTGGTGGTGGAGGGCGATCTCGAATGCGAGGAGGTCAACCGATGCCTGCTCGAACGCGGAACGGAAAACAGCGACCTTCAAGGCTTCGTCATTGCCGAGAAAGGAGACTATCTCGGTATCGCGACGATCACGGGTCTTATGTCCGTCATTGCCAGCATCATGACGCACCGTGCCGAAGAACTGGAACTTGCCCGCCGCCGCGCGGAAGCGGCCAGCGAAAGCAAGACGCAGTTTCTTGCCAGCATGAGCCACGAACTCAGAACGCCGCTCAACGCCGTGATCGGCTTCGCCGACCTGATCCGCAAGGAAACCTTCGGCGCCATCGCGCCATCCAAATACCTCGAATATGTTTCCGATATTCATGCAAGCGGCAGCCACCTGCTTTCCATGATTAACGACATTCTGGATATGGCGAAAATCGAGTCGGGCCGCTTTGGCCTGCAGGAAGAGATATTTGATCCCGTCATCGCGGCGCAGGACATCCTGCGCATGCTTGCGCCGGAAATCGGGAAGCGCGATCTCACGCTTGATATTTGCGGCACGCCGGATTCGGAACTGCCGCTTCTTCATGCCGACGAGCGGTATATGCGCCAGATATTGCTGAACCTTCTCTCGAACGCCGTCAAGTTCACGCCGCCCGGCGGGCTGGTGCGTCTGTGCTCGCTCGTGCATGAGGACGGCGCGCTCTCCATCATCGTGCAGGATAATGGCATCGGCATTCCCGCAGCCATGCTGGAAAGGGTCTTCGAGCCCTTCGAGCAGGTGGAATGTTCTTTCACGCGCAAGAACCCCGGCACCGGCCTTGGACTGCCGCTCGCCCGCGCCATGGCAGAAGCGCATGGCGGTACATTATCGCTTGAAAGTGAAGAGGGCAGGGGCACGAAAGTATCTGTGCAGCTTCCCGCCGCGCGCGTCATCCGCCGCGGCGAGGCCGCGACGCTCGGCGCGCCCTGGCCGGACATGCTCACCGCCTGATCAGGCGCTGCATCTCATCAAAATGATAGATGGTGACGGGCTTTGCCGGGTGGTCTTCGCTGGCCGCCGCCGTCATGGCCTGCGCCACATCCACACCCGCAATGGGCTTGTAGCGGCGCGCCCGGCCGAGCAGAAGCGGTGAGATCAGCGGCGCCAGCGTCTGGCCCATGCCTTCCGCAACGCGCCGCTCAGGGCGGGGGCCGAGCATCAGGCTCGGCCGGAATATATGAAGCGCGCCGAAACGGAGCGCTTCGAGATCCCGCTCCGTTTCGCCCTTCACCCGCAAATAGAAATTGGAGGAACGCGCATCTGCCCCCACGGACGAGACCGTAAAGAACCGCTCCGCGCCATCCGCCTCGCAGGCTTTTGCAAAATCGACGATGAAATCATGATCGACCTGCCGGAATGCCTCTTCGCTGCCTGCTTTCGCCTGTGTCGTACCGAGCGCGCAAAACCCATCCGTGATGGAAAGCTCGAACTGATCCGCCGCTTCACCGATCCGCTGGAAATCCGGCAGTTCGACGGCATGAAGCTTGGGATGGGAGAGGCCGGGCGCACTGCGCGAAAAGCTGATGACCTTGGAAAAGATGGGAGAGGCAAGCAGGGCCTGGACGAGATAGCGTCCCACAAGGCCCGTCGCGCCGGCCACGGCGGCAACACGGTCTGTCTCCTCCATGACTGTCCTCCCTTTGCCGCGCTAGAACCAGCGTTCGGCAAGTTTGTCCACGCACTCGCCCGTGCTGTATTGGCTGGTGACGAGCCGTGTCAGCCGCGCGGCGCTTTCCCGCACATCGTCATATTGCTCTTCATAGTCAGGCCCGAACGTATCCTCGAGGCCGGAAACGGAATCATTGGCCATGTCCTGCGCCAGCATGCGGCAAGGGTCGAGCGAGCCATATTTGTAAAGCGCAAGACCGGCAAGGACGCCGCAAAGGGCAATCAGGGCAAGCAGGAAACGCATGTCTTGTTCTTCTCCGTTGTGAGGTTAGTAGCGTCCCGGCTCCCAGGGCTGGCGGCCGGCGCTGTTGTCAAAGATGCCGCCGCTGCTGCTGCCGCCTGCGCCCCCGCAGGCGCCATAGCCATTGCGCCAGCCCGCGCGGTATGTGTCGTCGGTTTTGAAAAGCTCTTCATTGCGGTGGACCGTGCCGCCAAAGCCCTCCACGCGGCTATGCGCCGTCTGGCAGCCATCCGCATAGCCTGCCTTGTAAGAGGGCTCGTTCACGATTTCCGGCGGCGGCCCGGATTCGCAGCCCGCAGTGAAAAGGGCGGCGCCGAAAAGCGCCAGAACACCGAAGCGCGAAAGGCGGCGGGAAAAGCGCGTCATGTTTCTCCTCCCAGAATGCGGGGCCCGAAATGTGGGTATTACCTAAACATAGGTCAAACGGCAGAGCGCCGCCACCGGCCCCGCGCCGCTTTTAAGGGGATGTTAGGAGCGGGCGGGGCAAACTTGGTTAACAGCAGAAAAAGGGCGGCAGTTTGGCGGACCCCGGCATTCACAGCGCAGAAGAGACGGGCGCAGCCCCGGCAGCGGACATGGGCACGGAAACGCTGCTGGTGCGCCGTCTGGCCGACCTTGTGCTTTTGCCGCCCGGCCACATGCCCCGGCCCGACCGCGACCTGCTCGATCTCGCCTTGAGCCGGATCTATCCGCGTCTTGGCATGGCGCTCAAGCGCCGCCTCTCGGAGCGCACCGCGCAAATGACCGAGCCGCTGCTCTATCTCACGCGCGATCTGGCGCGCGACGTGCCGCCCGTGGCCGAACCGCTGCTTCTCGAAGGCGTGCATGTGCCCGAAGCGGTGCTGATCGAAGCGGCAGACGTCTCCGCCAAGCACCGTGCGCTTCTCGCGCTGCGCGAAGAGGTGTCGCCGGCGCTTGCTGAAACCATTATCCGTCATGACGACGAAGACGCCGTTTATCTGCTGCTTGCCAATCCCGGTTCGAAACTGCCGCCCCGCGCCATCGAAATGGCGGTGCGGTCGGCCTCGGGCCGTGAAAGCTGGCACCGGCCGCTTGTTTTGCGCCGCGAACTGACGGTCTGGACCGCCAGCCTTCTGTTCTGGTGGGTGGATCACGAATTGCGCCAGACCCTGGTGCGTTTCCATCTGGCTGACACCGCCTTGCCCGCTTTGACCATCGAGGAAACGCTGGGCCGGGAAGCCGGGGAGCGCGACGGCGGTCTTGCTCCCTTGATGCGCTTTTTCGCGCCCTTGCCTCTGCTCACCGAAGAGCATCTGGAACACGTGCGGCGCGTCCAAGAGGAAACGGGGACAGAGGCTTTCCTTACCCGGCTTGCCGAATGGACCGGGCTGCGGCTCGAAACCCTTTCGCGAATCTTCGCCGATGAAGGGGGAGAACCGGCCGCCGTGCTCACCCGCGCCCTCGGCCTGCCGTTTTCCGCGGCCTTGGATCTTGCAGAACGCGGGACAGGCAAACAGGCGGACGCGGAAAAGGAAGAGCGCATCAAGGTGATGTTCGAAGAACTCACTATAGCGCGCGCGACGGCACTGCTTGAATTGTGGGATGAAGCGATGAACGGGGAAATTGCCGACCTTCATGCCGAAGCGGCGCTGCATACGGTTCTCTGACCGGGATTATTCCGCCGCGCTCACACGCGGGGGCAGGGCGGCAGCAAACTCTTCCGCTTTCGGCGGCGCGCGGAATGTTTCAAGCGCCACCACATCTTCAAGCGTCCGCCGTGCGCTTTCCGCGGTTTCGATGATGTCGCCTTCGGCCTGATCCACCAGACGGCGAATCTGGTCCGTCCCCTGAATGACGGCGCGCAGCCAGCTTTCAAGGCTCGCATCTTCCTGCAGCAATACCTCCGCATCCGCGGCAAGCGCCTCTGCCGCGCGGCGCACGGCGCCGGTGCTGAAATCCGTCCGTCCGGTGACGAGTTGTTCGATAAGACGGATCTGCGCGCGCACGCGGTTGATGCGCTGCGTATATTCGCGCGCAAGCCGCTCTTCGTCGCTCAAGACCGGTGCCAGATCGTCCAGCGGCACGCCGAGACAGGCGGCAATTGCCGTCATGGTGCGGAAGGTGCCGTCCTTCTTTCCGGTTTCAATTTCAGAAAGATAGGCGGGGCTGATGCCTGCCGACCGCGCCAGCGCCACGGCTTTGAGGCCGCGGTCCTCGCGCCAGACGCGCACAGGGTTTTCGCCTGCCGCAATCCGGTGAACGATGGTGGCGGGAATGAGGTCCGCACGGAAGTCTTCTTCAAGCGCGGCGCGCGCGGCGCGCAAATCTTCCGCATCTTCCGCCAGCCGCATCAGCCGCTCATACTCCGCATGCGGCAGCACCGCAAAAGCGGGCGCGCCCTCACTGTCCCGGAGTATCTGAGGCTGGGTCTTTTTTCTGGTCATCTCGTTTCAGCCCGCGCTGCGGCGGCCTCTCCCGTGATCGCAAGCACATGCAGCCGGTTCTCTTCCTGCCGGAAAACGAGCCGCAAGCCGGAGCCGAGTTTACACCCTTCGACCCCTTGCCCAAGCGTGCGCCGGCCTTCGGCGGAGGGCAGGGTGCCAAGCGCCGCCACCACATCACGGCGCCAAGATTCGCCCAGCCGCGTAAGGGTGCGGAAGGCGGCGCGGCTATAGCTGAAATCGATCCCGGTCACGGTGCAGATCCTGCTGGCTGACAACCTGCCATTTATAGCGCGATTCGTGCCCGCCGCGCCCGGCTTGCCTAAGCCAAGCGCGCAGGGTCACAATGCCACTACGCAGCCATGAGAGCAAAAAAGGGAGGAAGAGATGAGCGGTGAGGAACGGCCGATCGAGAGAGTGAAACGCGTGGTGCGCGAGCGCGCGCAGTCCCGCGCCGGTGTCAGCCTGGCGGAGCGGCGCAAGGCGGCAGATGCCGTGCTGGATGCCTTCGGCATGCCGGAAGGCGCGGAGGCGGAAGAAACCACGCTTGCAGGCCGCGGGGCAGACCGGGTGCGCCCCCTTTCTGGCCGCACGGGCCAGATCCTCCTTTATTTTCATGGCGGCGGCTATGTGCTGGGCTCGCCCCGCTCGCACCGCCACATGACGGCGCTCATCGCGCTCAAGGCAGGCTGTGAAGTGGTTGTGCCCGATTACCGCCTCGCCCCCGAAAATCCGTTTCCCGCCGCGGTGGAAGACGGGCTGGCGGCCTATCAGGCGCTTCTCGAGGAAGGGCATGACCCGGCAACTCTTTTTATTGGCGGGGATTCGGCTGGAGGCGGCCTCACGCTCGCCGTGCTTCAACAGGCGAAAACCCTGGGCCTGCCTCTTCCGGCAGCCGCCTTCCTCATCAGCCCCTGGACGGATCTCACTGGCAAGAGTGAAACCTACAAGACGAAAGCCGAGGCGGATCCCATGATCGATGTGAATGGCATCATGGATATGGCAAGCCAGTATCTCGGCAAGGCAGGGGCGGATGACCCGCTTGCCTCACCGCATTTCGCCAACTTCGCTGGCCTGCCGCCGCTCTTCATTCAGGTGGGAGAAGACGAGATATTGCTCGATGACTCGCGCCAGCTTGCCAAACGTGCCGAAGCGCAAGGCGTGGAAGTCACACTCGATATCTGGCCCGAAATGATTCACGTCTGGCATTCCTTCTATCCGATGCTCCCCGAAGGCGTAAAAGCGGTGGAAGACATCGCCGCCTTCATGCGCGGCAAAGATGCGGCGGAGCGCAAACGGGCCTGAAACGCGGCGGCGCTTTGCCGCAGGGCGGATTGATTCGCATCAACGAGCGCGCGTCCTTGGATGCGCGAACCTCGCAAAGCTTCACCTGAGAAGATGCGAGGAAAAAATGACGACATTTGCGAAAACCGCCGCATTGGCGGCGGCGACTGCTTGCACAGCCTTGATGGTTGCAGCTTTTGCGGCCCAGGCCGCAGAACCGGCGCGCCGCGAAGAAGGGCCCTGGATGGTCCGCTTGCGCGGGCTTGCCGTGCTGCCGGATGAAAGCGCCTCTGTCATGCCGTTGGGCGGAGACGTGGTGATCGACGATGATTATGTGCCCGAGCTCGACATCACCTATTTCGTGACGGACCACATTGCGGCCGAACTCGTGCTCGGCACCACCCGGCATGACGTGACATGGCAAGGAACGGGCGCGTCTCTGCCGCTCGGCAAGGTCAGCCTGCTGCCGCCGACCCTTTTGCTGCAATATCATTTCCTGCCGGATGAGCGTGTGCGCCCTTATGCCGGTGCGGGGATCAACTACACGATCTTCTACAATGAGGACGCGCCCGGCGGCGCGGTCAGCAGCATCGACTATGACAACAGCTTCGGCTGGGCGCTTCAGGCGGGCGTCGATGTGGCGCTAGGCGAAGGCTGGTTCGCCAACCTTGACGTCAAGAAGCTCTTTTTGAATACGGATGTTTCAATCAATGGCGGTGCCATTACCGCCGATGTCGATATCGACCCCTGGCTCGTCGGCGCGGGAATCGGATACCGCTTCTAGCCGTTCAGAGATCAGGGCGGTGGTAAGGCCGGAGAGGGCGCCTCTCCGGCTTTTTCGTTGGCCACTTTCCATTGAAGTGACGGCGGCAGGTTGGTTAAAACGGCCCATCTGCGGAATATTTTCCAACAGGCGCGATGAAACGCGCGCTTCAACACTTGTCCCGGCGCCGTGCCGTTTCATATTTCCATTACGTGAATAAGCCTAGATGGCGGCCCGGCAGGTTGAGTGCCAGAAGCAATACTTTCAGGTAACGGAGCGTCGCGTGAAAACCTGCCTCGTCTCGATGCATCTATTTCCATATATGCAGGACTTGGGATGTAAATATATTTCAATTTCTTCCGTTCTACGTTGCCGGGCCTCTCGATAACTGGTAGAATCACTGTAAATAGTCTGTTTGTGAGGTGGAATGAAACATTCCAAAGAAAATGGGCTGTGACCGGACGCATGTCGGGCGGAGACGAGCGTATGGCAGATAAAGCGGATCTCATCGACATGACGGCGGGAATTGTGTCGGCTTATGTGGGAAACAATCCCGTTGCAGTGGCGGACCTGCCTCAGGTGATCAATCAGGTCTTTCAGGCGCTCGAAGGAGCGGCAGCTGACGTCGCGTCCCCCTCGGCTGCGGCGCCTCTGCCGGCTTGCCCGGTGGAGGAGTCGGTCACGCCGGACTTCATCGTATGTCTGGAAGACGGCAAGAAGTTCAAGTCCCTGAAGCGGCATATCCGGACCCATTACAACCTCTCGCCGGAGGAATACCGGGTGAAGTGGGGGCTTCCGGCGGATTATCCCATGGTCGCGCCGAACTATGCCAAGGCCCGTTCCAAGCTCGCCAAGCGCATGGGGTTGGGGCAGAAGTCCTCCGGCCGCCCGCGCGGTAAGCGCCAGACCGGCTGACGCCTCCAGACGCGCCGCCCGTCCGTCAGAGCGCGCTTCATCATATTTTTCATGCACTTGAAGGCCTGTTCTGGAAGCCAGGTGTCTTGCCATTGCCAAATCTTGCCCTCATAGTTAACGAATCGCAGGGAGGGATGATGTGCAGGACGCACTGACAGACGAGGCGGTTGAAGAAGACGGGGGCTTCCGTGCGCAATTGCCGCTGCCGGAGCTTCAGCGTCTCTTCGATTACTGGCTGTCCCGCCACCGGGATGGCCATTTGCCGCGCCGCGCTGATATCGACCCCATCCATATTCCTGCGCTTTTGCCCGGCATCTGCCTGATGGAAATTGACCAGCCGTCGCTCGCGGTGCGTGTGCGTCTGGCGGGAACGCGGCTGCGCGAAGGCTATGGCACGGAAATGACGGGCCGGGCGCTCGACGAAATCATGAGCGGCGAGGAGCTGCGGTATTGGCAGGCGGTTGCGCACCGCGTCGCCGTCCAGCGCAAACCGGCCCATGGCATTACCTGCGTCGAAACGGAAGGCCGGCCCGATTATTATCAGGTCTGGCTGCGCTTGCCGCTCGAGGGGGAGGATGGCGAGGTTGCCATGATGGTGGGCTATGACGCGTTCTTGATGTCCAAAAAAGCGGGGGCCTTGATCAAGAACCCCCATGATGTCGCGCGGATCGCATAAACGGCAACGCGCGCGGGAGCTGCGGCGCGGCATCCGGCGGCTTTCAGGCGAGGAGACATTCATGAAGTCCGGTAAGACGCCGTTTGCCCTTGCGGGGGCTTTTGTCATGACATTTGTTGTGGCCGTCTGGGCACTGCCTGTTTCATCTGCAGCGGCGGCAACGGCGCGCCTGGAAGCGGGCGAAAAACAAATCAGCGAGGGTGAAGCCGCGCGCTTCAAGGTGGACGCGCCGGCCGATCAGACGAGCGAGTTTCATGGCTTCTGCACGCTGACAGCCGAGGGCGGTTCGGTGAACGTGGCCGTCGATGGCATTCACTATGTACCGCTTTCCCCGCCTGCGGTGGGGGATGTGCTGACCCTCCAGCCCGGTGAAGTGCGCTCTTATGAAATGACGGGCACCTTCGAGCCCAATGCCACGGGGCAGGCGGAAATCGGTTTCATCTTCTCCGGTTCGCCCAAGGGCTTCTGTTTCCCCGGCCAGCAATGCGCACAGGCAGCAGAAGCGGCTCCCGCGCTCAAGGTGGAATGCGGCAACAGGTAATGGGCGGATAAAGCCTCATGCGCTTCAGGTTTGGCATCGTGCTTATCGCGGCCTGCGTTTTTGCCGCGGCTGCGCTGGCGGCCTGGTCACTCATGCCCTATCTGCTCAGCCGCAAGGCGGAGACAGGTCCGGGCGTGACGCAAACCCTTTCGCCCCCGCCCACGCGCCGTCTCGATGCCGAGCTGCGCGAAGCGCTGACGACGGCAGCGCGCCTTGAAGAAGAAGCGGCCCCCTCTGAAGGACAATGCGTGCCCTGCGCCACGGCCTGGACGGGTGTGCGTTTTTTCGGCGAGGAAGCACGCCGCGCCATGGCGCAGGTGCGCCGTCTCGAGCGCCGCCAGGGCGATGCGGCCCGCATGTCCGAAATCCGCGATGACACGCATCTCGTGGAAGGCCAGCTTTCCGCTGCGCGTGAAACGGCAGGCGTTTCCATTCTCGGCTACCGTCATTTCCTCGATGCTTACGAGCAATGCCGCATCGATGCCGGCTGTGCCGGAACCCCGGCCGTGCAGCAAACTGCTTTCTCCTGCCGCAATGAAGAACCGATGCTCCGCGCCGCGCTTGCCCGCGTCAGTGCGCTTGCCTCCGCCGTGGAGAAAGAAGCCGATTCCTGCAATCTGCTCTCTTGTCCGCTGCTCGATTGCAAACCGGCCAGCGCTTTGATGGAAGATCTCGCGGTGGCGGAAGAAGCGCTGGTCGCCCTTTCGAAAGGTGTGTCTCTTGGCGCGGGCGGCGGCGTGCCGCGCCGTGCGGAAGTCCAGGCCGATGACGTGCTGCTTGCCGTGGTAGGCCTTGAAGAAACCTTCCGTATATTGGCCCACGGGCCGGACGAGCCGCAGAATTGGCGTGAGGTGCGGGTGGAAGCCTCGCGCATGGCAGGAGATTTGTCATCTCTCGCCCAGGAAGCGGAACTGGCCGATGAAAGCGACACTGTCTGGCGTTTGCGCACAATCGTGCTTGCGCTTTCACGCGCCGAGCGTTTTCTGCGTCTGGCGGCGGAGGAAATTCCAGCGCGCAGCCTCGGTCTTGAAGCGCTGGCAGATGCCATGCTCGACAGCGCGCGCCTCGTTTCCACATTGCGCCAGCAGGATGCCGCGGTGAGCGCGCAAGCCGCGCGGCCCAATGAGAATGTCTGCGCCACAGCTGATCTTCTTGCCGCGCTGCATGCCGTAAAAACCGCGCGCGCCGGCTATCAGCTTTGCTGGGAGCGCAGCACCTGCCGCCCGAAGCCGGAAGAATTGGAAGAGGGGGGCGGAACCTCCAGGCCTATCCGTTCACGTGAGGCCGCGCTCGAGGCACTGACCGGCGGCCTGCCGCTGGACCCGCGCCGTTCCCTCGCCGCGGGGGTGCGGCCCGCGCCGTCGCCGCAGCTAAATATTCCGCAAACAGAGTATAAGAAGGGTGAAGTGGTGCGCCTCGAGGCGGATTTCGGCCCCGGCTCCTGTCTCGCTGAAGGCGGCTATCTCAGCCTCAATGCGCAAGGCGAGCCTGTCCTCTCGCAAACCTATGCGCTCAGTGGCGAGCCGGGGGCCACAATGCTTTTCGCGCCGGAGGAAACCGGCACGCATGAGCTGGGCGCTTATGCCAATCTCGACCGCGGCGGCGGGCTGCTGGCCTCGCGCCGTTTTGAAGTGACCCCGCTGCCCGACAGATGCGAAGGCTTCACAGGCCTCTGGGAAACGGATGTTGGGGAACTGCATCTGATCGAGCGCGACGGCTCCGCCACCGGCAGTTACCGGCGCGAGCCGGGCACGCGGCCGGGTTTCGTCCTAGGCACTGTGCAGGGAAGCCGGTTCGAGGGCATCTGGATTTCAGAAATCGCGCGCGGCAAGGCCGAGTTCGTGCTGAGCGGTGACGGGGAGAGTTTCTCGGGCCGCTGGACGCTTGGCAAGAGCGGCAAGGCGGGCGGCGCCTGGAACGGTGCCTGCGTCGCCTCCAGTGAAGATCCCTAAAGCCGCCGCAGAGAGAGCAGGGGCCGGGCCGTCCAGGAAAGTTCCGCCGCGGGCAGAACGGGCAGCCCGTCCTTGAGCGGCACAAGGGCAGGGCGCCCGGCCTCCCGCGGCCAGAGCAGCCGCCCGAGCCGTATGCGCCCGTCGCACAGCGCGGCAAGGCACACCCGGTTGACGAGAAGGTGCATGTCGTCCCGTGGCAGGCGGGCGGCAAAGAGAAGATCGCCGTCACGGAACGGGCCTTGGTCGGCGCCGATTCCAGCCGAAACCGGGTCCGGCAAATTGATGCCGTCAATTAATCCCGCAAAATCCGGCGCCCGCGCTGCCTCGATCCAGCCATCGGGCCCGGCCTCGCCCAGCCAGTTCACCTGCCTATCGCCGCCCTCGTCCAGAAGATCAGCGGCTCCGGTGCCCAGCGCTTCCGCGATTTTGCCAAGCCAATCCGCCGAAAGCCGGATGTCCGCGCTTTCCAACCGGGACACGGTGGCCGTGCTGGTGCCGAGCTGGGCGGCAAGCGCGCCCTGCGTCATGCCTTGCGCCTTTCTCAAATGGCGAATCCGGTTCATAGGCTCTCCTCCCCTCGTCCGGCGATGTGGCGCATTGAAAAATTTACGCCACTTATCCCCTCCCTCTTGCGCAATACGTAAATTTTACCTTGGAGTTGCCAATTGTTCTCTTTATGTTCTCATAATGGCATTGAGGGGAGTGGGCAAGTGATTTGCTGGGGTAGGAGAATTATCACATGCGTGCAGACACTCAGAAAGCTGATGAAGGCAGCGGCCTCGCGCCGCAAGGCACGGAGACCTATGCACCGCGGCCACAAGTTCTGCGGGCCGGCTGCGGCCAGGCCGGGCAGAGG
>Ga0207828_100391_pt1 | contig 16260 bp, 15 predicted proteins | sample TtaePargueraPR_11_FD_187276 | JGI IMG/M metagenome (GOLD analysis project Ga0207828, IMG submission 187276) | Aerobic enrichment media microbial communities from Bioluminiscent Bay, La Parguera, Puerto Rico - Tt and P2 (3) (SPAdes) | ecosystem: Environmental > Aquatic > Marine > Unclassified ...
CGCCGCATTGGCCGGCGGCTGGCGGGTGGCGATTGTCGACAGCGCCGATGAAATGAACGCCAATGCGGCGAACGCGCTTTTGAAGAGCCTGGAAGAGCCGCCCTCACGCAGCCTTTTCATTCTCATCAGCCATCAGCCGGGGCGGCTTCTGCCGACCATCCGCTCGCGCTGCCGGAAGCTGGCGCTGGAACCGCTTTCGCCGCAGGCGATCGACACGCTGCTGGCGCGCCATGCGCCCGGGCTTTCGCCGGAAGATGCCGCCATTGCCAGCGCGCTCGCCGAGGGAAGCGCGGGCAGGGCGCTTTCCATTGCCGCGGCAGGCGGCATTGCGCTTTACCGCCAGATGCTGGATGTGCTGGCCCCCTTGCCCCGGCTCAACATCAAGGCGGTGCATGGATTCGCCGATGCGGTTGCAAAACGGGGGGCGGATGACCAGTTCGAGATGGGGCTGGGGCTCCTGACGGAATGGGTGGCGCGGCTCGTGCGCCTTCAATCCGGCGTGGGGGCTGCGGTTTTGCCCCAGGAAGCGGAACTGGCGGCCCGGCTGAGCGATATGGGCGGCCTTGATCGCTGGGTTGAGGTATGGGAAAAGATCGGCGCTCTGGCTTCGCGCGCGCAGGGGCTCAACACCGACCGCAAGTTGGTGATTTTGAACGCCTTTTCGATGATCGAAGCCGCTTCGCGTGGATTGACGGTGCGGGCCTGAGGCCCGGCCAAACCGGTAAAGCTTTAGATTTATGACGGCGCCCAAAGCCTTTTACATTACGACCGCGATTTCCTATCCGAACGGTCCGCCCCATATCGGCCATGCTTATGAGCTGATCACGACAGATATTCTGGCGCGCTTCAAGCGGCTGGACGGCCATGACGTCTATTTTCTGACCGGGGTGGACGACCACGGGCAGAAGATGGTGCAGACCGCCAAAGAAAAGGGGGTCACGCCGCAAGAACTGGCGGATGAGAACGCGCCGAAGTTCAAGGCGATGGGCGCGGTCTATAACGTCACCAATGATGATTTCATCCGCACCTCCGAGCCGCGGCATGTACTTTCCGCGCAGACGCTCTGGGAAAAGCTCATCGCGCGCGGCGACATCTATCTGGACAAGTATTCCGGCTGGTACTCCGTTCGCGACGAGGCGTATTACGACGAGGATGAGCTGAGCGACGGTGATGACGGCAAGAAATACGCGCCGACCGGCACGCCTGTCGAATGGATCGAGGAAGAGAGTTATTTCTTCCGTCTTTCCGCCTATGCGGACCGGCTGCTCGAACATTATGAAGCGAACCCGGACTTCATTCTTCCGGAGACGCGGCGGAACGAGGTGGTGGCTTTCGTGAAGCGCGGTTTGCGCGATCTCTCTATCTCGCGCACCAAGATCGATTGGGGTGTGCCGGTGCCGGGGGACCCGAAGCATGTCATGTATGTCTGGCTCGATGCGCTAACGAATTACATCACGGGGATTGGTTATCCCAATGTGGAGGCGGAGAGTTTCAAGCGGTTCTGGCCGGCGGATGTGCACATCATCGGCAAGGACATTGTGCGCTTTCACGCCATCATCTGGCCCGCCATGCTGATGGCGGCGGAGCTGCCGCTGCCGGGACGCGTGTTCGGGCATGGTTTCCTTTTCAACCGCGGCGAGAAAATGTCGAAGTCGGTCGGCAATGTGGTCGATCCCTTCGATCTGGCAAATGCCTATGGCTCAGATCAGATCCGCTATTTCTTCTCGCGGGAAGTTTCCTACGGGCAGGATGGCAGCTACAGCCACGAGACAGTGGTGAACCGCATCAATGCGGATCTGGCGAATGACCTTGGCAATCTGGCGCAGCGTTCGCTTTCCATGATCGCGAAGAACCTCGATGGCAAAGTGCCGGAGCCGGGCGCGCTGACGGCCGAAGACAAGGTGATCCTCGATCAGGCCGCCGCAGTGCTGGAGCAGGCGCGCACCCACATGGAGCGCCAGCAGATTCATCTGATGCTTGCCGCCGTCTGGGATACGGTGGCCGAAGCCAACCGCTATTTTGCGGCGCAGGAGCCCTGGGCGCTGAAGAAGACGGACCCGGCACGTATGGCGACGGTGCTTTATGTGACGGCGGAGGTGATCCGCCAGGTGGCCATTCTGGCGCAGCCGGTGGTGCCGCAGGGCGCGGCGAAGCTGCTCGATCTTCTGTGCATCGTACCGGAAGAGCGGGATTTCGCGGCGCTCGGCAAGACGCTGAAGCCCGGCACGGAACTGCCGAAGCCCGAGGGCGTCTTCCCGCGTTATGTGGATGAGGAGAAGCAGGCGTGAACCTTCTCGTGGACAGCCATTGCCATCTCGACTTCAAGGATTTCGAGGGAGAGACCGACGCCATTGTCGCGCGCGCGCGGGAGGCGGGTGTCGGGCTGATGGTGACGATCGGCACCAAGGTGACGGAGTTCGAGAAAGTGCTTTCCGTTGCCGAGCGGTATGACAACATTTTCTGCACGGTGGGCATTCACCCGCATGAGGCGGAGAGCGAGCCTGAAGTGGATGCGGCGCGGCTGATCGAGCTTGCGCGCCATCCCAAGGTCGTCGGCATTGGCGAGACGGGGCTCGATTATTATTACGAACACAGCCCGCGCGAGGCGCAGAAGCGGAATTTCCGCTCGCATATCATGGCCGCGCGGGAGACGGGGCTGCCGCTGGTGATCCATACGCGGGATGCGGATGAGGATACGGCAGAGATATTGAAAGCGGAAATGGGCGAGGGGACCTTCCCGGCGCTTCTTCACTGTTTCTCGTCTGGCCGGGAACTGGCGATGCAGGCCGTGGATCTCGGGCTCTATATTTCGCTTTCCGGCATCCTGACCTTCAAGAAGGCGGACGAGCTGCGGGACACGGCGCGCAACGTGCCGATGGAGCGGCTGTTGGTGGAGACAGATTCGCCCTATCTCGCGCCGGTGCCGAAGCGCGGCAAGCGGAACGAGCCGTCCTTCGTGGTGCATACGGCGGCAAAGCTGGCCGAACTCAAGGGTGTGAGCCCTGAAGAGCTGGCGGGCACGACGACGGAGAATTTCTTCCGGCTTTTCACCAAGGTGCCGCGGGAGGCCCTGGCGGCATGACATTGCGGGTCACCATTTTGGGGAGCGGGTCTTCCGGCGGTGTGCCGCGCATTGGCGGACATTGGGGTAATTGCGACCCCGATGAGCCGAAGAACCGGCGGCGGCGCTGCTCGATCCTTCTGGAGCGCTGGGAGAACGACCCGGCCAAAAAGACGACCGTGCTGGTGGACACTTCGCCTGATATGCGAGAGCAGCTTCTGGATGCCCGCGTCGAGTGGATCGACGGGGTGCTTTACACCCATGAGCACGCGGACCAGGCACATGGGATCGACGATCTCCGGATGGTGGCGATCAACCGGCGGCGGCGGGTCGATGTCTATATGGACGGGCCGACATCCGAGGTGCTGACCAGCCGTTTCGGCTATTGCTTCCAGTCGCCGGAAGGGTCGGCCTATCCGCCGATCCTGAAGGGGCATCTCATCCATGTAGGCAAGCCGGTCACAATCACGGGTGAGGGCGGGCCGATCACGGCGCTGCCTTTCGATCAGGATCACGGGTCCATCCGCTCGCTCGGCTTCCGCTTTGGCCCTTTCGCTTATTCTTCCGATCTGGTGGACTTGCCGGAGGAAAGCTTCAAGGCGCTGGACGGGGTTTCCTGCTGGGTGGTGGACGCGCTGCGCTATGCGCCGCATCCGACCCATTCCAACGTGGAAACGGCGCTGGGCTGGCTGAAACGGCTCGGCGTGGGGCACGGGGTTCTGACCAACCTGCATGTGGATCTCGACTACCAGACCTTGAGCCAGGAACTGCCGGAAGGCATCGAGCCAGCCTTTGACGGGATGGTGCTCGAGTTCGAGGATTATGGTTAAGAAATGAGCACAAGCCTTTGGGAACGTGACGGTTTTGAGGTTTCAACGGACCCGTCGCGGCTCGACAGGGGCTTCGTGCTCAGTGAACTTGCCAAGACCTATTGGGCCGCTGAAAATTCACCTGAAAACCTTTGGTTAAGCATAAGTAATTCCAGAATTTATGGGCTTTACGGGCCGGATGGCGCGCAGATCGGCTTTGCGCGGGCGGTGACGGACGAGGCGCGCTTTGCCTGGCTGGGCGACGTTTTTATCTGCGATACGCATAAGGGACAGGGACTCGGCAAATGGCTGATCGAGGTTATTACCGGCGATCCGGCGCTTGCCACCGTAGCGCGCTGGATGCTCGCGACGGATGACGCGCATGAGCTTTACACCCGTTTCGGCTTTGCGCGGGTTTCGGCGGAAGAGGCACCCAATCTGATGGTGATGCGGCGGCCGCTGGCCTGAACGGATATGGCGTTAACCCTGTTTGTTAACCCTATCTCCATAAGCTGTGGAAAATCCGGGCGTTTACCTATTTTGCAAACCAAGCGTTTACCGGTAGGGCGCACAAAATGGCGCCGGTTCAGCAGTCTCCAGCGATCCGGATTTGCGCATCATGCCAGGAAAAAAGGGCACGCCTGTCGATTTCTATTTTAACCGGCGCCAGACGGCGGGACCGGCCCAGCCGGTTAAACCGCCGCCGCCGCGGGTGCTCCTCTGTTTTGGCGACATGACGGTGCGCCCCTTGATGCGCGCGCTCTGCGACACATGCGATTTTGCCGAGATCCACGAGGCGGAGACGGCCTCGCAAGCCTTCAAAACCCTGCTCATGGAAAATGGCCGCATCGACATCGTGCTTTGCGGGCCGCTCAACCATGTGGAAACAGGCACCGCGCTCGCCCGGGCAATCCGCGTGAGCAGCGCCGATAGCTTCCGCAAAGTGCCGCTCATCATGGTGGCCTCCAGCCCCGTTGCCAAAGACATTGCCGAAGCGCGGGATGCGGGCGTGACCGAGTTCCTCACGCTACCGGTTTCCAAGGAAATTCTGATGAAGCGGATCGAGCAGGCCATCGCAAAGCCGCGGGACTTCGTAGCCGTACGCTCCTATGCCGGGCCCGACCGGCGGCGGCGCAAGAACGAGTATAAGGGGCCTGAACGCCGGGGCAGCCGGAAACCGCAGCCTGCGCAGGACTGAGCTTGCCGCGCACCTTCCTTGCTGAGGCCCCCGCGGGGGTTGCTATGGAAGGTTTTCAGCATAAATTATGAGGAGGGCAGAGCTTTCATCAGCCGAATGGAGGATGTGACATGGATCTTGCCGGCCTTATCGAGAATGCCAAGGACAAAGGCTTCACCCTCAATTTTGCCGTCAAAGGCAAGGCGCTGGAATGCAGCGAGGAGAATTGCCGCTTCGACGTGGATGATTTGCGCCTTGTAGACAGCACATCGGTCGATTTCGGCACAGACCCCGGCGATGAGGCAACGCTTTATCTGATCGAGGCCAAAAGCGGCCAGAAGGGCTTTCTCGTACTGCCTTATGCGAGCGAAGCCGACCCTGACAAGACAGCCTTCATCGACGCGCTTATCCAGGCCCGGCACTAGAAAGTGCGCGGGCCTTGCGTTTTTCCCAGCTCATGATATTTATTGAATAAACAATCAATAAGTTTGGGTCATGAGCGCGCAAGCCAAACGCAAAAGCCAGGCGGAACGCAAAGCCGAAGCGGAGCAGAAATTGCTCGCCTCGGCGGCCTTGCTGTTTGCCGAAAACGGCTCCACGGGCACGAGCCTGAGTGAAGTCGCGCGGCAAGCGGACTTAAGCGCGGGGCTTGTCGCGCATCATTTCGGTTCGAAATCCGGCCTCATCGATGCGCTGGTGGAGCAGGTCGCGGCCTCCGGCACCCGCGATATTTACGGGCAGGTTCTGGCCCGGGGCGCGGGCTATGCCACCGTGCTGCGGCTTGCCGATGCCTATATCGATGCGCTGGCGCAGGCCAAGACCGCGACCAGCAAGAGCGCGACGACGGAAACCTGGCTCAAGGCGCTATATGTAACCATGGCCGAAAGCCTGGGCCCGGCAAACGACAAGCGCGCGCTCTTTGCCGCGCATAACCGCAGCTTTGTCGCCATGTTCGAGGCACAGATCGAGGCGGCACGGAAGCAGGGCGAGATTGCGAGCGCGGCAGATGCGGGCGCGGCGGCGGCTTTCATTGTCTCGGCCTTGCGCGGCTGGACGCTTTTACACCTTATCGACCCTGACCATTACGCCCCCGGTCAGCTCAGACAAGAAATCAAAGCGGCGATTGCGGCGCGGCTGCAGCCCGTCTCAGCGCCATAAATGGGAGGAGAAACATCATGCGCGTGACCCAGGCCCGGATCGAACCGCTCGATCCTGCGAAGATGGATGAGGAAACGAAAGAGATCATGGCCAAGGCGGGCCAGGACCTCAATATCTTCCGCACCATGGCGAACCACCCGAAGCTGCTGAAGCGCTTTCTGGTTTTCGGCGGCCACATTCTCGGCCGCTCGACGCTGGAACCGCGCGAGCGTGAGCTGGTGATCCTGCGCATCGGTTATCTTTGCCAGGCGGGCTATGAATGGACGCAGCATGTGCGCATTTCCCGCGAGGTGGGCATGAGCGATGAAGATATCCGGCTGGCGCGCACGGGCCCGGAGACGCCCGGCATTTCCGAGGCGGACAAGGCGCTGCTTCAGGCAACGGATGAACTGCATCACGACAAACACATTTCGGATGTGACGTGGAGGGCGCTTTCCAAGCATTTCAACACGCAGCAGCTCATGGATATCGTGATGACCGCAGGGCAATACACGATGGTCTCCATGGCGCTCAACTCCTTCGGCGTTCAGCTCGAAAAAGGTGAAGTCGAATGGGACGTTTAGAGGGCAAAGTTGCCATCGTGGTTGGGGCAGGCCAGGCGCCCGGCGAGGGGCTTGGCAATGGCCGCGCCGCCGCGCTGCGCTTTGCAGAGGAAGGGGCAAAGGTGCTGCTTGTGGACCGGCTCGGCGCTTCGGCGGAAGAGACGCGGGCCGAGATCGACAAGCGCGGCGGCACCGCCAGCGTGATCGAGGCGAATATCGCCAAGGAAGCCGAGTGCGAAGCGATCAGCCGGACCTGCCTTGAGCGCTATGGCCGGATCGACATTCTCCACAACAATGTGGGCATCGGGCATCCGAAGGATCAGCACGCAGCCAATATGGACGAAGACGTCTGGGACCGGATCTATGCAGTGAACGTCAAAGGCATTGTCATGGCGAGCAAATATGCGCTTCAGCCCATGCGTGAGCAGAAGTCCGGAAGCATCATCAATATCTCGTCCATTGCGTCGATCTGCACGCCGCCGGGGCTCTTGGCTTACAAAAGCTCCAAAGCCGCGCTCAATGCTTTTACGCAGCATGCGGCGCTGAAATATGCGAAGGACGGCATCCGCGTGAACGCCATTCTGCCGGGGCTCATCGAAACGCCTATGGCAACGCAGGAACACGTGCCGGAGGAAGAGCGCGCCAAACGCAATGAGATGCGCAACCAGGCTGTGCCGCTGGGCCGGAAGATGGGCAGCGCCTGGGACATTGCCAATGCGGCGCTGTTTCTGGCTTCCGATGAAGCGCAGTTCATTACCGGCGTGCTGTTGCCGGTGGATGGCGGGCAGTCGGCGCGGGCCGGGTGAGGGAGCATGATGCCCCTCAAAGCCCGCTCCGCACATCAAAGAATATAGGCATCGCCCGCGGCGCGGACGGTGATATCGCCCAAGGAAACGCCCCAGGGCTGATCCATCGCAGTGATGACGGCATCTGCGATGTAGGACGGATCAAGGACGGCGTAAGCCGTGCTGTCCGGGCTCGTGCGTTCGTCCTGCACGGTGCCGCCCAGAATTTCCGTCATCGCGCCGAGATAGCTTTCCGTATTCTGGCCCAGAATGCCCGTGACGGCGCCCTGGTTGACGACGGCGCCGCTCAGGCCCGTGGCGGGCACGCCGGTCGGCTTGATGATGGTCACCTTGATCTTGCCGGCCGCTTCAACCCGCAGCGATTCCGAAAGGAAGTTCACCGCCGATTTGGTGGCGCCGTAAACCGCGGCGCCGACCACGGGGAAGTTGCCATAGATCGAGGAAATGTTGATCACATGGCCGCGGCCTTGCGCCATCATCGGGTCGTAAGACGCAATGATGCCGTTCATGACGCCCTTGATGTTGATGTCGATGCATTTGCTCCAGGCGGGGGCGGCTTCTTCATGATCGGCAAAGAAAGCCAGCGGCATGATGCCCGCATTATTGATCATCACATCGATCTGGCCGTGCTTTTCCTTTGCATGAGCGATGAGCGCCTTCATGGCGGCAAGGTCCGTCACATCCGTTTTCTTCGCCGAGGCCGTGCCGCCGGCTTCTTCAACGAGCCTGACAGTCTCTGCCAGACCGTCTTCGCTGATGTCACCGCCAACGATATTGGCGCCGCGCGCTGCCGCTTTGAGGGCGATGAGACGGCCGAAGCCGCCCGCAGCGCCGGTGATGACAATGGTTTTTCCGGCAATATGGTCGTTCATGGGTGCAGTCTTTCTTAAATCTGGCTTTTTGGCTCAGCCCGGGTTCTTCGGGAAGCGCGCTTCGGCGATGGGTTTTACCCAGGCTTGCGCGCTGTCGCACCAGACTTCACCGCCGGGCTGGAGGCTGGAGGTGTCATTGAGCGTGCCTGCCTTGATGATCGCAATCTCCGCATTGCTGCTGGGCATAGAGAAGATGGGCGACCCGCACTCGGCGCAGAACTGGCGCTCGACCGTGTTGCCGCTGTCCGCCTGATCGACAAAGCTCTTCAGCTTGCCTTTGGTGGTGACGGTGGCGGCGGGAACGACGACATTGACGGAGTAGGCCGCGCCGGACTGGCGCTGGCAGTTCTTGCAATGACAGATCATCGTAGCGAGCGGGTCAGCGCTGCTGGAATAGGAAACCTGACCGCAGAGGCAATGGCCTTCGAGCATAAGAAATCTCCCCAAGCTTTTGTTAGGGCTGGCTTTTTCTTCTTCCGCTTATTGCCAGCCATTACGCTTTGGTAGCCTGATTTGAGTGCGTTGGGAAGTCTATTATTTTCCATAATATATATTATGCGCTAATTACGCTCCGGGTGATGTTCCCGGAAATGGCCTGATCTGGCGCGCGCCGCTGCGTCGGATCGGGCCTCCCCCTCACTTCAAAAAGCACCGAAAAAAGACGGCGACGCTCTGCCGGGAATGATGCAAAAGAATGCCGCCGGGCGGATGACCACCGATCCGCCCGGACGCTCAGACAGACCTTACTGCCGCGGCACTTGCGCGGCTGCGGGTTCCTTGAGGAAGGAACCTTGTGCCCGGACCGGCTGGCGTTCGGACGGCATCCCGCTATGGAGCGGCACCGCATCGCGGCGGGTTGCCAGATATTCCGGTCTTGGCCGATTGCCGCAATATGGCGCCACGAGCTTGTTCTCGACGCTGTTCAGGACAAAAAACAGGTTACGCCGCGGAAAGGGCGAAAGGTTATTGGAGGAGGCATGCAGCGTGTTGCTCTCGAAGATCAGGAGCGAACCGCGCCGCCCCTTCGGCGCCACGATGCCCCCTCCCCGCTGCGCCAGTTCCTTCAGCTGACCGGCGCGGGGCACGCCCACGGTTTGGGACTTTAATGACTGTGTCCAGTTTTGCGGCGGCGTTTCGCCGGTATATGGCACGAAAACCTTATGTGATTTCGGGATGAGCATCAGCGGCCCGTTGAATTCGGTATTGTCATCGAGCGCGATGGAGAAACTCACGCAGCGCGGGTACGGCATGCCGTCTTCGCTGTGCCAGGTTTCAAAGTCGGAATGCCAGTTGAAGCCCGTGCCCCGGAAGGCCGGCTTGTTGTTGATGCGCGACTGGTGGATATAGGCATCGCTGCCGAGCAGCTGCTGCGCCATGCCAAGAAGGCGCTCGTCCCGGCCCAGACGTTCGAAACGCGGTGAGAGGTTGTGAATGGCAAAGACGGATTTGATGACGTCCGTATGCTGCTCTGTCACCGTTTCCTCACGGTCGAGAACGGAGCGGTCGCGGGAATATCCTTCCAGGTCGTCCAGGAAGCCATCCACTTCCCTTTCGGAGAGAAAATTATCGAGAAAGAGAAACCCGTTCTCCTCGAAAGACGCCAACTGGCCAGCCGTTAGCGGCCCGGCATTTGACGCGTCAGCGCCGCCATAGACGACCGGATCTGGCCGCACGAAGGGTTCGATATGCTGCCTCATTCTTGTTGGATACCGATCTTTTATATGCATCAGCAACTCCTCCATCTGAAAATGGCGAGGCCGAAACAGGCGCTGAATATCAGTGCAGGCCGCGCCTATTCTGATGTTCTTACTCAGGACTGACCGTTCTTCCGCACCTTGATGGTGCCGAGCTACCTGTCAGCCGTGCGCATGATCTGCCGGTGGTTCCGGCCCAGAGTTGCCGCAGCGGGAGTTTTGCCGCTTACGGCGACTTCTTTCTCTCTATGGAGAAGAAGTTCGAGCGCCCTCATGGGCACCGCCTGAGATGTAAGAAATGAAATTCGTCTTGTCCAGCCGCTGGCGTTATTCCTCGCGGTTTGCGACCCAGGCCCCCTTCATAAGGGTGGAATAGAACCAGTTTGCAATGCCCCCTTGCGCAAGGTGCAGCCGCTCAAGCGCGGCCGCCTCTTCGGCTGAGGGGGCACCGGCCCCAAGACCCGACCAGAAAAGACGCAACATGGCGCGTTTGGAAGAGCCGGCGGATTTCAGCTTTTGCAAAGCACGCAAGGCCGTCTCTTCTTCCGGCGTAAAATCGCTGCCAAATGGGAAGTCCGGGAAAAACCCTTTTGCGCGCGGGGATGCGAGAGCCGCGGTCAGTTTGCCGGGCAGGTTTTGCTTTGCATCCGGTTTTGCGTCCTGCGCGATCTTTCCGGCTTTCAATGCGGTTTCAAAGAGCGTGTCCTGGAAACGGGCATCCGTAACAGAGAGCATACGGGCAATACACTCCTCATCGCTTCGCCCGCGCAGATCCGCCACGCCGTATTCGGTAATAACAATGTCACGCAGGTGGCGCGGCACCGTTACCGCGCCGTAGTTCCAGAGGATGTTGGACTTAGGTTCGTCATTGCTGATGCGCACGGAAGACAGCATCAGCATGGCGCGGGCGCCTTTCAGGGCGTGAGCCTGGGCGACAAATTCATACTGCCCGCCCACCCCGCTCACCACCCGGCCATCCTCCAGTGTGTCGGAAATGGCCGTGCCGAGGAGCGTCACCATCATGGCGTTGTTCATGAAACGCGCATCTACACGGTCTTTGCGCTTGCGTTCCTCTTCGCCGTAGAGCGCATTGGTGAAGGAAACCGGCGTCATAGAGAATTTTGCGCGGTCCGCCTCGCTCATATTACGCAGGCGTTGGTAGAAGGCGTGCGATCCGGCGAAGAACGCCGTATGAGCGACATGACCGCCCTCCACTTCGCGGCGCAGAATGCCCGCCTCGTAAAGTTCCAGAAATCCTTCGACGAACATTTCGCTCGAGGCATATAAACCCGTTTCGAAGGGTGCGGTTTCGCGGGGCTCGTCCGTCAGCCGGGAGACGAGATCACGGAAAAGCTCATTATGCTTCTGACGCAGGATCAGCGCATAGGTGACGGCATCACCCAGCGCGCCGATGCCGATCTGGATGGTGCCGCCATCCTTGACCAGGCTCGCGGCGTGAAGCCCCGCCACATATTCTTCCGTCGAGACCGGACGCTTCGGGATCGCAAAGGGCGGAAATTCAACCGAAGGATCATCCAGAATGGCATCAAAGCTTTCAGCCGGAAGCTCCGCATTGCCCGGCATGAAAGGTAGGCGGCGGTTCACCTGCCCCACAAACATGACCTTCTCTCCCCTCGCCTTGCGTGCCTCGATCTCAGGGAGAATGTCGAGCGTCACATCCGTATTGCCGGCCAGGCTGTAGCGCGGCGTTGACCCGCTTTCGTCCACGGCGATGAGCTGGCAGAGCAGATTGACGCCCCGGTCCAACAGCACCTTCGGCGCTTCGGTATAGTTCGCGCTGATATAATGGCGCTGTACGCCCGTGTTGGAGAGCCAGGCGCCGGTGTTGAGGAAAAATTCTGCCACGCCCACATTGGGCGGCAATGCGTTCTTGCGCTGAGCGGTTACATAATCGAGGTCCACATAGCCTTCGAAGTGCCGCTTGGCAAAGGGGTCAAGAAAGCGGCGCTCAAGCGCTGAGGACGCGTGCGGACGCTCCAGGCTGAGGGCGCTTAGAATGTCGAGTTCAAGCGTCCTGTCCTTTTCGGCCAGGGTGTAAAGCGCATTGATGATATGGGTTGCCTTGCCGATGCCGAGCGGCAAGCCCGCAACGATTTTATGGCCCACGGCGGAGACGATGTCCGCCGCGAGCTTTTCCGCATCCTTGTAGTGCTTCATGTGTCAGTCAGAAGATTGAACGAGGGACATTCCGGCCCGGCCGGACCGCTCCTCCTCACTATAATGGATAAAGCCGGTAATTTCATCCGGTGCAAAATCGTCCACGACCACGGCCTCATGCACAGCCTTTTCCATCTTTTTCAGGATGTTCACATCTTCCTCGCTGATGACGCCCGCCGCGCGGGCGCCTTCCACATCGTCCTCGAACTTGCGTTCACGCATTTTCTTCTCGATCGGCTCCGCTTTGATGACAAGTTCGAACGCGCGCTCGAGCTTGGCGATGGGGCCGTCTTCTTCTCCCACAATGGTGCCGACGGTCAGCCGGTCCCGCTGGGCGCCATGGGACATGGCGATTTCGGCGCAGGCTGTAACGGTCTTATCTTTGGGGCCGGTGGCATAACTTGCGTAAGGCAAGGCAATCGCGCGCATCAGCCAGCCCAGCGGACGGGAGGGGAAATTTGCGGCCACGCTCTTCAGCGCCAGCTCAATGCGCGAGAAGGCGGCACGGCAGCAGAACTCAACCAGAGGCAGATCTTCTTCATGGCGTCCTTCATCCTCCCAGCGCTTCAGCACAGCGGTGACGATGTAAAGTTCGGAGAGCACGTCGCCAAGGCGGGCGGAGATCATTTCCTTGAATTTGAGCTTGCCGCCCAGCGAGATGAGCGCCACTTCACTTGCGAAGGCCAGTGCCGCCGAGTAGCGGGAGAGTTGCCGGTAATATTTCCGTGCGGCCCCTGCCCGCGGCGCAGGCGAGAGAGTGCCTGCGCTCCAGCCGCGCAGGAAGGCGCGGAAGGTGGTGCGGATGATATGCCAGGTATGCTTCATCAGCACCGGGTCGAATTTCTTTTTCGCCGCTTCCTCGTCCTCGTTCGCAAGCAGGACCATTTCATCTGACAGATAAGGATGCGCGCGCGTTGCGCCCTGGCCGAAGATGATGAGGCTGCGGGTGACGATGTTTGCGCCCTCCACCGTGATGCCGACGGGGATGGAGCGGTAGACATTGCCGAGATAGTTCAGCGGCCCGTCGATGATGGCCTTGCCGCCATGCACATCCATCGCGTCATTGACGGCGATGCGCATGCGGTTGGTCGCATGGGCTTTCATGATGGCCGAGGCAATGGCCGGGTGATGCCCCTTGTCGAGGCCCGCGCAGGTGAAGCGGCGCGCCGCTTCCAGCTCATAGGCGGTGCCGGCGATGCGGGCGAGCGCCTCCTGCACGCCTTCGAACTTGCCGATGGAAATGCCGAACTGACGCCGCACACGGGCATAGGCGCCGGTCACGCGGGCCGAGTGGCAAGCCGCCGCCGTTGCCAGCGAGGGGAGCGAAATGCCCCTGCCCGCTGCCAGCGCCGCCATGAGCATCATCCAGCCCTGGCCGATCCTGTCCTGCCCGCCGATGATGGCGCTGAGCGGCACGAATACATCCTTGCCCTGGATGGGACCGTTCTGGAAGGCCTGCATGGCAGGCAGATGGCGGCGGCCGATGGTGACGCCATCCGTGTTTGCCGGCACGAGCGCAACGGTAATGCCGAGATCCTTTTCTCCGCCCAGAATGCCGTCCGGATCGCGCAGCTTGAAGGCTAGGCCGAGAAGCGTCGCGATGGGCGCGAGCGTGATGTAGCGCTTGGAGAAGTTAAGGCGGATGCCCGTGACTTCCTTGCCGTCCACCATTTCCTTGCAGACAACGCCGCTATCCGTCATCGAGGCTGCGTCGGACCCGGCTTCATCGCTGGTCAGTGCAAAGCAGGGAATTTCGCGCCCATCGGCAAGGCGCGGCAGATAATAATCCTTCTGCTCTTGCGTGCCGAACTGCATGAGAAGCTCGCCCGGACCCAAAGAGTTTGGCACCATGACCGTGACGGCTGCCGTGACAGAACGGGTGGAGAGGCGTTTGACGACTTCAGAATGCGCTGTTGCGCTGAAACCGAGGCCGCCATACTCCTTCGGCACGATCATGCCGAAGAACTTCTTTCCCTTCATGAAGGTCCAGACCTCGTCCGGCAGGTCCATGCCTTGCGAGGTGATCTGCCAGTCATCCAGCATGGCGCACAGTTCTTCTGCCGGACCGTCGAGAAAGGTCTGTTCCTCATCCGAGAGATATCCGGTTTTCAGATCGTTCAGCGAAGCGTAATCCGGGTGGCCGGAGAAGAGATCGCCCTCCCACCAGACATCACCGGCTTCCATCGCTTCCTGCTCCGTATCGGACATGCTGGGCAGCGCCTTTTGCGCCCAGGCAAAGAGCGGGTCGGTGAAATATTTGCGGCGATACTCCTGAATGCTCATCTCTCTTACCTCACTGGCATGTGTTGGGACGTGCTCAGAATTTTGCCGTCAGCCCCAGACCGATAATGTCCGCCGAGCCGGTGTTCTGCGACCTGATCGTGGTGTCGACCGCGACGGGGGTTCCTGCATAGGCGGTATCGGTCCGGTTCAAACTCTCCTCACTGACAAATATATGCGCATAGGACAGCGCAACGCTGTAGGTTTCCGACAAATCATAAGTGGCGCCCGCCGTGAGCCACCAGCGGTCGCCATCCGGCACCCGTGTCGTTCTAAAACTATCCCGCGTCGGCGTTTCGTCAAACTGGACACCGGTGCGCAAGGTCAGCCGGTTGGAATAATCATACTCCCCGCCAACGGCAAATGACCATGTGTCCTGGTAGTTTTGCGGGCTTTCGAAGCGGGCGCCAGACGCCGTGCTGATCGCGATTTCTTCAAAATCCGACCAGTTATACCAGCTCACATCCGCGAGAAGCCGTGTCCGGCCATCCGGCAGGTGCCAGACGGCACCAAGAGAGGCGATATCCGGCATGGTGAGCGGCGCACCGCCCGGCACGGTGCCGTTTTGTGCGGCAAGGGGACCGGCGAGGCCGCCAATGGTAACATCACCCTCCAGATCGTGTTTGACCTCGGAGCGGTAATGGAGACCGATATCGACGGCTTCCAGCGAGGCAAGCACCCCCACATTCCAGCCAAGCGACCAATCATCGCCCTGCACCCTGAAGCTGCCATCCGGACTGCCGGGGGCAAGATTGGGCAAGGCATTGGTGAGTTCCACGTCCACATACTGAATATTGAGACCGCCGCCAATGGAGAAGACATCGTTCAGCTTGTAGGCCGCAGAGGGCTGGATATTGACGGTGAGCAGATCTGACTTTTTGGAGTCATAGCGGCCAAAGAAACCGTCATCATATTCAGCCACGACACCGAAGGGTGTATTGACGCCGAGACCCAGCCAGAGCCGGTCGTTGACGGGCGTGGCCATGTAAAGATTGCCGAGCAGAACCGGTTCGTCAAACGGATTGCCGCCGTCATTGCCGCCAACCGGAAATGAGCCGGCGCCTCCCGGTCCAGTGCGGGTTGTGCCGCGGTCGCTTTGTTCGGAGTCGATGAAGAGCGTGTAAAATCCGCCCGTGACGGTCGTGCCGTCCAGCTTGGTCATGGCGGAGGGGTTGAAATAGACAGTGCTGGCATCTGCGCCAAGCGCGGTTTCGCCTGCAAAGGCGCGCCCCACCCCTTCGGCCGATTGTTCTTTGAGATAAAAACCGCCTGCCTGAGCCGGCAGTGTTGCGGCGGTGAAAGCGGTGCCCAAGATTCCAACAAACAAGCTGCGGTGATGCACGAGTAACCTCCATTCAGAGAGTCTCAGTCATTCATAAGCAGCCCCCCAAGTGCCTTTGCTTCTCCTCAACTCCTTCGAAAAATTGTCCCGGCCCGCGCAGCAGGGTCTGTCAGCGAGCCTGACCTATCGACTTTCAAAGTCCTGACCTTGATAGGCCGATGCAGCCTAACGAACTTTGTTTTCCGTTTCACGTTATTCCTAAAGCATCTTTTCCGATTGATGCATGACGCGACATCAAAACTTCATTCTGGAGGCGTTCATGGCGTTATGGAAATCTTCATCCGGCCTTGCCGCCGCTCTTGCCCTGTCTTTTGCAAGCGCTGCCGCTTTTGCGGGCACTT
>Ga0207828_100393_pt1 | contig 16218 bp, 15 predicted proteins | sample TtaePargueraPR_11_FD_187276 | JGI IMG/M metagenome (GOLD analysis project Ga0207828, IMG submission 187276) | Aerobic enrichment media microbial communities from Bioluminiscent Bay, La Parguera, Puerto Rico - Tt and P2 (3) (SPAdes) | ecosystem: Environmental > Aquatic > Marine > Unclassified ...
TGCTCGCCATCGCCAATGCGCTCAGTCACGACATCTATTACCGGATGGTGGACCCGCAGGCCTCCACACGGCGGCGGCTCATTATCGCGCGGATCATGCTGGTCGGTGTTGCGGGTATTGCCGCCTGGGTGGCGAGCACCAAGCCTTCCGACATCCTCTCCATGGTCGCCTGGGCCTTTTCGCTTGCGGCGGCGGGCTTCTTCCCTGCCCTTGTGCTCGGCATCTGGTGGAAGCGCACCTCAAGCGCGGGCGCTGTTGCGGGCATGGCGAGCGGCTTCGGACTCACGCTCTTTTATCTCATCGCCACGCAATATGGCGGCATGGACCTCTGGTTCGGCATCGAGAATGTCTCGGCCGGCATCTTCGGCATGCCGCTCGGCTTTGCCGTTGCCTGGGCGGTCAGCCTTCTTACCGCCGAGCCTTCGCCCAAGACCTATGAAATGGTCGAGGCGATCCGCTCACCGGAAGACGGCACAGTGATGGACAAATAGAAATGGAAGGCGACGCGCTTTTCGGCGGCTATGCAGCCTATCATCTGGGCAATTATGCGCTGGCTGTGCTGATGTATCTGCTGCTCGCGCGTTTCTTTCTTTCGCTCTTCTTTCTGCCTGAAAGCCGCGCCGTGATCTGGACCGTCACGCGGCAGATCACCGGTCCCGTGCTTTGGCCCGTGCGTTTCATTACGCCGCGCTTCGTTGTCGAAAAAATGCTGCCGCTGGTGGCGATGTTCTGGGTGATCGTTCTGCGGCTTTTATTCTGGATCGTGATGGCAGGCGCAGGTCTCGCGCCAACGCTTTGACTTAAGACTTGCGCTCCCAGGGCACGGGCAGATTGCCTGCGGGCGACAGGAAACGCTCTGCCGAGACGCGATAGACCTTGGCCAGATGCGCGTCGGTCAGCACCTCATCCGGTGCGCCGATGGCTGCCAACCGCCCCTCATCCAGCAGCGCAAGCCTTGTGCAGAAGCGCGCCGCAAGGGTCAGGTCATGCAGCACGGCAATGACGCTCTTGCCCTCGCTTGCAAGCCCAGCCAGCACATCCATAATCTGAAGCTGGTGATAAGGGTCAAGTGAGGCCGTCGGCTCATCCACCAACAGGATGGGGGCTTCGACGGCGAGCGCGCGGGCCAGCATGACGCGGGCGCGCTCGCCGCCTGAGAGGCGCGTAACAGGACGGTCCGCGAACATCATCACGTCGGCTTTTTCCATGGCACGGGTGATGGCGGCTTCTTCTGCGGCATCCGGCCGTTCGAAAGGCGCAAGATGCGGCAGACGGCCCAGCGCAACGACACGGCGCGCAGTCATGGGCCAGCGGCTTCCTGCCCCTTGTGCGAGATAGGACATGCGCTTTGCCCGCTCGCGGCGCGGCATTTCTTCCACGGGTTTACCCTGCAAGATGACACGGCCTTGATGGGGAATAAGCCCCGCGGCAGCGCGCACCAAGGTTGTCTTGCCTGCGCCGTTCGGCCCGATGAGGCCGAGCACTTCGCCTTTTTCAAGCGTGAGGCTGAGACCGCGCAGCACGCTGCGCCCATTCAGTTCTGCCTCCAGATTTTCGATTTGAAGGGCGCTCACCATACCGCCTCCCGCCGCGCTTTCAGCACGAGATAGAGAAAAAAGGGCGCGCCCAGAAGGGCGGTGATGACGCCAAGCTTCAGCTCCATGCCGCCGGTGGGGAGGCGCACGGCAATGTCTGCAGCCAGAACAAGCGCCGCACCGCCCAGCGCGCTTGGCAGAAGAAGCCGCGCGGGGCTGTGCCCGACAAGCGGGCGCATAACATGTGGGACAACAAGGCCGATGAAGCCGACAACGCCCGTCACCGCCACCGCCGCGCCAACGCCGAGCGCGGTGCCCAGAATGACGCGGGCCTTCACCGAACCTGCGTTGAAGCCGAGGCTCGTTGCCGTGTCTTCGCCAAGGCCATACGCCTCCAGCGCGCGGGCGGTGCTGACAATAAGAATTGCGCCCGCGCCCATAAAGGGCGCGGCGAAGAGGACATGTTCCATCGAACGGTCGGAGAGCGAGCCGAGCATCCAGAAAACGATTTCAAGCGCCGCATAAGGGCTTGGAGCCAACGACAGCGCAAGGGAGGTGAGCGCGCCAGCAAAAGCGGAAATGGCAACGCCTGCCAGAATGAGCGTGGTGAGGCTGGGATTGCGTCCCGCGAGGCCGTACAGCACACCCAGCGCAAGGCCTGCGCCCAGCACACCGCCGAGCGGCAGGCCGAGCAGGCCGCCTCCGCCCAGCGCAAAATAGAAAACCGTGACTGCGCCGAGCGCCGCCCCGCTGGAAGCGCCGACAATGCCCGGCTCCGCCAGCGGGTTCTGCAACAACCCCTGCAGCGCGGCGCCTGCAAGCCCCAGCGTAGCTCCCACCATGAGACCGAGCAGCGCGCGCGGCAGGCGGATCTCGTAGAGAATGAGCGAGAAGATTTCAGGGTCCGCGGCATAGGCCTCACGAAAGGCATCTGTCAGCAGAATGCCGCCGCGGCCCACCATCATGGAAAGCCCGGCAAGCGCCAGCACCAAAAGGCAAAGCGCAAGATTGAGGCGGAGGGGCGGCATTTCCTTCATTGCGCCGCCCCCTCAACTTGAAGCGCGGCAAGGCGCTCTGCGGCTTCTGTGATGAAAGGTGTGCCGCAAGTCCAAACGCTGGAGGGAATGGCGATGCGGGCGGTACCTTTTATTTCCTGATAGCGGCGCAGCGCTTCATGATCGAAGAGCGCGCGGACCTGCGAGTTGTTCTCCAGCGCATCGCTCGCCACGATGAGATAGTCGGGCGCAGCGAGCAGTACATCTTCCAAAGGCATATAGGCGCCAAATCCCGCACCCCTTTCCCCTGCCGCATTCTGAAAGCCCGTGTGAGAAAGCAGTTCCTTGATCAAGGGTTCATCTTCACCGGCGGCCAGACCGCGCGGGCGGTAGATAATGACGCGGGGCTTCTTCGACACCTCCCGGCGCGTGCTTTTTTCAAGCGAGGTGTTGAAGGCGCGCACGGCCTCTTCGCCCTTCTCTTCCTGCCCTACCGCCTTGGCGACGAGGCGGATGTTCCGGCGGATGTCCTCAAAAGATTGCGGGTCTTCGGTTTTGACGATGGGCACGCCCAGCTTTTCAAAGAAGGCGAGCTTCAGAGGAGAGCTATAGGCATGGGCAAGCACAAGGTCCGGCTTCATGCGCACAAGCTCTTCCACATCGCCCGCATGAGCGGGAATGCCTTCTGCCTTTTGCGTGACCGGCGAGAGAGAGTCATCGCGCGCCAGAAAAGTAACGGCCTTCACCGTACCGGGCTTTGCCAGCATCAGAAGATAAATATCCGAGCACAGATTGAGCGAGACGATTCGCTGCGGCGCGGCTTCCGCAGGGGCAAGCTGCAGCGACGCCGCCACAGCGAGGCATGAAAATGCGCGCCCGAAAAATTTCATGCCTGCCGGTCCTCCGGTTCCGCTGCGTTAGCCGATGCGCGCGGAGTGTAGGTGCCGCCCCGCGCCGCCGCAATAGCGGTAAAGAAGATGGACGCGACCGCGAAAGGCTGGCTAGGCTTCGGCCATCTATCATTTTCACTGCACATACAGGGAGAAAACAATGAGCGATGTGAAAACGGAATTCCTGTTCGAGATCGATGTCGAACTTATCGAACCCTCCATCATGGTGGGCGCCATGCCGGAAGGCGCGCGCATGATCGCCAATCTGAAAGGCGGCACCTTCAAGGGACCGAAGCTTTCCGGCACGGTGCATCAATCCGGCGCGGACTGGGCCATCGTGCGGGCCGATGGCTCGATCAAGCTCGATGTGCGTGCGGCGCTGAGTGCCGATGACGGCACGCAGATCTATGCCGCTTATGGCGGGCGCATCGTGGTGCCGGCGGAGCACATGGCCGTGCTGGGTGACAAGAAGGCCGCTGCGGCACTCGACCCGTCGAAATACTATTTCCGCAGCAACCCGCTTTTCGAAGTGGCGATGGACAGCCCCCATGCCTGGCTGAACGGAATCGTGGCCGTCGGGATTGGCCGGTTCACTGAGACCGGCGTTGCCTACAAGGTCTATCAGGTGCTTTGACGATACCGGGGGCGGCGGAGCCCGCGGGTTTCGCCGCCCTGCCCTTGCGTCACCTGCTCCCGGCGCTCGACAGCGCGGTTTCCGCCTATAAGATGCCGCCTATAATAAATTCACCCATAAGGACAACAGGGAGGTGTCATGGGCACGGCCAAGGGACGGAAATCCATTTTCATTACGGGCGCGGCCAGCGGCATGGGCTGGCAGACTGCCAAGCTTTTCGCGAAGGGCGGCTGGTTTATCGGCGGCTATGACGTGAACGAGGAAGGGCTCGCGGCGCTGGAAAAGGAGATCGGCGCGGATAATTGCGTGGTGCGCCGCCTCGATGTGACGGACAAGGCGGATTACGAAGCCGCCATGGCCGACTTCTCCAAAGCCACGGACGGCAAGATGGACCTGCTTTTCAATAATGCCGGCATCGGCCGGGGCGGCCTCTTCTCCGAAATGTCTTATGAAGACATTATGGCGGTCGTGAATGTGAATTTCGTCGGCGTGCTGAACGGCATCCATCTCGGCTTGCCGCTGCTCAAGGCAACCCCGAATTCGCTCTGTTTCACCACCTCTTCTTCTTCCGCCACCTATGGCATGCCTGGCATTGCGGTCTACGCCGCCACCAAGCATGCGGTGAAGGGGCTGACGGAAGCGCTTTCCATCGAATTCCGGGTGCATGGCATCCGCGCGGCGGACACGCTGCCGGGCCTCATCGACACGCCCATCCTGCCGGAAGGCGCTGCTGCTGCTGCGCCCAAGGAAGGCATGTTCCGCGCATGCCCGCCCATCGAGGTGGCGGAGGCGGTCTGGGCTTCCTATCACGACGAGCCGGAGCGGCTGCACTGGTTCGTGCCGCCGGAAATTCAGGAGCTCGACAAGATGTCGGCGCTCGACCCGGAAGGCACGCGCGACCAGTTCGCCAAGACCGGCCCGATCGCCCAGCTTCTCGAAGAACTGGAAAAATAAGAGATGGTGGATGGCGGGAGACGCGAGTCTCGGGGTGGTCGGCCTGAGAGACCCCGCATGAAATGAAACGGCACGCCGCTTCGTCCCGCCATCCATATTCATCTTCGCGCAAAGAAAAAGGCCCCGCATTGACCTGTCTCAATAGCGGGGCCTTTGTCTTTTTGAGGTACCGGGCGGTCTTAGGAACGCGCCGCCGGGTCCGGATTGCGGTAGAAGATGTGGCGGCCGATCTTGGTCACCTTGTAGCGGGTATCCGCCCAGAACGGGGTGACGTAGTCCGCGTGATAATGGGTGACACCCTCACCGATCACCGGCTCGCGGACCTTGCCCATCATCACATGGCTGGCGGTACGCGCGGCCTTGGCCCAGGCGCCGCGGTCGCGCGGCTTTACAGAAAGGCCGCTATCGCAGGTGAAGGAAAACTGGCAGCCCGTGACCCGCGTGGAGCCCTGATAGACCACTTCGCAGATCGAGTTGGGATAAAGCTTGGAGGCGACGCGGTTCAGCACCACTTCGGCCACAGCCAGCTGGCCGGCATAGCTTTCGCCCCGAGCCTCGAAATAGAGGCTGGTCGCCAGGCAGCGGCGTTCCTTTTCAAGCTGGGTAGCGGAGTCGCGGATGGAGCGCTCCAGCGCCCCCTCACCGGCCAGGGAGGCCTTGATGAGGCCCATCTCGGCCAGATCGTCATAGGAGGCCAGCGCCAGTTCCTTCGTCTCTTCGCCAGGCACAGCAGCATTGGCCGCGCTGCCGCCAAAGGAGGCCGCGATTTCGCCTTGAAAGGTCAGGCCCAGAGCCGCAGCCCCGGTAATGCCTAATGCTGTATGGGCAATATTTCCTGCCCAGGAGCGAATGTCGAGAAGATCGAGCAATCTCAGCATCGTCTTACCGCCTCCGTATTTACGCTCTTCTGCGCTACTCACGCTTCTTTGCGTCTGTCCGGCGGCAGTCCCATTTTGGGACATCCGTCCGGGGTTTACGTTCTTCCGGTGCAAAGCCAGTGCCTCGCCCGGAACCCCCTGAGATCAAGTTGCAGGGGGGTAGCATAAAGAATTTGGGGCGGCAACACGCGAAAACCGTGCCTATATGACGCACCATAACGCATTGTTTTATAAGGACTTTGTCTATTTTCAGGCCATTTTGAGGCTGAAATGGCGCGACTCAAGAGGTTAACACCGGCGCGAAAATTCGACATAAAGCCCTGAAAATTTTATGGGCTTTTGAGGCGAGTTTCCCGCGCGTATCAACCTTCCGTAAACGGAATTTGAGCGGGTGCGGAGAGCTGTTTGAGGCGTTCCGTGAGCGCATTTTCTCCGGCGTCACCCCGGCACTTGTTGCCGGGGCCCATTGGCTGCGCAACATGGCATAGCAAGAAGGCGGACTGTCAGGGCCAGCTTGCGCGCACTCACCCTCTGCGATCAGCAGACAGGCGAATAGATCCCGGGAATAAATCCCGGGACGACATAGGAGTATTTGGAAGTGCCTGAAGCTATCCGTCAGGCCGTGCCGGAGCCGCCTTGGCCGCCTTCCACCGCAGCCTGGGCGGCAGCGAGGCGCGCAATCGGCACCCGGTAAGGCGAGCAGGAGACATAGTCCAGGTCCTGGCCCGCGCAGAAGCGGATGGAGGCCGGGTCGCCGCCATGCTCGCCGCAAATGCCGAGCTTGATGTCCGGCCTTGCCTTGCGCCCGCGCTCGGCGGCGATGGCGATCAGTTCGCCCACGCCTTCGGTGTCGAGAGAGACGAAGGGGTCCTGCTCCAGAATGCCATTGGTCAGATATTCATTGAGGAAGGAGGCGGAATCGTCCCGGCTGATGCCGAAGGCGGTTTGGGTGAGATCGTTCGTGCCGAAGGAGAAGAACTCCGCCGTTCCGGCGATCTGGCCCGCCTGCAGCGCGGCGCGGGGCAGTTCGATCATGGTGCCGACGGAATAGTCGAGTTTTGCGCCTTTTTCCTTCATCACGGCCTGGGCCACCGCATCGATGCGGGGCTTGAGGTAATCAAGCTCGGTCTTGGTGGCGACCAGCGGCACCATGACTTCCGGCACCACCGGCGCGCCCGTTGCTTCGCCCGCCAGAAGCGCGGCCTCGAAAATGGCGCGGGCCTGCATTTCATAGATTTCAGGATGCGAAACGCCGAGGCGGCAGCCCCGGTGGCCCAGCATGGGGTTGAACTCGGAAAGCTGGCCCAGACGGCGCTTCAGCTTCTCCGGGTCGAGCCCGGCCTGGGCCGCCACTTCCTCCACTTCCTCTTCCGTGTGGGGGAGGAATTCATGCAGCGGCGGGTCCAGCAGGCGGATCGTGACGGGCAGGCCCTTCATGATCTCGAAAAGCTGGCGGAAATCGTCCCGCTGCATGGGCAGGATCTTGTCGAGCGCCTTTTTGCGGCCGGCGGAATCATCGGCCACGATCATCTCCCGCACGGCCAGGATGCGCTCATCTTCAAAGAACATGTGCTCCGTGCGGCAAAGGCCGATGCCTTCCGCGCCGAATTCGCGGGCGGTTTTTGCATCCTGCGGGGTTTCGGCGTTGGTGCGGACCTTCAGCTTGCGGATGCGGTCCGCCCATTCCATGAGCTTGGCGAAATCACCCGATAGCTCCGGCTGGCGGGTCGGCACCGCGCCCTTGATGATCTGCCCGGCCGAACCGTCAATGGTGATGAGGTCGCCCTTGTGGAAGGTTGCGCCCATGACGGACATGGTCTCGCGTGCATAATCGATGCGCACGGAGCCCGCGCCCGACACGCAGGGCTTGCCCATGCCGCGGGCAACCACGGCGGCGTGGCTCGTCATGCCGCCGCGGGTGGTGAGAATACCGGCGGAAGAATGCATGCCGTGAATGTCTTCCGGGCTCGTTTCGATGCGCACCAGAATGACGTCTTCGCCATGCGACTTCATGTCGGCAGCTTCATCGGAAGAAAAGACGATCTTTCCGCTGGCCGCGCCGGGAGAAGCGGGCAGGCCCGTCGCCACGATCTCGCGCGGGGCGTCCGGGTCGAGCGTCGGGTGGAGAAGTTGGTCGAGGGAGGCGGCATCGACGCGCGTGACCGCTTCTTCTTCCGTAATCAGCTTCTCGCCTACCATATCGACGGCAATCTTGATGGCGGCTTTGGCGGTGCGCTTGCCGGAGCGCGTCTGCAGCATCCAGAGCTTGCCTTCCTGAACCGTGAACTCGATGTCCTGCATGTCCCGGTAATGGGCTTCCAGCCGGTCGAAGACCTTTTTCAGCTCACCAAAGACTTCGGGCATCGCCTCTTCCATGGAGGGCTTCTTCTCCCGCCCTGCCTCACGTGCCGCTTTCGTCAGGCTTTGCGGCGTGCGGATGCCGGCCACCACGTCCTCACCCTGGGCATTTACGAGGAATTCCCCGTAAATCTCTTTCGTGCCCGTCGAGGGATTGCGGGTGAAGGCCACGCCGGTTGCGCTGGTCGTGCCCATATTGCCGAAGACCATGGCCTGAATGTTGACGGCGGTGCCCCAGGCATCGGGAATGTTGTGCAGACGGCGGTAGGTCTTGGCTCGTGTGTTCTGCCAGGAGCCGAACACCGCCCCGATGGCACCCCAAAGCTGCGCCGATACGTCCTGCGGAAATTCCTGTTCCAGCTCTTCTTTCACCAACTTCTTGTAGCGGGTGATGATTTCCTTCCAGTCTTCGGCGGACAGGTCCGTGTCGAGGTAGTACTCGTTCTCTTCCTTGAAGATGTCGAGAATTTCCTCGAAGGCGTGATGGTCGAGGCCCATCACCACATCGGAATACATCTGGATGAAGCGGCGGTAGCTGTCATAGGCGAAGCGTTCATCGCCCGCTTTCTCAGCGAGGCCCTTCACCGTCACATCATTGAGGCCGAGATTGAGGACCGTGTCCATCATGCCCGGCATGGAGGCGCGCGCACCGGAGCGCACGGAAACGAGCAGCGGGTTCTTTTCATCGCCGAAGCCCGCGCCGACAATCTTGCCCACTTCGGCAAGCGCGGCTTCGGCCTGCGCTTCCATGCCTTGCGGATACTGGCGGTTATTGTCGTAATAGGCCGTGCAGACTTCGGTGGTGATGGTAAAGCCGGGCGGCACAGGCAGGCCCAGATTGCTCATCTCGGCCAGGTTGGCGCCCTTGCCGCCCAGAAGGTTGCGCAAATCCGCGCTGCCCTCGGCCTTGCCGTCCCCGAATGTGTAAACCCACTTGTGCCCGTCTGCCATTTTCGCTGTCCGTCTTTGACGCTTTTACGTTTGACGCTTTGGCGTGGCGGCTTGCCGCCGTGCCGGGTGCGCACATCGCTAACCCGAACTGAAGAGTGTCACCCCGGGCCCGGTCCCGGGGTCCATGGAGCTTCGCAACACGATGAGAGGCAGAATGGACCCCGGCATAAAGCCGGGGTGACAGCCTCTATATGCGGCTGGCGCCCTACCCCTCGATCCGCGAGAAGTCCGCGACGGCGCCCATGGCGGCGCGGATTTCGTTCAACAGGTTCAGCCGGTTTCCGCGGATGGTTTTTTCCTCTGCGTTCACCGTCACCTTATCGAAAAAGGCATCCACCGGCGCGCGCAATTTCGCAAGGGCGGCCATGGCCTTTGCAAAATCTTCTGCTTGAATGGCCCCTTCCGCCTCGGCGCGCGCGGCTTCGATGGCCGCATGAAGCGCCTTTTCTTCCGGCTCTTTCAAGAGGCCTGGATCCACCGCCCCATTGAAGGTGGCGCCGTCTTTCTTTTCCTCGGCCTTGAGGATGTTGGAGGCGCGCTTGAACCCGGCAAGCAAGTTCGCGCCGTCATCGGTCTTGAGGAAATCACCCAGCGCTTCAACGCGCTTCACGATGAGAACGAGATCGTCCTGGCCTTCGAGCGCGAAGACAGCATCCACAAGGTCGTGCCGCGCGCCTTGATCGCGGAGGTGAACTTTGAGGCGGTCGGCGAAGAAGGAGAGAAGGTTTTCGACTGACGCCGCGATACGTCCCCAACGGGTGTCGCCGAATGTATCGAGATGACCATTCTTCTCAAGCACTGGCGCAACGCCAATACGCGCAGCTTCCAAGATATTAGCCAAACGAAGTCGAAGTTTTTGCTCCAATACAACGCGGATAATACCGAGTGCAGCACGGCGAAGCGCAAATGGATCTTTGGAGCCAGTCGGCAATTCTTGAGCGCCAAAAAAGCCTGCAAGCGTATCCAACTTGTCCGCCAGCGCCACCGCTTGAGCGACGGGGCCTTGGGGCAAGTCATCGGAGGGGCCGGCGGGGCGGTAATGTTCAGCGATAGCGTCGGCGACATCTGCATCCAGCCCTTCTGCCAGCGCGTAATAGCGGCCCATCAGGCCCTGGAGTTCGGGGAACTCATAGACCATGCCGGAGACGAGATCGGCTTTCGCCAGAAGCCCCGCCTTTTCCGCCTTGGCCTTGTCGCAGCCCGGAATGAGAGCGGCAAGCTCGCCTGCCAGTTTCGAAACGCGCTCGGCCTTTTCCGCCACGGTGCCCAGTTTGGCGTGGAAGACCACGTCTTTCAGCTTCGGCAGGAAATCCTTTTCGAGGCTCTTCCTCTTGTCTTCCTGCCAGAGGAATTCGGCATCGGCGAAGCGGGCGCGCAGCACGCGCTCATTGCCGTTCACGATGGCCGCGCCACCATCTTCGGCGATGAGGTTGGAGACCACGATGAAACGCGGGGCCATTTTGCCGCCCGCGTCCTGCAGCGTGAAATATTTCTGGTTCTCGCGCATGGACAGCGAGAGCACTTCCTGCGGCACATCCATGAAGCGGTCATCGATCTTGCCCATCAGCACGACCGGCCATTCGACAAGGCCTGCGACTTCGCGCAGGAGCGCGTCATCTTCCACCACTTCCAGGTTCTGGGCATGGGCGAGGTTTTTCGCGTCTTCCCAGATGTGACGGGCGCGCAGATCCGCGTCCAGCATCACCTTGGCGTCATGGAGCTTCTTTTCATATTCATCGAAGCGGCGCACCTGGATCGCGTCCGGCGCCATGAAGCGGTGCCCATAGGTGACATTGCCAGATTTGATGCCGTCCAGTTCGAACGCCACCACCTCGCCGTCCAGCGTGCAGAGGATGGAATGCAGCGGGCGCACCCAGCGCAAGGACCCCTCGCCCCAGCGCATGGACTTCGGCCAGGAGAAGCCGCGGATGATGGGCGGAATGATTTCTGCGATGAGGTCTTCCAGGGGCTGACCCTTTTTCTCGATCACCGCAACATAGAAGCTGCCCTTCTTGTCTTCGCGGGTTTCGCACTGATCGAGCGTAATGCCGTTGGCCTTCAAGAAGCCTTCAATGGCTTTTTCCGGCGCGTCGGTGCGCGGGCCTTTGCGTTCCTCGCGCCTGTCGGGCTGGCGGGCGGGAAGTTCTGACACTGCCAGCGTCAGACGGCGCGGCGTGGCAAAGGCAATGGCGCCTTCGCCAAAGACGCCGGCTTCGGCCAGCGCGTCGGCCACGCGTTTTTTCAGTTCTTCCTTCGCGGCGCCCTGCATGCGTGCGGGAATTTCTTCGGAGAAAAGCTCAAGCAGAAGATCGGGCATGACTTACGCTCCCTCTTCCACTTTGATGCCGCCGCCTTGCGGCGTTGCCAGATAAGCGGTGCAGCAGGCTTTCGCGAGCGCGCGCACGCGGCCGATATAGGCCTGGCGTTCCGTCACGGAGATGACGCCGCGCGCATCGAGCAGGTTGAAGCTGTGGCTGGCCTTGATGCACTGGTCATAGGCGGGCAGCGGCAAGGGCGGGTCGTTTTTCAGAAGCGCCATGCATTCAGCTTCCGCATCATTGAAGTGGCGGAAGAGCATGTCGGTGTTCGCCGCATTGAAATTGTGGTGGGAATATTCAAACTCGGCCTGCTTGAACACATCGCCATAGGTGACGCGCTCATCGCCGTCCTTGCCGTTGAAGTTCAGCTCATAGCCGTTATCGACGCCCTGAATATACATGGCGAGGCGCTCAAGCCCGTATGTCAGCTCACCCGCGACCGGATTACAGTCAAAGCCGCCGACCTGCTGGAAGTAGGTGAACTGCGAGACTTCCATGCCGTCGCACCAGACCTCCCAGCCAAGGCCCCAGGCGCCCAGCGTCGGGCTTTCCCAGTCGTCTTCCACAAAACGGATGTCGTGGTTCTTGGGGTCGATGCCCAGTTCGTAAAGCGAGTTCAGGTAAAGCTCCTGAATATTCTCCGGCGAGGGCTTCAGGATGACCTGGAACTGGTAATAGTGCTGAAAGCGGTTCGGATTTTCGCCATAGCGCCCATCCGCCGGGCGGCGGGACGGCTGCACATAGGCCGCGTTCCAGTGCTTGGGCCCCAGCGCGCGCAGCGTGGTCGCGGGGTGAAATGTGCCCGCGCCCATCTCGACATCATAGGGCTGAAGAATGACGCAGCCATAATCCGCCCAATAGCGCTGCAGGGTGAGGATGAGGTTCTGGAAGGACACATCCTTCACGGGCGGGCGGCCTGCTTGACCTGACATGAAGCTCTCTTGACGTTCGTGCTGGGGGCGGAACCGCCCGGAACCTTAAAAAAGCGCAGAATCCCGCGCCTCAGGCTCGCGCACGTTAGCCGCGGGGCCGGGGGCGGTCAAGGCAGTGAGATGGCGGTGGTTTTAGCGGAAATTCCGGCCTATTCCGGCACGTAGGTTCCGTCCTCCAGGCGGCGGAGGCGGCCAAGGTCCTTCGGCTCGGATGCACGGTATTCAGCCGGACGCGGGGTGCGGCGGCGGGCCAGGCGCGCTTCGCGCACATTTTCCCAAAGCTTGTAGGCGGCAACAGCCACGGCCATTGCAACGCCGGTCAAAACGAAATCGCCCATGAGACTGCTCCGGCTTCTCCGGTTTCCTTAAGGCCCCCGCCCGATCAGCCCATTAAAGGCCAAAACGGGACCAAAGGGAACGGGCCTCGGCTGCGGCCAAAAGATCAGCTGCCCAATTTACCGGAAACTGCGGAAATGCGCCTTTTCCAACCCCGATGCTCTGGCTGCGCCGCCACCAGGGGCGGGCCTGACCCACCGCTTTTAATTGCACCTTTGTGCCGAATTTGTGGCGCATGACGGCGCGCAGATCGCCCAGCCCATCGATAAGGCCCAAATCCTTTGCCTTTTGCCCGGCCCAGAAGGCGCCGGTGAAGAGGTCCGCGTCTTCAGCGAGCTTCCTGCCCCGGCTTTCACGCACCAGCGCCTTGAAATGTTCATGCACCTCGCGCTGGATCGCTTCCAGCCGGGCCACTTCTTCAGGCTCTTCCGGCTTGAAGGGGTCGAGCATGGCCTTGCTTTCGCCGGCCGTGTGGACGCGCCGCTCGACGCCCAGCTTCTCGATGAGGCCGGTAAAGCCGAAACCAGCGGAGACGACACCGATGGAGCCAATGACGGAGCTTTCATCGGCATAAATCTCATCGCCTGCGCAAGCAATCATGTAGCCGCCCGAGGCCGCCACGTCCTCGGCGAAGACATAGACCTTTACGTGGTTCTCCTTCGCCAGCGCGCGGATGCGCTTGTAGATAAAAGCGGACTGGACGGGGGAGCCGCCGGGTGAGTTGACGAGCAGTGCCACGGCACGCGCGCCCTTCATGGTGAAGGCTGTTTCAAGCGCCTCTGCCACGCTGCCCAGCGTCATGCCCTGGCGCACGGGGCTTACGGCACCTATAGCGCCTGAGAGCCGCACCACCGGCACAAGCGGCGGCGCCTTTTTCCAGAAGAGAAGTTTTCTGCGGCGGGGCTTCTTCTTTTTCGGCTTCGGAGCCTCTTTCTGCTCCGCGTTTTCCGGCGTGTCGGTCAAGTCAGTCTCTCTTTTCTGTTCAATCTCTGACTTAAGGCGTGTTTTGAAAAGCTCAAGAGGTGGTGAAATCGATCGCTTCACCATGCCGGAGCACCGCTTCGGCTTCCGGCGTAAAACCGCCCTCTTCACCATGCAGCAACATGCCCGCCAGCAGCGCCATGGGCGCACGCGAGCCTTTTATGCCCTGCACCAGCATACGCCGCGCGGCTTTGCCGGGGGCGGGCCAAAGGGGATAAACGACGATGGCGCCGAGTTTCGCGCTCATCAGCGGCAGCAACTCATCCAGCACATCAGCCCGGTGCACAAAACTGACCGTGCCTTTCGGCTTGGCCATGGCACAGCAGAAATCGACCCAACCGGTCAGGTCCGCGCCTTCTGCAACATGCGACACGCCCTTGGAGGCGTCGGGCGGCGTCCAGCTTGTGCCGGGCGCATAATAAGGCGGGTTCGCAAAGACATGATCGAAGGAATGAGGCGCGGCGCCTTTTTCCTTCAGCGGGCCGCGCTTTGCGCCGATGTCCCATTCGATGAAACGCACACGTTCCGCCATCTCATTGCGGGCAGCGTTCTTTGCCGCAAGGGCAACGAGATCCGGCTGAATGTCGAGGCCCGTAATCTCCGCGCCTTGCACGCGCGCTGCCAGGCAAAGCGCAGCAACACCCGCGCCTGTGCCCACATCCAGCGCGCGTTCACCGCGCATGGCAGGCACGCAGGCGGCCAGCATCACCGCGTCCAGGCCGGAGCGGTGTCCTTTTTCAGGCTGCAAAACATGCAGCCGCTCTCCCAGAAAGCCATCATCGGTCAGGCCGGCATTGTCTGCGGCGAGGCTCATGCGTCTCCATCCGGTTCATGCTCGCCGGCCTCGCGCCGCAAGGCATCAAGCACGCGCAGCGCAGGCGCTTCATCCTCATCCGCCACCATGATCCGGCGGGGCAGGATGCTGAGCGAGCCCTCCACAATACTCGTATGCGTGTCGAACAAAAGCGGCTCGATACCCGCCTGGCGCAGCGCATCTTCAAAAGCAGACAGAAAGACCGGATCGGTGCTGCGCGCAATTTCCTTCATCGCATTCTTTCTCCCTGTTTCAAACGGCATTTACTTGCATGGCCAGTGATTTAAGCGCTGATCCGCCGCACTTGCCGCGGGGCTTCTCGCCGCCTATTCTCCCTTTAACAGGCATTTTACGCCAATCAACCGGATAATAAGCGCTGGGGTCAAATTTGGGTATTGTCGTTCCACTGGATAGCGAACGCGGCAAGCATAATGCCGTGGCCACGCTGAAGACCCTTGTCGATCATGACATGGAAAACGTGAACGACTTCATTCGCGAGCGGATGGCGTCGGACGTGCCCATGGTCCCAGAACTGGCGAGCCATCTCATCAATTCCGGTGGTAAACGCCTGCGGCCCATGCTCACCCTCGCCTCCGCCCGGCTTTGCGGTTATGAGGGCGCCGATCACATCAAGCTCGCCGCCACGGTAGAATTCATGCACACGGCCACGCTGCTGCATGATGATGTGGTGGATGAGAGCGACCTGCGCCGCGGGCGCAAGACGGCACGCCTTCTCTGGGGCAATCAGGCCAGCGTGCTCGTGGGCGATTTCCTTCTTGGGCGCGCCTTCAAACTGATGGTGGAAACAGGCTCGCTGCGCGCGCTTGACATTCTCTCCAATGCCGCCGCCGTCATTGCAGAAGGCGAAGTGATGCAGCTTGCCGCCGCCAAGAACACTGCCACGACGGAAGACGCATATCTGAAGGTCATTTCCGCCAAGACGGCCGCGCTTTTTGCTGCGGCCGCGGAAATCGGCGCCGTCATTTCCGGCAAGGACGGGGCGGAAGCCGCAGCGCTTGAATCCTATGGCCGCAACCTCGGCATCGCCTTTCAGCTTATCGATGATGCGCTTGATTATGGCGGTGAGAAAGACAAGCTCGGCAAGAATGTGGGCGATGATTTCCGTGAAGGGAAAATCACGCTCCCCGTCGTCCTCGCCTACCGGCGCGGCAGCGATGAAGACCGCGCCTTCTGGCAGCGCACGCTGCAGGAGGGCGACCAGAGTGATGAAGACCTTACCCATGCGCTCGGCCTGCTCGCCAAGCACCGCGCCATCGAGGACACGGTGAAGCGCGCGCGCCATTACGGCGAAATGGCGCAGGACGCGCTCGGCATCTTCCCGGATGGCGACGTAAAGCAGGCGCTTTCCGACCTTATCGATTTCTGCATCGAACGGGCTTATTAAGGGACGGCCTGCTTTTTACAGCTGTCTGTCTTTCACGAAAGACGCTTTTCTTTCATCTCTCCAGTGTCATCCCGCGACTTGATCGCGGGATCCAATAGCCTCGCAAGACATATAAAAGTCAGCGGTTTTCAGCGATGCCGCGTGTCCCATCCCCGCTGTGCCGTTTGGAAATGCGCATGGACCCCGCGATCAAGTCGCGGGGTGACATCAGCAGGGGGGGCAATGCCGAGGGCGGGG
>Ga0207828_100394_pt1 | contig 16157 bp, 14 predicted proteins | sample TtaePargueraPR_11_FD_187276 | JGI IMG/M metagenome (GOLD analysis project Ga0207828, IMG submission 187276) | Aerobic enrichment media microbial communities from Bioluminiscent Bay, La Parguera, Puerto Rico - Tt and P2 (3) (SPAdes) | ecosystem: Environmental > Aquatic > Marine > Unclassified ...
GGAAAAGATGATGACCGAATTGAAAACCTTGAACAGCGCGTCAAAGCCGATCCGCAAAACGAAGATGCTTATTTGAGATTGATTTATCGCTATAGTGAAACAGGTAATACCAAAAAGGCGTTCGAAGCTTCAAAAGACTTGTTAAAGGCAAAACCAGAATCGAAATTGGTTCATTTGGCACTTTATAAGTTTTATTTGGATGGAAATGAAACCGAAAAGGCTATTCAATCTATGAAAACAGTGCTTTCCACGCCTGAAATCACTCCAGAAGCAAAAGCCAAAGTATTCAATGATTTTGTCAATTACGTGTCTAAACATCCAGAGTATGAAAAAGACCTTGTCGAGTTGACTGCGATGGTTGGCGCGGAAAAAAGTACCAAAACACTTACTGAATTGGGACAATATCATCTAAAATTGGATGATAAACCAAAAGCGCTCCAGTATTTTGAAGAAGCGTTGCAGCAAGATCCAAACAATTTTATGATAATTAAAGACGTTTTACTGCTTCAACTCGATTTGAATATGGATGAAAAAGCTGCGAAGAAAAGTCAGGAAGCACTCGATTTGTTCCCAGCACAACCAGTTTTGTATCTTATCAATGGCGTTGCAAATAATAAATTGAATCAGCCTAAAAAAGCCATTCAAAAACTAGAAGCAGGATTGGATTATATCATTGATGACGCTAAAATGGAAAGCGATTTCTACACACAGTTGAGCCTGGCGTATAAGCTGGACAATAATATTCCCAAATCTCAAGCGTTTGCTAAAAAGGCAGAAACTTTAACCAAACAACAGCAATGAGTAATATCAAATATGCGTTTTTGATTCTAATTTTTGGAATCTTCATTGGTTGTAAATCCACAAAAAACCTTACTTCGGAAGGCGTCATCAAGGAAAATATGACTGCTAAACAAATCATTAGAGAAAATCAAAAGCAAACGGCTGATTTCAAGACGTTTCAGGCGAAAGTAAAAATTGATTATTCTGACGGAAAATCATCCAATGGTGTCACTGTAAACTTGAGAATGGAAAAGGATAAAACCATTTGGTTAAGTGCGCCATTGGGAGTTGCAAGAGCAATGATAACACCAGATAAAGTGAGCTATTACAACAAATGGGAAAACGAATATTTTGACGGTGATTACTCGTTGTTATCAGAATTATTAGGTGTGGACTTGGATTTTCAAAAGGTTCAAAATCTATTGATGGGAGAAACACTTTACAATTTGAAAGATGAAACTTATGTGGCTTCTTCAAATGAAAACTCGTACATCTTACAACCTGAAAGTCAAAAAGCAATCTTCGAGATATTTTATCTTTTCAATCCTGGTCATTTCAAATTGGATTCACAACAATTGTCTCAACCACTCACAAAGCGATTTTTAGAAATTGATTATAAAAGCTATCAATTGGTGGACAAGCAAATTTTTCCGGAAAATGTGAATATATTAGCCTTGGAAAACAATGATCAAGTGAAGATTGATTTAGAATTTAAATCTATAAGCATCAATGAAGACCTGCGTTTTCCGTTTGAAATTCCGGAAGGATATAAAGAAATTCAATTGAAATGAAACTAAACCGACCAACATATTTAGTGTTTAGTCTAGTGATGCTTTTTTGTGTGAGCAATATGACTGCACAAAGTAAAAAGCAACAGGAACTCGAGGCGAGACGTCAGCAATTGCAAAAGGAGATTGAGCAGATTAACAGCTTACTTTTTACCAATAGGAAAAAGGAAAAATCTATGGTTACCATTGTTGAAGACTTGAACAATAAAGTTCGTGTACGTCAAAACTTGATTAAGGTTACAAATGATCAGGCAAACTTGCTCACGAGAGAAATCAACAACAATCAAAAGGAAATAACAAGTTTAAGAGACCAATTGAAAGAGCTGAAGGAAGATTACGCTGCTATGGTGGTGAAGTCTTACAAAAGCAAATCGGAACAAAGTAGAGTGATGTTTTTATTGTCTTCTGATAATTTTAAGCAAGCCTACAAACGTTTGCAATACATCAAACAATACACAAGATACCAAGAGCAGCAAGGTGAAGAAATCAAGTCTAAAACACAGAAGCTTCAGGATTTAAATACATCATTATTGCAACAGAAAAAAGACAAGGAAAAACTTATTGAGGAGAATAGAATTGCCAAGAAACAATTGGAGGAAGACATCAAAGAACAGCAAGAGATGGTTGCTTTGATTCGTAAGGATTTAACCAAATATTCTTCTCAAATCAAATCAAAACAACAGGAAGCCGATAGAATCGATCGTGAAATTGAGCGTTTGATTAAGGAAGCAATAGCTGAAGCCAATAGAAAAGCAAACAAATCTAACAAGGCGAGCGAAACCAAATCGTCGTCTGGTTTTGCCCTAACACCAGAAGCCAAAGCCACAGGAGCCAATTTTGAAGCCAACAAAGGAAAACTGTCGTGGCCAGTGGAAAAAGGCGTTGTCAAAACGCGTTATGGTACACAACCATCTCCTATAGATCCTTCCATCAGCATCCAAAGTAATGGTGTTAGAATTGCCACGGAAGAAGGTTCAAAAGTGAGAGCTGTTTTTCAAGGAACTGTGACTGCTGTTATTGCAAGCAAAACTGGAAATCCTACCGTTTTGATTCAACACGGAAATTACTTTACAGCCTATAAAAACTTGTCAAAAGTCTACGTCAAAAAAGGTGATAAGGTAGATACCAAACAGTTTATTGGAGAAGTGTTCACAACGGCAGGAGACCACGAAACTATCTTAAGTTTCAGCATTTTCAAGGTTGTTTCAGGTGAATCCAAAACGCAAGACCCTTCTGGCTGGATTTATAAAATGTAAAATTCCTGCATTTGCAGGAATTTTATTTTATTTATGATTAAAATTTATCATCCTTACTCTGATAATGAATCAGTAATTAACTACTCAAAAAGCGCCTTCAATTCTGTAGCATCATTCGGTTTCATTTTTCCCGCGAGTACCAAACTCAATTGCTTACGGCGTAAAGCAGCTTCAAAACGCGCTTTTTCCAAGTCGGTTTCCGGAACCAATTCTGGCACTTCCACAGGTCTTCCAGTCTCATCAACCGCGACAAATGTATAAATGGCTTCATTCGCTTTAGTTCTTAAGCCAGATTCACGGTCTTCAATCCAAACATCCATAAACACTTCCATCGAAGATTTAAAAGACCTTGAAACCTTGGCTTCAATGGTCACTACACTTCCTAAAGGCACAGAACGATTAAAAGCAACGTGGTTTACAGAAGCAGTCACCACAATCCTACGAGAGTGACGCCTGGCTGCTATACTTGCAGCTCTGTCCATCCGAGCCAATAACTCACCTCCGAAAAGATTGTTGATGGGATTGGTTTCGCTTGGCAATACCAAGTCGGTCATTATGGTTTTTGATTGTTCAGGTGTTTTTGCTTGCATAGCTCATATTTTTGCAATGCAAAGATACTCGGGATTTATGATTTACGAGTTACGAATGAAAAGATTGTGTACTAAAACTTGAAAGTTATTGAATCTCTTTTACCATCAACCAAGCTTGAGGATTATGGTCACGACGAATGTCGCGTAAAGCGGCAACAGCTTCTTCAGAAGTTTGATAACTGTCATAAACCACCTCGTGAAGACCATATTTGTTGACACCGATCATACGAGCTTTGTAACCAAGCGCTTGTAATTGTTCGACTTTGGTGTGTGAGTTTTCCTCAATACGATAAGCTCCAGCAACAATATGGTAATTGCCAGATTGTTTTTCAACAGTAAGTGTGGCAGCTGGTAGAGGGTTCTCAATCACAAAAGTAGCTTCCTGAACTTTGGCGTCTAGTTGCTCATTTGCTTCTTCTTGTGCAATTTGATTGTGCTTTTCAATTTTATTAATGTAGAAGTTGGATGCCACAAAACCTCCAGCTGTCAAAGCAATCAATGCCACAGCGGCGTATTTGAGATAAGACCTTGTGGTTGAGCTTGTCGAAACCCGTTTTTCAGGAGTGATTGAAATAGGAACCACTTTCTCAATCGTTTCAACCTCTTCTTTATAAACTTCACGAGTGATGCTAGAAGATGTGAACTGCGACAACCCAAAAGAATCAGTCAGGTAATTCACGTGATAAGAAGGTTCAAAAACAATTTTTCCTTCAGAATTGAGCATTAAATCTCCAATATTTTGAAAATTCAATGTTTCACCTTCAACCAAATAAGACTTGATGGATTTAACGTGTTTTCCAATTTTTTGGATGGCAGCTTCATAAGGAATTTTTTCAATTTCTGTGATATAGCTTGCCAGCAAACCATCATTATGCTGCAACTGCTCGTTAAAAGATAAAACTTTCTTTGGAGGATAAAAAGCATTGGTAGATTCGTGTACTTTGGCAGGTACTCGATTGGTTAAAAATGCTCCAAATTCTGGAATTGTTACGCAGTCGTAGCGGTATAATAAATCGCTTATGTAGTTTTCTAAATGCATCGAAACAAAGTTAAAAATTTTTAATGCTGAATGAAATTTGAGACTTACAATTTATTAACATTGCATTTGATTTACTGTTGATATTCATAATCAGCGCCATACAATGACAGAAACCGATTTACTGCATCTTTTAGCCCTTCAGAATGTTGCCAAAATAGGTGATATTACAGCAAAAAAACTTATTAGTCATTGTGGTTCTGCAGAAGCAGTCTTCAAAGAGAAAAGGAAAAACCTTACCAGAATTGATGGCATTGGTGATTTAACGATTAAGGACCTATTTGAAGAGTCGCATTTCAAGTCTGCTGAAAAAGAATTAAAATTCATCAAAGAAAACGACATTGAATGCCTGTATTTTATGGATGCGAAGTATCCAGATAAATTGAAGCATTGTATCGATGGTCCAATTCTTTTATTTCAAGCTGGTAACGTAGATTTAAATAAGAAGCGCATTATAAGTATTGTTGGCACTCGAAAAATAACGACTTACGGAATAGCTTTTTGCGAACAGTTGGTTGAGCAATTGGCCGTTTTCAATCCAGTGATTGTGTCTGGTTTTGCCTATGGAGCAGACATTACGGCCCAAAAAGCCGCGATAAAACATAATTTGCAGACGATTGGTTGTTTGGCCCACGGCTTGAATCAAATTTATCCAGCCACACATAAAAAATATATGGTCGATGTCGAAAAGAATGGTGGCTTTTTGACAGAGTTTTGGAGTAGTTCCAATCCTGATAGGGAAAATTTCCTAAAGCGCAATAGAGTCATAGCAGGTTTGAGTGAGGCAACCATTGTTATAGAATCTGCGGAAAGAGGTGGTAGCCTTGTAACGGCTGATATTGCTAGTTCTTATGATAGAGATGTTTTTGCTGTGCCTGGACGGATAACTGATTTGCAAAGCATTGGGTGCAACAACCTTATCAAATATCAAAAAGCACATTTGCTATCTAACCCATTGGATGTACCATATGTTTTGAATTGGGAACTCGAAGAGAAGAAAAAGCCTGCTATCCAAAAACAGCTATTTGTTGAATTGGATGAACAAGAGAAGGTAATTTACAACTATCTGAAAAACAAAGAAAAAGAATCACTTGATATTATTGCCCTTGAATGTCAAATTCCAATCTTTAAAGTAGCGGGAATTCTTTTAAATATGGAACTAAAAGGAGTGATGAGACCTTTGCCCGGAAAAATGTTTGAACTTATTTAGAGTTGCGATAAATAGCTACTATACTTCCTACTGAAAGTAGAGCTATTACTGTAGCAGCTATTGCTAACCAATCAAATGATGACCTTGATAAAACCAACAGCAGCATGGCAAGGAAGTTTAGTATAGGGTTAAAGTATGGACTTTTTGTCATCAATAACCAAGTTTTGTTCTGACTCTAGCTAAAACATCATCTGCAACCATTCTTGCTTTCTCAACACCGATAAACAAAGCTGCATCAATTTCGTTGAGGTTATTCATATAATGATGGTAACGTTCACGCTGTGTGGCGAATTTTTCAACAATCAACTCAAATAATGCTTGTTTTGCATGGCCATATCCATAACCTCCTTTTTCGTAGTTGGCTTTCATGGTTTCAACCGCCTCTTTAGATGCTAACAAATTATATATGGCGAAACAGTTACATGTTTTCCAATCTTTTGGGTCTTCTAAAGGTGTACTGTCCGTTTGAATGGACATAATTTGCTTTCTTAATTGTTTGTCATCCAAGAATATATTGATAGTGTTGTTTCGACTTTTGCTCATTTTTTCTCCATCAGTGCCTGGTACAATCATAACATTATCTTGGATTTTGGCTTGCGGCAATACAAATGTCTCTCCCATAGATGCATGAAAGCGAGATGCTACATCACGAGTCATTTCAAGATGTTGGAGTTGATCTTTTCCTACCGGAATTACTTCGGCATCATACAATAAAATATCAGCAGCCATCAACATAGGATAGGTAAACAATCCGGCGTTGACATCATCTAAACGAGACGCCTTATCCTTGAAGCTATGAGCTAACTCTAAACGAGAAAAAGGAAAAAAGCAGTTTAAATACCATGCTAATTCGGTTACTTGCGGAACGTCACTCTGGCGATAAAAAACTGTTTTGTCTATGTCGAGTCCAAACGCTAACCAAGTTGCTGCTACGGAATACGTATTAAAACTTAAAGTTTCAGCATCTTTAATTTGAGTTAATGTGTGTAGGTTGGCAATAAACAAAAATGAATCATTGTTGTCGTCATTTGCCATTTCGATTGCTGGTATGATTGCTCCTAAAATATTTCCCAAATGAGGAGTTCCTGTACTTTGTATGCCTGTGAGAATTCTTGCCATAGTTACTTCCCAAAAAGTGGGAATCACATTTAATTAAACTGAATCACAAAGGTAATTTTTTTAGTACAATAGCTCAATTTATTTAGTAGTTTTGACTTTTATGAAACTAATCAAATATCCATTTTGGATTCTATACCGCATTTGGTTCTATATATTGGTGACATTGCCGATCATTATATTGTTCCCGTTGCTAGTAATATCCATTTTGAAAGAATCTTGGTATCCTTATTTTTTCAAATTGGCCCGTTTTTGGGCGGCTTTTATTTTAGTTGGGATGGGTTTTCGATGGAAGATTGAACGTGAAGAGACTCCAGAAAAAAGCAAGAGCTATATGTTTATAGCCAATCACACATCGATGACTGATATAATGTTGATGCTTGTTTGCGTGAAAAACCCATTTGTTTTTGTTGGAAAAAAGGAACTCGCCAAAATTCCACTTTTTGGCTTTTTTTATAAGCGTACGTGTATATTGGTAGATAGAAGTTCTGAAAAAAGCCGAAAGGCAGTTTTTTTGCGAGCCCAAAGAAGGTTAAAACAAGGTGTTAGTATTTGTATTTTTCCTGAAGGAGGTGTGCCAGATGAAGATATTATGCTCGATGAATTTAAAGATGGAGCCTTCCGATTGGCTATCAATCATCAAATCCCAATAGTTCCGATGACTTTCGGAGACAATAAAAAACGTTTTTCTTATACATTCTTTAGTGGTAATCCTGGCAGAATGCGCGCTAAAATCCACAAGTTTCTTTTGACAAAAGATTTGAAAATAACTGACACCAAAACTTTAAATGAAAAGGCAAGACAGATTATTTTAAATCAATTAACCGTATTCAATAAAAACTAAAAAGTCGCTCTTGGCACGGAGCGACTTTTCGTCATCATTGCGAGTTTGCAATAATTATCTAACCAACTAAAAAACCTAAAACTTATAACTTAATCCTGTATAAATACCTATAAAGTATGGTTGAAAGTCTCCCGAACTATTATTGAAGGTATTTATTTGATATTTAAATGTTGGTTCAACATTTACCTTAATTTTTTCTGAAACATTATAATTGATGCCCAAACCAAAATTAGCACTGTAGCTCATTGAATTGATGTTGTTTGCTTCCCCAATTCTGGTCTGAACACCGTCTACAACGGAATAAATTTCATTCTCATCAACAAAAAGAGTACTAAAACCACCTATTACGTTAATTCCAAATCTTTTATTTACTAGCGCATACTCGACTTCCAAAGGAACTTCGATAAAACCGAATCGCTGATCTAAAGAGCCCTTTGATTTTGAGTTGATGATTTCTGGAGATGCATTTGTGTTCAAAGTCTCAGTACTCATGTACGCTGTATTTTCGGCGCTTGCTGTCATGCTGACATTGGCCATTTGCACTCTTGCATTGCTCGCTAAATCGATGCTTCCAAATGCTATGACATTATTAGTTCTATAACCCATATCCACCTTATTGATACCAGTTCTCACTTTGAGACGATCGTTAATGGCATAGCTTCCACCTACACCATAACTCATTGTTATTTCTGATTGCTTTGTGTTGTCAACAAACTGTTGATCAATGGCTGAACCTTTACCAAGCGAATTGAAATAAACAGGCGCCACATTTGGAGAAATGTTCCACCTGTTTAGTTTCTTTTCTTTTTCATCTTTTTCTTCTTCTCCATTATTGGCTTCAGCAATAGCATCTTCAATGCTTTGCGTATCTTTATTTTCCTTTTTTTCTTCTTCTGATGAAGATTCAACACTTGTTTCAGAAGCGTTATTGGTAACGGCGGAATTAGGATTGTTTTTTAAACCCTTTATCAGTTTATCGGTCTCAGCCTTGTCTATTTTCTGATTTTCAGAGTTATTGAGTTCTTGATTGCTTTTTGAACTATTCGTCACAGCGTCAGTCGTAGAATTGAATCTTTCTTTTTGAGATGAAACATTCAAACCGTCAGATGTTTCAGAATTTTTCTTCAAGTTTGAATTCTTATTTGAATTATCTGCAACGCTAGTATTACTAGATTGAGGACTGTTTTTAGGGTTTGAATACTTCCTGTTTCTATTGAAATCATTGGAATTCGACCCATCTTCATCAAAGTTTGATTCACTATTGGAATCGATTTCTTCATTCGCTACTTTGGATGAATTGCCTTTTTCTTCCGAATTAATTTGGGATTCGGTAGAATTTTCATCTATTGAAGTGTTGGACTTTCCAGATGATGAATTTTCTGTATCTACAATAATATTGTCATTGTCAATCGCAGAATCATTAGAGAAAAAGTTAATTCCAACAGTTAATAACAAAGCTATGATTGCGGCGACACCGGCCACTTTCCACCATATAGGTAAAACTCTTCGCTTGCGCTTGTCGTTATGCAAACGATCGTGTATGTTATCCCAAACAGCATCATCCGGTGAAACTTCAAAATCTTTAAGCTTCTCCTGAAACAGTCGGTCTATATGTTTTTTATCACTCATTATAATGATTGCGAGTTTGAACTCGCTTTGTAATGTTCTATTTTTTCTTTTAAAATCAAACGTGCCCTGGCAAGGTTTGATTTAGAGGTTCCAATTGAAATTTCCAGCATATCTGCAATTTCTTGATGTGAATAACCATCCAATGCATAGAGATTAAACACCAAACGGTATCGATCTGGTAATTCTTGAATGATTTTTAGCAAATAATCTACACCAATATTATCATTATCAATTTCGATGCTCACATCCTCTATTTGCTCTTCACCTATGATGTCAAAAACGCCAACACTTCTATATTGCTGTAATGCTGTGTTGATGGTAATTCGTTTCATCCATCCTTCAAATGAACCTTTATTTTCATACTGATCTATTTTTTTAAAAATAGTCACAAACGCATCTTGCAGATTATCTTGAGCTTCTGCATAGTTTTTCGAGTACTTCAAGCTAAGCGAAAACAATTTACTCGCGTAGAGTTTATATATTTGGCTTTGTGCTTTAGCATCATTTTTTTTACATTGTTCTATGAGTTGCTCTAAACTCAAGTGCGCTTCCCGTTTTAAGATTAAATATTTCTCATTCTACCACAGGAACTTCCACTATGTAATAAGTATCATCGCCATTATCATCTTCGCCTTGCCAAAATCTAAAGATATAGGTGCCATTGCTAATCACTCTAAAATTAAAAGAAACTTCTTCCAATTGATTTTCGAAGGTTTCACAATTTTGATTAGGATACACGGTGTTTATGACAGCCACTGTTCTTTGGTTGAGTTCACTGGTATAATAAAAGTTATTGAATACATGGCAACCTGAAGGGCGGAAGTATGAAACGGTAATCTCATAAGTCTCGCCAAGTGTGAATTCTTCTGGAATGTCTACAGATTCAACGGGCAATACTTCATAATAAAACTCACCTGCACCATCGTCATCAATACTGCATGATGTCAATGATAACACAAAAAGACATAATAAAAATAAATGTTTCATAATTTATAAATTCGATTTAGGAACTTTCCTTTTACAAATAGTAGATGCAGAAATCATTTAAAGGTTGCGTTGGAACATAAAAAAAATCCCGATTTTTTCGGGATTTCTATTTTTAGTCGTCAGATGAAGCCGCTTTGGCAATTTTTCTAACCTTTTGCTCAAGTTCATCCATCAGTTCTGGATTATCCTTTATCAATGCTTTAACAGCATCTCGACCTTGGCCTAATTTTGTGTCTTCGTAACTGAACCAAGAACCACTCTTCTTGATGATGTCGTTTTCTACAGCGATGTCCAAGATCTCACCAACTTTCGAAACACCTTCACCATACATAATGTCGAATTCTGCAGTTTTAAATGGAGGAGCAACCTTGTTTTTAACAACTTTCACACGTGTTTTGTTTCCAGCAACACTGCCATCAGTTTCCTTAATTTGTGTTGAACGTCTAATATCCAAACGCACGGAAGCATAAAATTTAAGTGCATTTCCACCCGTTGTAGTTTCAGGGTTGCCAAACATCACACCGATTTTCTCTCTTAATTGGTTGATGAAGATTACGGTACAATTCGTTTTACTGATAGAACCTGTCAATTTTCTCAAAGCTTGAGACATCAATCTGGCATGCAATCCCATTTTTGAATCTCCCATTTCGCCTTCAATTTCACTTTTAGGAGTCAATGCAGCAACAGAGTCAATGACAACAATATCAATGGCACCAGAACGAATTAAATTATCAGCAATCTCTAAAGCTTGTTCACCATTATCAGGTTGAGAAATGATGAGGTTTTCTATATCTACATTAAGCTTTTCCGCATAGGTTCTATCAAAAGCATGTTCAGCATCTATAAACGCAGCAATGCCTCCAGCTTTTTGTGCTTCTGCAATGGCGTGTAATGTTAAAGTGGTTTTTCCAGAAGATTCTGGTCCATATATTTCAATAATTCTTCCTCTTGGATAGCCACCAACTCCCAAAGCAATATCCAACCCCAAAGAGCCAGATGAAATGGCATCTACATCAACTACCGCTTGATCGCTCATTTTCATCACAGTTCCCTTACCATAAGCCTTGTCCAGCTTGTCTAAAGTTAACTGCAATGCCTTTAATTTTGCGTCTTTTTCACTACTCATTTTTATCGTAAATTTTCTTAATTAATTCAGGCTAAAGTACGACAACTTTTAATTTTTTCAATGCCTTGACGCAACCTTTTTGTAATTCTTGCATCTACCTAATGAGATTGGGAAATCTTGCTATGAAATCTGTCGTTTGAGAAGCGACGCGTTTCATCTGAATCATTAATATTAAACTTTTTTGACAGATGAAATTTTTTAAGAAAATTGTTTTTAACAACGCATTAGGTGTTTCAATTGCCATCACTGTAAATGGTAATTGCAAAGCCGATGGAGGTTAGCTCGTAAAATATTTTTTTGACTATTAAAATTGAAAAAATATAAATAACGAGTTAGCCTAATTAAAGCACTTTGGAAAATCTGAAGTGCTTTTTTATTTTTTTTAATACTGCTTACTGCTACTATAAACTGAACACTTTTTAATACCTTTGCCACACTTTAACCTTAAAACTTTAGTATAGCATGCAACTGTACAATACTTTAAGCGCTAAAGAAAGAGCTGAACTTATAGAGCAAGCGGGAAAAGAACGCTTGACCATCTCTTTCTATGCCTACGCCAAAATTGGCAATCCTGAAATCTTAAGAAACCATCTGTTTTTAATCTGGGACGAACTCGAAGTTTTGGGCCGTATTTATGTGGCTCACGAAGGCATCAATGCCCAATTGTCTGTTCCTGCGGATAATTTTAATCGATTCAAGGAACATTTAGATACCATTAGTTTTTTAGAAGATGTTCGATTGAACATTGCTGTAGAACACGATAACTATGCGTTTTTAAAATTGAAAGTAAAAGTTCGCGATAAAATCGTGGCTGATGGTTTGAATGATGAAACTTTTGATGTAACTAACAAAGGAATTCATGTAGATGCTCAAAAGTTCAATGAATTGATTGAAGATGAAAACACCATCTTGGTAGATATGCGTAATCACTATGAAAGTGAAATAGGGCATTTTAAAAACGCCATAACACCAGATGTAGATACGTTTAGAGAATCTTTGGATATTATAGAAGAAGATTTAAAAGACCATAAAGAAGATAAAAACTTGGTCATGTATTGTACAGGAGGCATACGCTGCGAAAAAGCGAGCGCCTATTACAAACATAAAGGCTTTAAGAACGTGTATCAGCTGGAAGGTGGCATCATCAATTATGTGCGTCAGATCAACGAAAAGGGATTGGATAATAAGTTCATAGGAAAGAACTTTGTGTTTGATGAACGTCGCTCTGAGCGTATCTCTGATGACGTCATAGCCCATTGTCACCAATGTGGAAAACTAGCAGACTTACATACCAATTGTGCCAATGAAGCCTGTCATTTATTGTTTATTCAATGTGATGAATGTAAAGAAAAGATGGAAAACTGCTGTTCAACTACCTGTATGGAAATTAACCGTTTGCCATATGAAGAACAAAAGAAGCTTCGTAAAGGACAAGGAAACAGTAATGATATATTCAAGAAAGGTAGAGCAGACCATTTGCCTTTCAAAAAAGATTTGAGAAATATTTTTGATGTTCTGAACAAATGAAAAAAGGCTTCCTGATGGAAGCCTTTTTTGTAAACTATTCTTTGATAATTTTGATGGTTTTCCTCTGACCCGAATCACTTTCTAAATTCAAAAAGTAGATTCCATTTGAAAGTGTTTCTAGATCAATCTCCTTGATGCCATCCGCATTGTTTGAAATAACTTTTAGTTGTTTTCCCAACATATCAATAATCGTAGCCTTGTCAATTTTTGATGATGAATTTATTGAAACAATGTCATTAAAAGGATTAGGATAAACATTTGTTGAATTTAAGTTTTCCTCCTCTACACTCAATGTTCCAACATTAAATGTGTGAGAAACAGTTTGACCTTGATAAGTAACTTCCCATCGCCACTCTCCCATGGTTGTAAACACATTATTGCTCCAATACCAATAGGAAGCTGTGTAGTTTTGAGAGAGTGGAAGGTTCCAAGTTTCAAATGTGGAACCGTTTGGCTGAACAATTCTCAAAGTAAGTTGAGAGCCTGCCAATTGATCTCTTAAATATGCAGCAAAATAGATAGTCTGACCGGGTTCAAATTGATTGCTCTCATTAGGGGTTTCTTGCCCAGGACAGTTAGGAAAAACCGGAGGCGCACTATGAGTCAATGCAGCGTTGATATTGGGATTGTTGTAAGGTTTTTGATCTTGCCACCAAGTGTCAACATTTAAAGGATTACAAGTGCCAGTATATGGGTCTATCAACACATCTTGTCCTACACCGTTTAACTCTACTTCAGAATAGACTTCAAAATGCAAATGAGGTCCAGTGGAATTTCCAGAGCTTCCTACAATGCCTAAATATTCTCCTGTTTCAACCCAATCTCCCACATTTTTTGTGGTGAGAGAATTTTGCTTCATATGTCCGTATAACGCAACGCTTCCGTCCGCATGTTGAACATACACGGCATTCCAAGGATTGCTGTTAAAATTGCAGCTTCTGTCAAAATAAGAGCTTGCTTTGTAAAGAATTTGACCTGGAGCCGCTGCGATGATTTCAGCTTCTTCATAATCCATCATTTTCCATGAGAAAGGCCATGTAAAAATATCAACACCCAAATGGTTGTAACCTGCGGCAGTGTCATAAGTTTTGGTGCCACAGTTATAATCTGTCAGCTGGTTGGGATAGGCGTTGTTATGGTCAAAATATCCGGAAATGGACCAAACATCATTGTACTCTACACCATCTTTCTTTTTAACGGGCCAGATAAATAACGGATGGCCACCTTGCCTTGACGCATTGTAAGACAGTCTGTTTTGTGTCTGTAATTGCATAATGTTGCTCTTTATATCAGACATTACAGCTGTTCTTTGCTCATTGGTTAAACAAGGAGCTTTGCTTTCGTTAAAAACAAATTCTCCTCCACCTACTGGATTCATACGGTTTTGGGAAATCAAATTATGACAAACCAGCGTCATAAGTCCAACAAAAAAATAAGTAACTTTAAGTCTCATAATGAATTGAATTGATTGTTATATGTTAACATCGATTAATTATTCAAATGTGAGCGTGGGGGAAGGATAAATTTAAACTTTAATAAAAAATACTTCTAAATGTACATGTTAAATATCTAAAAAACAATAGCTTAAAAAAAATAGTTTTTTTAATGGCTCAAGCAGATATTCCAATATTTAACTTAATAAATAATCTTATCTTTACATTTTAAAATAATTTACTAATCGTCGTTCGTTATCAGTATAACGAATTATATATATAGCATATGAGTTGCAATAGTTGCTCAACCGAAAAGGATGGACAACCAAGAGGATGCAAAAACAATGGCGCTTGTGGCACAGACAGTTGCAACAAGTTGACGGTTTTTGATTGGTTGGCCAACATGTCGCTTCCTCAAGGTCAGGAAGTCTTTGAAGGAGTTGAGGTGCGTTTTAAAAACGGAAGAAAACAATATTATAAAAATACAGAAAACCTTACTTTGAGTATTGGTGACGTTGTTGCTACACAAGCACAATCTGGCCATGATATTGGTGTGGTGACGCTTACTGGTGAATTGGTAAAAATCCAGATGAAGCGCAAAAAAATAAACATCAATAATGAAGATGAGGTCATGAAAATCTATCGAAAAGCCTCTCAAAGAGATATCGATGTATGGTCTGAAGCTCGTGATCGCGAAGAACCTATGAAGGTGAAAGCGCGTCAATTTGCGATAGATCTCAAACTTCAAATGAAAATTTCTGATATTGAATTTCAAGGAGATGCAAGTAAGGCAACATTTTACTATACAGCGGAAGAACGCGTAGATTTTAGAGAACTCATCAAGCTATTTGCCAAAGAATTCAGGACAAGGATTGAAATGAAACAGGTCGGTTTTCGTCAAGAAGCATCGAGACTTGGAGGCATTGGTTCTTGTGGTAGAGAGCTCTGTTGCTCTACATGGCTCACAGATTTTAGGAGCGTGAGCACATCGGCAGCTAGATATCAACAACTGTCCTTGAATCCTTTGAAATTAGCAGGTCAATGTGGCAAATTGAAATGCTGTCTCAACTATGAATTGGATGCTTATTTAGATGCTTTAAAAGACTTTCCTAAATCAGACACAAAACTTTATACGGAAAAAGGAACGGCTGTTTGCCAAAAAACGGACATTTTTAAAGGGCATATGTGGTTTGCCTATGAAGGGGAATGGATGAATTGGCACAAGCTCACCACCGAGCAAACAAAGGAAATCATCGAGCTTAACAAGAAAAAGCAAAAGGTTGCAAGCCTTGAAGAGTATGCTGCAGACCTTATTGAAGAAGTAAAAGCAGATTATGAAAACGTAGTTGGTCAAGATAGTTTAACAAGATTCGACAGTCCAAAACGAAAAAACAAACGTAGAAATAAGAGAGGACGACAAAAGAATAAAGAAAACTCGAACCAAACGAATCAACAGAATTCACAACAGAAAACCAATAAGTCTAAAAAGCGTCATAAAAACAGACCTTCAAAACCAAAGAACAACAATGCCAAATAGAACTTATTGGGTCCTCTTATTATTCGCAGTTTTGTTAAGTTCTTGCGATTCCAAACAAGTATATGACGAGTATCGTTCTGTGCCAAATTCTTGGAATAAAGACGCTGTGATGTCTTTCAAAATAAATCCGCCAGATTCTATCAATCCTTACAATTTATTCGTTAATGTTAGGAATACCAACGCTTATAAGTTCAGCAATCTCTTTCTAATCGTTGAAATGGTTTATCCTCACGGAAAAACAACTACCGATACTCTTGAATACCAAATGGCAAAACCGAATGGAGAGTTGTTGGGCGAC